>Ga0247757_10000581_pt1 | contig 29746 bp, 23 predicted proteins | sample UWRJL126311R4_FD_180929 | JGI IMG/M metagenome (GOLD analysis project Ga0247757, IMG submission 180929) | Plant litter microbial communities from Arlington Agricultural Research Station in Wisconsin, United States - UWRJ-L126-311R-4 | ecosystem: Environmental > Terrestrial > Plant litter >... | reverse complement strand
GCGGCCGCCGGCGCAGGCGCTTCCGCCTCGGTCTCGGCTTCTGGCGCGGGCGCGGGCTCCTCGGGCTTGGCTTCGGTCTCCGGCGCGGGCTCCTCGGCTTTGGCTTCGGCCTCCGGCGCGGGCTCCTCGGGCTTGGCTTCGGTCTCCGGCGCGGGCTCCTCGGGCTTGGCTTCGGTCTCCGGCGCGGGCTCTTCGGGCTTGGCCGCGACTTCGGCCTTCGCTTCGGCAACCGATACGACGGGTTCAGCCGCGGCCACGGGCTCCGCGACGGCCGCCGATTCAGCGGCAATCGGTTCGGGTGCGGGGGCCGCCGGGGCAGGCTCGGCCGGCGCGGGTTCGGGAGCGGCTGCGGGTTCGGCGGGCGGCGCTTCCGACGGCGTCTCCGAAGTCCGCTTCAGCATGTTGGCCTTGGCGCGTTCCAGGCCCGCCACGGCCTCGGCGTCGCCCGCTTTCATGCGCAACACGCGACGCCACGCGTCGGCCGCTTCCCGCGGATCGCTGAGCTTCTCTTCCCACAGCTTCGCCACATTGCGCGCCAGCTCGGCGCGCGCAGCGGGATCTTTGCCGCGCAAGATCTGGTCTTCGAGCAACTGGACCATGCCTCGATAATCTTCGAGCTGCACGTACAGCGACGACAGCTGATCCATCACCGCGGTGTCGGCGGGAGAGAGATCGTGCAGGCGCTTCAAATCCGCAGCTGCGCCCGGCGCATCCGCGAGCTTTTCACGCCGGACCGCGGCGCGACGCGCGAGCAGCTTGCGCACCAAGGGTCCGTCGAACACCTCTTCGAGCGCGCGCGTCAGCACCGCCTCCGCACGGCGCGGTTCGCCGATTTCATCGGCCAAGCGCTCGAGCGCGGCGAGCGGTTCGTCGTCCACGTGACTGACGATCGCGTCACCGAGCCAAGTGAAGGCTTGCTCCGTGTCTTTCAGCTCGCCGTGCGCCAGATCTGCGGCGCGACCGAGCAATTTACCGCGCGTGCGGCCGCCGTCACGCGAGCCTTGCCCGCCATTGGCCAGTGCCTCGGCCAAGGTGCGGCGCAGCTTCTCGCTGTTTTGCTCGCTGTCCGCGGCGCGAGCCACGGCCACGAGCGAGTTGAGCGTGTCTTCTTGCAATGCGCCGCCGAGCGCGAGATCGAAGAACGCGCGGGCCTTGTCGTACGCGCCCAAGCGGGCCGCGACGCTGGCGGCGCGGCCCAACGCCGCGAGCTTGTCGCTCGGAGCTTTGCAACGAGTCACCTGACGTTCGTAGATTTCGATCACGCGCGGTGCGGCGTCAGTCAGCTTCGCCAGGCGCGCGAGCAGCGGTTCGACGTCAGCCGGAGGCACGCTGCTGAGCGCTTGCTCGCCGTGGCTGATCGCTTGGGCCGCGTCGACGCCGAGCTCGGCCAACACCTCGGCTTGGCGCACCATCTCTTCGGCGCGCGCGGGGCCGCTCAGCTCTTGCGCCAAGAGCTCGTGGGCGATGCTCAGCGCGTCGAGATCCTGCAGTTTGACCGCGATTTTTTCTAGTTCTTGGGCGATCGCGGGATCTGCGCTGCGAGTCCGAGCGAGTTCCTTGGCCACACTGGCCGCATCGACTTCGCGACCGACCTCGACGAAGCGTTCGAAGGCGCCCTTGAGCGCCGCGTTGCGCGCGGGACTCGCCGGCACCTCGAGGTACCATTCCACGAGTTTGCTCGCGACGACGCCCTTCCACCCGAGCGAGTCGCCCAGCCGCACGTACTCCTCCCGGCAAGGCTCGTCGCCCGCGTCGGCCACTTGCATCAGCGCGGCCAACGCTTCGTCGCTCTTTTTGACCTTCTCGTTCAGGATCTCGGCGAGCCGGCGCGTCATGCGGCTCACCTCTTGCTCGTCACCCTCGACGTCGATCAACTGGGCCAGGTGCTTGGCGAGGCGCGGCCAATCCTCCAACTTCTCGCACAGGATCGCCAGACGGCTCACCGCGTCGAAGTCTTCCGGATCGAGTTCGCGCACCAGATCGAGCGCGGCCACCGCGGCCGGCGCGTCATCCAGCGTGGTCTCGTACAGCTGCGCCAGCGTCTCGGCGACCTTCAGCTTTTCCGCCGGATCTTGCAGGATTTTCAGGCGGCGCTCGAGCGCTACCGCGACGCCCTTGGGCTCGTCCAAGCGCTGGTACAGCTCGGCGATCTTGGTCAGCGCGCCATCGTGCGCCGGGTCCAGCTCTTTCAGGATGCGCTCGTAGATCTCGATCGCGCCCTGGTGGTCGTCGAGCCCGTCTGCCACCAGCCCGGCGCGCCGGAGCCGCACCTGGATTTGCGCCTCGGCACCGGTCGACGCGCTCTCCAAGCGCTCGAGCAGCGACACCGCCTCGTTGAACTCGGCGCGCTGCTCGGCGTCGTCCGCCAAGGTGTTCAGCGCTTCCAGATCGTCGCCATCCTGCAGCAGATCTTGCAAGGTTTGGCGCGCGGCGTCCGGATTGCCCAGCGTGTCGCGTTGCAGCCGCGCGGCGCGTCGACGCAGCTCGGAGCGCTGCGTGCGATCGCTCAACTTGTCGGCGCGGCGCAGCAGAAACGCGGCCAAATCTTCGTTGCGCTCGGCCGCGACATAGTGCGTTTCGAGATCGCTCGCATACTCATCGCTTTGCGGGTCGAGCTCGGTTGCTTGCTCCAAGCGCGCGACCGACGCTGCTTCGTCATTGGCACGCGACAAGTACTTGGCTTCGGTGGCGAAGAGCGCGGCCTTGGCCTGGGCATCGTCCGTCAGCCGCGCGCGCTCGTTGATCGCCACCGCCGCTTGGTCCCACGCTTCCGCCACCGCGAAGCAGCGTTCGGCCGAAGCCCATAGTGAGTCCACCTTGCGCAACCCGGCCGCCTCGGCGAACGCTTCGCCCGCGGCCAACGGCTGGGCGCTGGCTTCGCGCAACTCTGCGAGCTTTTTCAGCAACGCGGCGCGCTGCGCCTCGTCGCTCACCGCCTCCACGTTCTCGGCGATCACACTGGTCGCGAGGTCGGCACGGCCCGCTTGTTCGAAGAACCCGACCGCGCTTTGAATGGCTTCTTCGTCACCCGTCGCGAGGGCGGCGATGCGCGCCCAAGTCTCGCCCGTCGCGACCGGATCTTTGCGTTTCTGCTCGTGCAGCTTGGCCAGCGCTTTTTCGAGCGAGATACGCGCTTCGATGTCGAGCGTTTGCTCGGCTTCGTCGCTCATCAAGGTCGCCAGCTCGTCCCAGCGCGCTTGCTTCTCGAGCATGCGCTTCAGCTGGTTGAGCGCGGGCTCGTCATCGGCGTCGAGCACGAGCAGTTCTTTGAGCGCGATGATCGCGCCATCGGCATCACGCAGCTGCGTTTCGCACAGGCCCGCAACTTCACGCAGCCAACTCTGACGTTGGTCCGGGTCAGCGCTCGCGTCCGAGCCGGCGGCCAGCAAAATATCCCTCAAATCGGTATATTTTCGGGTCTGGCGCAAGAACGGCTCGAGGTACGCGATGGCCTCCAGATTCGCCGGCTCGATCGCCAGCACTTCGCGGAACTTGGCGGCGGCGTCGTTCTTCTTCGCCTTGCGCGCCATGGCTTGCGCGAGCTCGAGCAGCGCGGACACGCGCTCGGTCGCGTCGGCATTCGGCGGGGGCTGGAGAGCATCCAGCAACGCGTCGTCGGCGCCCGCGGCCATCGACTCGCTGATCAACTTGCGCGCTTCGCTCGCCAGCGCGCCGGTCGGGTTGACCTTGAGGTAGGCCGCCGCCCGCGGCGCAACTTCGGCCGTGCGATTGAGCTGCTCGCCGTAGAACATGGCGAGCTGCACGGCGCGATCGTGATCGGGCACCAATTCGAGTGCGCACAAGGAGTACGACAGGCCGTGTTCGCCCGCGTATTCTTCGGCCAATTCGACGAACAGCAGCGCGCCTTCTTGCAGGTCGCTCGCGGGCACACTCTGCCCGGCCTGCACCCGTTCGAGGATCACGCTGGCGAGCTGCTGCTTGAGCGTCGGATCTTGCCCGCCTTCGAGCTCACGCGCGCGGCGATACGCGAGCACGGAGCCCGCGAAGTCGAACGCGTTTTTGCGCACGTCGCCTTCGTCCTGATAGAGCGCGATCTTTCGCTCCGGGTCGGCGACGAGCGCCTGCTCCAGAGCAAACAGCGGGATCGCGTCCACCCACTGCCCGGCGTTTTTGTGCAGCTCGCGGATCGCGTAGATCGAGAACTGGCTGCCCGGATCGAACTCGATCGCCCGCCGGTAATTGTCGATCGCCTTCTTGGTCTGCTCGAGCGGGGGATTTTGCCAGAGCTGACCGAGCTCTTCGTGCAACACCGCCAGCTGCCCGCGCAGCTCGGGCTCTTGCACCGACAACTGAGTGAGCGCCTTGGCGCGCCGCTCGAGCAAAGCCACCAGCGCCTTGGTGTCGCCCTTCTCGCGATACAGCTCCGCGAGCCGGTCGGCGGGCGTGGCCTGAGTCGGATCCCGATCGATCGCGATCATCAACGCCCGTGCCGCGCGATGCGCGTCACCGAGGGTCGTCGACCAAACATTCGCGGCCTCGGTCAACCAGTGGCACGCGAATGCCGGATCACTGGTCGCGGTCCCAACTTTTTCCAGTAACATCGCATACGACTTCGGATCACTTTGCCCTGCTTGGTGGGCGATGGTGATCGTCTCTTGGTCGTGCGGGTTTTGGACCAGACGCTGGACCAGCGTCTCCATTTCACGAGGGTCCATATTGCTTCAGCCGACGCTAACACGCCGAAAGAACGCCCCGCAACGCGCAATCCCGGGCGTTCTCAGTAAGTCATTCGAAGCGCCCGTAGCGCTCGTTGCGCTTCTTTTGTAGCTGAGGTTTGGCCGCATTGTGGGGCTGGCTCGGCTTCTTCGCGGCGGGCGCGCTGGGGGCGATCGCGGGCGCTTCGGCCGCAGCTACGGGTGCGGAATTTTCCACTGTGTTGACACTCGCGAGCGGCAGCGAATCCGAATCTGCAGCGGCGCGACTCTGAACCTCCGCCCCGGTCGCGCTCGCAAGCAGGCCCGCGCTGGCGCTCGCGTCCGCCGGCGCTGACTTGCGCGACCCCAAGGCCGCGAACAGGCCGAGCGCAACCATCACCAAGGCCGCCGCCACGAACCAGCCGCCGTAGCGACGAAAGAGCGTCTTTTCCGGCTTCGAGAGCGTGAGCCGGGGGCCACTCTCCAAAGCCCGCACGCTGATCTCCGCGGCGTCGAGCTCGGCGATCATTTGCTCGGCGCTGGCGGGGCGCTCGGCGGGCGCCTTGGCCAGCACACGCCAGAGTAGCGCTTCGATGCTCTCCGGTACTTTCACCTCGGGCTTGATCGTCTCGAAGCGCGGCGGAGCATCCTTGATGTGGCGGGCCATCACCACGACCGCGTCGTCGTCGACGAAGGGCGCGCGACCACTCAGCATCTGGTACAGCAGCACGCCCAGCGAATACAGGTCACTGCGCGCGTCGAGCGGAGTGCCCTGGGCCTGTTCGGGCGACATGTAACGCGGCGTGCCGAATACCGTGCCGGCCTGCGTCTCGAGTTGATCGATCTTGGTCTCGTCGTCGTCGCGGGACCACTTGGCGATGCCGAAATCCAAGACTTTGCATGACTCGGCCGACACACCGCCGGCACTGCCGCCGAGCACGCGTGACAAGAACAAATTATCCGGTTTCAGATCGCGGTGAATGATGCCCTTGGAGTGCGCCTCCGCCAGCGATTGCAACGCATCTCGCGTGAAACGCAGGGCGTCGAACCAATCCAGCCGCCCCACCCGGCGCAAGCGCTCGCCGACCGTCTCGCCCTCGAGCATCTCCATGGCCAAGAACCAAGAGCCATCTTCGGCCTCGCCGAAATCGAAGGCGGTCACCGTGTGCGGGCTAACCAACGCACTGATCGCCCGAGCTTCGCGTTCGAAGCGCCCCTTCGTCTCCGGATCATGGGCGCGATCTTGACGCACCAGCTTGAGCGCGACGTCTCGGCCCACTGCTTCTTGCCGGGCGCGATACACGGCCCCCATGGACCCCCTGCCCAAGCGACCGAGGATCGTGAAGCGGCCAGCGATGGTCGTGCCCAGCAATGGATCGGAACCATCACGCAAATCGACGAAGGGCAGCCCGTGCTCGGGGCAGCGCGGTAGTTCGTCGCCGCTCACGATTAGGCCCGGAAACGCCGACTGAGGCTTTCGGCAACGCGGACAAGCTCGCTCGGTCGAGCGGCTCGAGGGCGGAATCGTCGCTTCAGCGGCCACGGCGGGCATTCAGGGTTTGGCGCAGTCTTCGAAAGCGCCGGCCCATCTTACATTGCGCAAGCGCGGGCGTCTGGCAAGCACCCTAACGGGCCAAGCGTCCGACGAGAACCTCCGCTCGACGAAGGCGCGGGAGGTGCGCACCGCACCGACATCAGTACCTGAATTCGATGCGCGCCAGCGCTTCGCTGGGGAGCGGCTGCGGCAGCACCGCTTGCTGAGTCGCACCCTCGTGCGGCGGGCCCTCCGCGAAGCGCCCAAAGTAGAGCGCGAAGCTGCCGGCACCCGAGAGCAGGCCCGTCGTCAGTGCCACGTCGGCGAGGATTGCGGCGTCACGCACCCGCGACTGATCGCTGTCGTCCATCGTCAGGGCGCGCACACCGAATACGGTGCCGACGACCAACGAGGCGAGCGACAAGGCGCCGGTGCCGATCACCCAACCGTCGAGTTTGCCGCGCAAACGCGGCTCCGGACCGGGCGCCACGCGGATCTCGCTTGGCTCGACCCCCGGACTCGCGCTGGCCTGCAATTCGGCGAGCGCGCCCTCGAGCCGCGCGATCGTTTGGCCCGCGCGCTCGAGCTCCTTGGGGTCCTTTTCCATGCTCTGGAAACGCCGGAGCGACGTGATCGCTCCCGACAGATCGCCCAGTTTTTCTTGCACCAACGCGAGGTTGAACACCAAGTCTTTGCCGTCTGGATCGCGCACGATCGCGGCGTCGAGCTCTTGCAAGGCACGTCGGTATTTGCCGGCGCGGTACCAAGCGAGTGCGCGCCCGAAGTGTTCAGCGGCTTTCTCGGTGGATACGCTGCCGTCGGTGAGGATCCGCTCCGTGCGCGGACTGGCGGGCGCCAACTGTGCGGGGCCGAGCGGTGCGGCCGGCGCGTTGTTCTGGGCCTCGGCGCGCGTGGCGACGAACAGCACGATTACAGCGGGAAACACGCCTAAGCGCATGCGGGGGCGAGCATAGCCCAAGTCGACCGGCGTGCGGCGAGCTATACTCGAGCCATGCAAAGCCCGCCGCCGGCCGACATGAGCGCCGCGCCCTGGCACGACAATTCGAAGACCAACGGCACTTCGGTCTTTGCGTTCATCGCTAGTCTTTCGGGCTTCGTTTGTTTCTTGGGCGCGGGCGGCGCGCTGGGGGTGATCCTCGGCCTGATCGCACGCAGCGAGATTGCGCGGGCAGGGGGTCGTGAATCCGGCCGCGGCTTGGCCACCGCGGCGATTGTCTTGGGCGCACTCAACGTGTGCCTGGCGGTGATCGGCGTGGCCGTCGGCATCACCTACTTGGCGCGCCCTACGCCCGTAAGCGTCGCGCGCAGCGCCCCCGCGCTTCCGCCGTCGCCCTGGGCCGCCCCCAGTGCGGCGCCCAAAGCCGCGCGACCGCCCGCAAAATCGGGCACGAAATCACCGCCTGCGCGCGCGTCGCGCGAAGCCGGCACTCGCGTCACCACCCTCGGCGCCATCACCGTGGCCGACATCACGGGCGACTTGGAGAACGAACTCGACGCTCAGCGCGCGCTAACAAAAGCCGCCGGCGAGACGCTCGTCTTGTGGTTGGTCGTGCCGAGCTGCAAACCGTGTGACGGCGTGTCCGCCGCGCTGACCAGCAAAGAAGCGCAAAAGAGCCTGGCCAAAGTGCGGCTGGTGCGCGTCGATCGTGACGAGTTTCAGCCCGAGCTCGAGCGCTTGGGTATCCCTACTGAAAAAATCCCGGGATTTGCCTTGCTCGACTCACGCAGCCACGCCCGGGATTTCATTCACGGCGGTGAGTGGGACGCCGACATTGCCGCCAATATTGCGCCAGTATTAGGAAAATTCGCTCATGGCGGATACGGCAAGCGCCGCCACCCGTGGCGAGGTCCGGCCCGTGACGACGAAACGCCGCTCTGAAGCTCGCGATCGCGGACCGTGGATTTTTGGTACTATCCGCGGCCCTGAATGACGAGCGTTCAACACTTGGTCACGCCCCTGCCCGTCGGTGCTTCCGTTGCCCCCGGCACCCTCCGCGCGCGGCTCGAGGAGCTGCGCGCGCGCGGCTCTCAGCTCAACCTCAAACAAGCGGTCGGCGTGATCGTTCCGCTGTGCGTGCAGGCGGCGGATCTGCACCGCGCTGGGCATCGCTTGTATCTGCACCCTTCCAGCTTGCTGGAGGACGAGTACGGTTTTTTTCAGATCTCCGTCCCGCATGCGAGCAAGCCGCCGCTCCTGCCACGCGACAAAGCGTGCATGGCGCCGGAGGAGCGCGCGGGTGCGCCCGGGACCGCACGAGCCAGCGTGTACGCACTGGGCGCAATCCTGTACGAGCTGCTGACGGGGCTGGCCGTCGGCCCCGGCATGCGCCGCCCGAGCGAGGTCGTTCCCGGTTTAGGCAGTGATTTCGAGGCGGTGCTGGCCAAGGCACTGGTCTCGGATCCCTCGCATCGCCCCGATGATCTGAACGCGCTGGCGCAGGCGTTGCACCAGTTTGCGCCTCCCGGCAGCGTCGTCCCTCCCCCGCCCGCGGACACCTCGCATCTCGATCACGACGTCGGCTTCGACGTCGATGTCTCGATGTCGATGTTACCGCCGGTGGCCAACAGCCCGTACGACGTGGGCGTCATCCAGCAGCAGCGTGCGCGCATCCCCGGTGACGCGACCAGCGAGCTTGCCACGCTCAAAGCGCGCTTGGAGAGCGACCCGCGCCCCCGCTACGTCGTCGTGAAAGACGGCATGGATCACGGTCCGTTCAGCGCGGTCGAGCTGCTGCAACAAATTGCCACTCATACGTTTCTGGATGCAGACGTCGTGCGTGACTCGCTCAGCCAAGACGAGCGCGCGATCAAAGACTGGGACGAGTTCGCGCCGTTCGCGGAAAATGCCCGCCTTTCTCGCGATATCACCGCAGAAAAAGCGGCAATCGAGCGTGTGGTGGTGCAGGAATCACGCAGCACTCGCGGCAAGACCCTGATCGGCGTCTTGGGCGTCGGGGCCCTGCTCGTCGTGGCCGGCTTGTGGTTCCTCAAAGCGCGCGCCAACCGCAACGACGAAGTAGCGGTGCAGGTCGAATCGCAGTCCAACGTCGAATTGGACGCGGGCCTCAACTCCACCAAAAAGAAGGGTGGAGGCGGCGGTGGTCGCGTGGTCGGGCACAGCGGGGGCTTCCCCATCCTGGGCGGTGGTCAGAGCTGCGAATCCGCCCAAGCCTCGTACGTGGAAGAGATGAGCGTCGGCGGCCCGCGTGGACAAGCCGACATCACCGGCGGGCAGTACGCGGCGATCCTGAATCGCGGCAGTTACTTCGCCCACTGTAACGTGCCGGACAGCGCGAAAATCAGCATTTGCGCGGCGGTTCAGAACGGCCGCGCGGTGGGCGTCACGGTCGTCGTCACGCCGCGCAATCAGGGCGCTTCTTCTTGCATCGCGGCGGGTGTGCGCGGCCTCAGTTTCCCGAGCAACCCCAAGCTCGACGTCACCCACACGAATTTCTGAGTTGGGACAGGATTCGAGGATGAGGGCGGGCAGCAGCAAACGGATGAAGCATCGAGGAGCGATGCGCGCCCGCGCGTGCCTCCCTTGGCTGTGCGGACTGTCGTTGCTCGCGGGCTGCAACGTACCGATCGCAATCGGCCTGGACGAAAGCGACGCCAACCACGCCGTGGTCGCGCTCGAGAAGAACGGCGTGGCCGCCGATAAAGAGCGCGACCCCGAGAGCGAGGGCCACTGGCGGATCAGCGTGGCTCGCGATGACGCCTCGAGCGCCGCCGGGATCCTGAGCTCGGAGAGCCTGCCGCCGGCGCGCAGCCCGGGGCTAATGGAGACGATGGGGCAAGGCTCGATCGTGCCCAGCCAGGCCTCGGAACAAGCCAAATTCGTAGCGGGAACGTCGGGCGAGCTGGAGCGCTCGCTGCGCAGTCTGGACGGCGTGGTGTCGGTGCGCGTGCACCTCGCCGTTCCCATGCAAGATCCGTTGCTCGCCGAAGAAGCCCCACAGCCCGCTTCGGCGTCGGTGCTGCTCCGGCACCGCGGCTCGACCCCCCCGATCGCCATCGCCGACATTCAGCGCCTGGTCGCGGGCGCGGTTCCGGGGCTGACCGCGCCCCAGGTATCCGTGGTCGCGTCGCCGGTGCCCTTGCCGACGCGCCTGCCCGAGCGTGAACTCTCGCGCTTTGGACCGGTCACGGTAACCCGCGCGTCGGTCTTGCCATTGCGCACGATCGTGGGCGGCGCATTGCTGTTGAATCTCGGCTTGCTCGCGGCCTTGATCTTGGTTTGGACGCGCGCGCGGAGAGCCGAGTCGAACCTCGCCGATCAGCGGGCCGAAGGGGCTCAGGGCGCGCGTTGATTCGCCTGCAAGGCGTCTCCAAAAGCTTCGACCGCGCGGTGCTGAGCGACGTCGATCTAGACGTGCCCGAGAGCTGCTTGTTCGGCTTGATCGGCCCGGGCGCCTCGGGGAAAAGCCTCATTTTGCGGATGATCACCGGCCTTTTGCGGCCCGACCGCGGCGCGGTGACCGTGGGCGGAAGCGACGTGCTCGCCATGGGCGACATGCAACTGCACGAGTACCGCAAGGGCATCGGCATGTTGTTCCAAAACAATGCCCTGTTCGACTTCATGACCGTGGCCGAGAACATCGCCTTCCCGCTGCGCCGCCTATTCCACCTGCCCGAGGCCGAGATCGAAGCGCGCGTGGCCGAAAGACTCGCGCGCGTGGATCTCCCGGGCTTCGAGGGGCGTTTGCCGGCGGGGCTGAGCGGCGGCCAGAAAAAGCGCGTGGGCGTGGCCCGCGCCACCGTCACGCGGGCGCCGATTGTTTTGTACGACGAACCCGCCGCGGGCCTCGACCCCGTCACGAGCCAAAAGATCTTCGATTTGTTGCGCGCCGAGCAGCGCGCGGCCAATTCGACCGTGATCATGGTCTCCAGTGATCTGGACCGGCTACTGACCGTCACCGACCGCGTGGGCATGATGCTGGACGGGCGCCTGATCTTCGAAGGGACGACGGAACACGCCAAAAACGCGAGCGATCCGCGCGTGTACCAATTCGTACACGGCAAGGTCGACGGCCCGCTGTAGACTGCCGCTCGATGTCAGCCGAGACCAGCTCCGGGTCCAGCCCCGCGTTCGCTGGCCTCGCTCCGAAAGTCAACGAGTGGCTGAGCTTGATCGGCGGCTTCGGCGTGTTGTTCGGCGAGATCGTCCGCCGCACGCTGCGCCGAGATTTCGACCGCGCCGAGTTCCTGCGAAATTTGTATCGCATGGGCATCAAGTCGATGCCGATCGTGACCGTCACGGCGCTCTTTACGGGCGGGATCATGGTGATTCAGGCCGCGCCGATCGTGCAGCGTTACGGTGCGTACGGCTTGCTCGGTTGGGGCGCGGGCTTCGGCACGTTGCGCGAGATCGCGCCGCTCTTGACCGCGTTGATGATCAACGGCCGCGTGGGGGCGAACAACACGGCCGAGCTCGGGACCATGGCCGTCACCGAGCAGATCGACGCGCTGCGCGCGCTGGCCATCGATCCGGTCGGTTTCTTGGTCGCCCCGCGCTTCTTGGCCATCGTGATCACCCTGTTTTTGTCGACGATTTTTTCGGACGCGCTGGCGCTGCTCGGGGCCGCCTACGCCGGTTATGGCTTTTTGGGTGTGGAACCAGCGGTGTTCTATCGCGGGCTCACCACCGGCCTGCTCGGCTTTGGGGACGTCGCGCATGGCTTGGAAAAGAGCATCGTGTTCGGCATCGTGATCGGCCTTTCTAGCTGCCACTACGGGTTGTCGACCAAGGGCGGCGCACCCGGCGTCGGCCGCTCGGTGAACTCCACGGTCGTGGCCAGCGCGGCCGGGATCTTCGTGCTCGACTACTTGCTCTCGTTTGCGCTTTCATGAGCCCGCCATCCGACCCCACTGCTGCGGCGCTCTCCAACGCGCGCTCGCCCCTGCTCGGCGCGCTCGGGCGGCTATTTCTGGATCTGCTCGAGACCGTCCGCGATCTGTACCGGGTGTTCGTGCTCACGCTCTATTACTCGCTGCGCGGCGAGTCGAATCGGCCCGCCTTTTTTCGGCAAATGTACGAGATCGGCAATCGCTCGCTGGTCTTTTTGTCGATCGTGATGGGCTTCATTGGCATGATTTTGGTCTACCAAGGCGGGCTGCAAACGCAGCGCGTCGTGCCGGATCTATCGCTCCTCGGCGCGACCTTCCTGCAACTCTTGGTGCGCGACTTGGCCGCCAGCATTTGCGCGCTGATGCTGGCCACGCGCGTGGGCGCGGGCATCGCCGCCGAGATTGGCTCGATGGTCGTGACCGAACAGGTCGATGCCCTGCGCATGTGCGCGACCGACCCCATCGACTACCTGATTCGGCCGCGCTTCTTGGCCTGCCTCTCGATGTTCGGGGCCCTGGTGGTGATCGCGGCCGGAGTGGCGTTTTTAGCGGGAATGTGGACCGCCCACGCCTTCTTTGGCATCAACCCTCGCACGTTTGCCAACGTGAGCATGGTCAGCATCGGGGATCTGGCGATTGGCCTCACCAAGTGCGTGGCCTACGGCGCCGCCATCCCGGTGATTAGCGGCTACTGCGGGCTCACGGCATTCGGCGGCTCGGAGGGCGTGGGCGCCGCCACCACGCGCGCCGTCGTCAACTCGTCATTGGCCGTGATCATGCTGAACTTCGTGATCAGCGGCGCGGGTTACTTGGTCTTCGGGTGAGATTTTTTGAGCACGGTGCCCGCGGGCGCCTGCGAGCACCAGCCGTAGCAGCAGTCCGCGAGTTGTAGATCCCGACGCCGCTGGCCGGTGCGAGCGGCGTCCAACAGGGCCGACTTTGGCGAAGAAAAGGCCACGACCTCGGGCGGCTTGAGCGCGGCCGGGCAGCGGTCGAACGGGCTGGCCGCCGGCTGGGAAGTACCGCCCTCGAGCTCGCGCATGCAAAAGCTCTCGTACAGGCCGTTCGAATCGCGGCAGGCGGTCGGCGCAGCGACGCTCGGGTCGGCCACTTTGACCTTCGCGCACCAGCCGTAGCAGCAGCTATGACCGGGGGGCACGCGTTTGCGCGTGTACTCGGTGAAGCTCTGGTCGAACCCGGCGATCCGACCCACGGCGGTGAACGACGCGTGGCGAATGTCGGTGGTGGCCGGACAATTGTCATACGGCTCCGGTGCCGGGCGTGAGGAAGACAACGGCAGCAAGTCGTCGCAAAAGTACTCGCGGACTTCGTCCTCGGCGCAGGGCAACCCAGGGTCCAACTGTCGCGCCGCCGGACGCGTCGCCGCTGTCTCCGAGCCATGACAGGCCACGAGCCACCCCAAACCCACCACGAAAAGCGCCGCGCCCCGAAAGCGCCGCGCCGCCAGGCCAAACCGAGCCATTTTCACAGCGCGTACACCGCTTTCCGGCCGGAAGTCAAATGCCGGCGCCGGCCCTTGCCCCTAGCCTGATCGTAGAAGACGCGCTCTAGTCTAGCCGCTGCTCGATGATCTCATTTCGTGACGTGTCGAAGTCCTTCGGGGACAAGCAGGTGCTGCGTGAAGTCAGCTTCGACGTGAACGCAGGCGAGGTGTTCTTCATCATCGGTGCCTCCGGGGTCGGCAAGAGCGTGCTGATCAAACACTTGATCGGCTTGCTGCGGCCCGACTCGGGTGAAATTTGGCTGGAAGGCGAAGAAGTCAGCCGCTTCGGCGAAGCGCGCATGTACCCGGTGCGCAAGAAGTGCGCGATGGTCTTCCAACATTCCACGCTCTTCGACAGCATGACCTGCGCTGAAAACGTGGCGCTGCCCTTGCGCAAGCACCAGGCGCTGAGCCCGAAAGACGCCCTGGCCGAAGCGCATCGCTTGCTGGACAAGGTGAAGATGCGCGCGTTCGCCGATAGCTTCCCGAGCTCGCTCGGCGACGGCATGAAAAAACGCGTGGCGATCGCCCGCGCGCTCACGCTCTCCCCGCGCTACGTGCTGTTCGACGAACCAACGACCAGCCTGGATCCGGTCAGCGCGCGCCGGGTCGACCAGCTGATCCGCGAGCTATCGGACACGCTCGGCGTGACCAGCATCGTCGTTTCCCACGATTTGACCTCAATCTTCAGCATCGCCGACCGCATCGTCATGCTGTACAAAGGAAGGGTGAAATTAGTGGGTACGCCGGCTGATTTTCGCGACAGTGGCGACGGCGTGATCCAGCAATTCATCAACGGCCGCGCCGAAGGGCCGATGGAAGCGTGAGCGCGAAATGAGCCAGCGGTCGATCGAAGTCAAAGTCGGTTTTTTGATCCTCGTGGCGCTCGGCCTACTCGCGGGCTTCGTCGTCGTGATGGGCGGGCTCAGCTTGCAGCCGACCTTCACCGTCTACGTCAGCTTCCAAAATCCGGGTGGCCTGCAGTCGGGCGCACCGATTCGAATCGCCGGCGTGAAAGTGGGCCGCGTCAATGAGCTCGAGTTTCGCGGTGGGCTGGTCGACCCCCAAACCAAACTGCCCGAGCCCACGATCCGCGCCGTGGCCAAGATCGAACGCCGCTACAAGTCGGCGATCCACGACAATTCCCGCTGGTTCGTGACGAGCCAAGGCGTCCTCGGGGAGATGTTCTTGGCCATCGAACCGGGCTCGAGCGACCGCCCGTTGCTGAACGACGGCGCGACGGTCACCGGCATTAGCCCGCCTCGCCTCGACCTATTGCTCAGTGAAAGCTACGAGCTACTTCACAAGGCGTACCTCGGGATCACCAACAACGAGCAGAAGATCAGCGAGACGTTCGACGGCTTGCACCGCACCCTGCACGCCACCGGCGAGTTCTTCGAGCACAACCAGGGCAAGCTCGACCACATCGTCGATAACGTCGACGCGCTATCCGGAACAGCCAATGACACGCTCAAGGCGGCGCGTGAGCGGTACATCGACAATCCGCAAATCTCCCGCATTTTCAACAATGTCGAGCGCACCACGACGACCCTCGACCAAAACCTCGAGCCAATTTTGACCGACGGCCGCGCGACCCTCGCCGACGCCAAAAAGCTCACCCACGCGCTCGCCAGCGACGAGCAGGTCCAACGCTATCAGCGCATCACGTCCAATCTGAGCGACGCGAGCGGCCAGGCCAAAGCCATCGCGGGCGACGCGCAAGCGTTGGTCGAGCGCGTGAAATCCGGCAAAGGCACCGTCGGCGCGCTGCTCATGGACGACGCCTTGTACGACGATCTGCAAGAGATGCTGCGCGACCTGAAGCACAACCCGTGGAAATTCTTCTGGAAGCAGTGAACGCGCGCCGGCGACTCGGCTCAGCCCGCCGTTCCCGCTGAAGCCCCGCCGTTCGAGGCGCCGCCTCCGGAGGCGCCCGCACCACTGCGGCCAGCGGCTGACGCGCCGCCCGCCGGGCCGCCGGCATTGGCCGAGCCGGCGGCTGACGCGCCGCCTGCGCTCGCTGAGCCGCCCGCGGGCGTTCCGGCGTTGCCTGAGCCGGCCGCGCTCGATGCCCCCGCGGTGGCGGCGTTGCCGCCCGCGCTGGTTGGGCCGCCCGCGCTGGACGGATCGCCGCCAGTACCGGGGTCCGGGTTGCCCGCGGCCCCCCCATTGGCGTCAGCTGTGGCGCTGGTGTCTGGCGCCGCGCCATCAACCATCGAAACAATCCCGCTCAAGTCTGCGCTGCACACATGCTTGCTGGCGCCAACGGTCTCGGGGACACAGGCCAAGCCTGCCTGGCAATCATCGGAGCGGAAGCACACGGCCCCCGCGGCGCCCAAGGATTGCGGTCCACCGCAGGCAACTGCCCACGCCCCGGCAAGTCCCAACAAGGCCAATGCACGCACGACCGGCAGACGGCTGTTTCGAGCACGAGACATGCCAAATCGACGCTACCGGAATCTGCACTCCGGTCAAGTCGAGGGCATGCGCACATTCACTCCAATTCCAGCAGCAGATCGCCCTCTTCGACCGCCTGCCCCGGAGTCACCGCGATGCTCGCGACCCGACCCGCCGCAGGCGCCTCGACTGGCATCTCCATCTTCATGGACTCCAAAATCAGCAGCTCTTGATCAGCGCTCACCGAATCCCCGACCTGGACCAAAACCTTCCAAACCGTCCCCGTAATGTGCGCCAAAACCCGTTCCATCACGGCACTCTCCCCCACCTCCCGATAGACGTAAACGTGAACGTGAACGGTCTTCCCTTTTCTTCCCCGTCATCCACGGTCCCCTCGCTTTATCCACCCAACGCACACTCCCACCCCGAGACCCACACCGCCTCACACCTCAAATCCGCGCACTCTAGCCAAGGAACGCCGGTCAATCGGAGTCGAATCCCGCGATCCACCCTGCCCCTACGTTTCTCGTGAGAATACCTGGGCTAAACGGAGCAACTGTTTTAGATTTCAGAGCCTGCGGGGAACCCGCGCGAATGCTTGACGAAGCTCTTACTGGATTGGTATGCGCATCGTGTAAAGTTCAGCGCCGACTCCGCGCGACGGATTGAGGACACTCGAAAAATGGCCGAACAGAAGGAAAGCTCGGTTCTCTTCTCGCTCAAAGAATTGATGAGCTTGGAAGAGAATCGGATCAAAGAAGAAGAGGCCGACAAAGAGGCCGTCGCACGTGCCGAGGCCGACGCGAAGGCCGCCGCCGAGCGCTCCGCCCGCGAGGCCGAAGAGCGTCGCCTGCGCGCCGAAGAAGAGGCGCGCCGCACTGAAGAGCAACGTCGCAAAGAAGAGGCCGCGCGGCTCGAAGCCATTCGCCACGGCGAACTCGAGAAAGCACGCGCCGAAACCGAGCACCGCTCGCGCATGGAAGCCCTCGCCGCGCAGCAGGCCCACGAACAGCAGATCGCCGCGCTCAATAGCGACCAGGGCAAGAAGCGCCTGAAGCTGATCGTCGGTATCATCTCCGCCGTGCTGGTGGTCGGCGGCATCGCGATCGCGGTGGTATTGACCAAGAACGCGGAAGCGCAGCGTCAAAAAGACGCCGCCGTCGCGGCGCAACAGGCCGAAACTCAAAAGCAGCTCGAAGCCCTCAAGAGCCAGTACGAAGACGCTCAAAAGCATCAAGAAGAGCTGGAAAAGCAGCGCGACAGCGCCAAAGACGAAGCCACTCGCGCGCGGCTCGAAGCCGAGCTCTCCAAAGCCAAGCAAGACACCGCGAAGGCAGGCGCCGCCGTGCAGCAAACGCGAGGCGCAACGCCGGCGGCCCGGCCACACACGGGCGGCGCCAGCAAACCTTGCAGTTGCCCGCCCGGCGATCCGCTGTGCTCGTGTCTGTGAGAGGCAACGGCGAGCGACATCCGGCGCGCGACAAGCTCGCCTACGCGCTCGATTTCCCTTCCTTCGCGCAAGCGGAGGAAGGCGCGGCTCGAGTCGCGCACGCCGCGGGCGTGCTGAAGGTCGGTCTGGAGCTGTTCGTCAGTGAGGGGCCGCGTGCCGTCGCGCTCGGCCAAAAGCTCGGCTGTGACGTGTTCCTCGACCTCAAGCTGCACGACATCCCCGAAACCGTCGAACGCGCGGTCGCCGCTGCGGCCGCCCACGGCGTGCGCTACTTGACGTTGCACGCCGCGGGTGGGCCGAAAATGCTGGCGGTCGCGGCGCGCCGGGCCGAGCGCGAAAATACCGGCCTCGTGCTCCTAGCGATCACCGTGCTCACCTCGCTAGACGGCTCAGATCTAGCCGCGGTCGGCGTGTCTGCCGAGCCGGCCGCGCAGGCCCTGCGCTTGGCGAAGCTCGCCCAGGGTGAAGGCATTCCGGGCATGGTTTGCTCGGCGGCCGAAGTGTCTGCGTTGCGCAGCGCCCTCGGGCCCGGCGCGGTGCTGGTCACGCCCGGCATTCGCCCCGCGAGCAGCGCCGGCTCGGACGACCAAAAGCGCATCGCCACGCCGGAGAGCGCGATTCGCGCCGGCTCGAGCCTGCTCGTCGTTGGTCGGCCGATCCGCGACGCCGCCGACCCCGGCGCCGCCGCATCCGCCATTTGCGATGAGATCCAGCGTGCGTCGGCGCTGGCCTGAGCGCGCCCCGCGCGGGGCACCCACCGCACCCGGCATGGAGGGCTTGCGGCTGATCGCGGGTCTGCAGCCCGTGCGCGAGGCCATTCGAGTGCGCCGTTTCGCCCTCCAGCGTGTGGCGCTAGAAGAGAAAGAGAGCCCCACCCTCGACGCGCTCGCCCGCTTCGCGACCGACCAAGGGGTCGGCGAGGTCATCCGCGTGCCGCGCAGCGAGCTCGAGCGCTGGACGGAAGGCGGACAGCACCAAGGCGTGGTCGCCTGGGGTCCGGAACTGACACTCCTCAAGATCGAGGCTCTGCTCGATGACCCGCAACTGATCGCGCTCGCCCTCGACGGCATTCAAGACCCACAGAACTTCGGGGCCGTGATTCGCTCCGCGGTCGGTGTGGCAGACGCGGCCGTGATCTGGGGTGAGCACGCATCGGCTCCGCTCAGTCCGGCGACCGGGCGCGCCTCGGCGGGCGCGATCGAGCACGCGCGCCTGTGCCGCGTGCCCTCGCTCGTGGGCGCCCTCACGGCCGCGCGCGAACGAGGCATCGCCGTCGTCGGTCTCGACGCGCATGCACCCCAACGCGTGGGCGAGCTCGATCTCTCTGGCCCGACGATCTTGGTCGTGGGTAACGAGCACGAAGGCATGGGTCGCGCCGTGCGCCGCGCCTGCAGTGCCGTTGGTCGGCTCACCGCCAGCGGTCGAATCGACTCGCTCAACGCCTCGGTTGCGGCCGCTCTCGCGCTACATGAAGCGGCTACTTCTCGTCTAAAATCAACATCTTAGAGATCAAAGTTCGAGCGTTGCCCGAGCTCAGGATCGGACACTGACCGCCCATGCAGTAGTTGGGCCCTCAGACTCCATTCAATGGAACGGGAGTCGGGCCGCTCCACTCCACCGTAATGGCCAGCCATGTTAAGCACTTACGTATGGGACGTGCAGTCCGTACGCGAACAAAGGGGCTCGCGGATCATCCATCACTTCAAGGGTTGACCGCGGGCAAGCCCAGCACACGCCGAAAGGCCGCCTTTGCCGCTTGAATCTCGCTCTGGCTGGTCGATTCTCCCAGGCTGACGCGAACCGCGGCGCGTGCCCGCTCCCGACCGAGCATGGCGCTGATGATCGTCGACGGCTCCGTGGTGCCCGCACTGCATGCGCTGCCGCTCGACACGCACACCCCGAGCAGGTCGAGCGCAGCCACGACCTCATCGCCCGAGACACCCGGGAACGACAAGTTAGAGACGTGCGGCAGGCGCGGCACCTGTCCTCCATTCAGCTCGGCCACGGTGGCGAAGGCGCGCTCGAAGTCATCGCGCAGCGGGCTGAGTTCGGCATAGCGAGCGGGACCTTGCGCCGCTTGTTCGAGTGCGGCCAAGAACCCTGCCGCCGCGATGGGATCGACCGTGCCGGGTCGCAGTCCGCGCTCCTGACTGCCCCCCACGAGCACCGGTTTGGGCGCCTGACTGCCGCGAAACGCCAACGCGCCGATCCCCTTCGGGCCGCGGATCTTGTGGGCCGCAATGGCCAAGCTGTCCGCGAAACGCCAAGTCTCCGGCGGCAATTTGCCCAGCGCTTGCACCGCATCCACGTGCAGGGTCGCGCCCAGTTCGTGCGCCACGAGCGCGACCTCTTCCACGGGCTGCAGCACCCCGGTCTCGTGGTTGGCGGCCATCAGCGCTGCGACCGACCCGCGAGGTAATCGCGTCAGGGCTTCGCGATACGCGTCGGCCGTGAGCCGACCGCTGGGCGGCACTGCCACCCACTCTACCGCAACTCCGCGCTGCTCGAGTTGCTCCGCGACGCGCGTCACGGAGGGGTGCTCGAGCCGGCTCAAGGCGAGGCCGCGCGCGTGCGCCAAGGCCAGGTTATTGGCTTCGGTACCACCCGAGGTGAACAGCACATCGCGCGCGTGAACGGCGCAGATTTCCGCTAGTTTCTCGCGTGCGTCTTCGACTCGAGCGCGCGCGTTGCGGCCCACGCGGTGCGTGCTCGAGGGGTTCCCCCAAGCCTCCTCCGCGGCGCGGGCCATGGCCGCAAGCACCGCCGGGTGGGGCGGCGTGGTGGCGTTCCAATCGAGATAGATGGGCGAGTTGCTCATGCCGGGCGCGAGGGTGGTTCACTCCACGGCCGCGACGGTGGCTCGCTCAGCGAGCGTCGGCCGGGGGGCAACACGAAGTAAAACGCAGCCCCATTGAGCGGCACACCCATGATTTCCTCGCCGCCCGGCGAGGCCAGGCGCACGTCGCCACCGTGCCCGAGAGCGACGCCGCGCACGACGGCCAGGCCCACGCCGGTACCGCCAAACGAACGCGTCGGCGAGCCGTCGACCTGGTAAAATGGCTCGAACAGGCGCGACGCTTTTTCCGGCGGAACCCCCGCGCCCGTGTCGGCGATGCACAGCTCGAGGTGACCGGAGGAGAGCTGCCGCGCGCGCACCCCGACGGTGCCGCCCGCCGGCGTGAATTTAGCCGCATTGTCGAGCATTTGATCGATCGCGCGGCCCAAGCGCTCGACATCGCCGTAGCTGATCAGGGTGCCGCGCTTCGGCAGATCGGTGACCAAACGCAAACGGCCGTCATTCAGGCCGTCGTGACGGGTGATCGCTTGGCGCACCAGCTCGGCGAGGTCGTACTCGCGTTGCGCAAAACGCATGCGCCCGGTCTCCAGCGCAGTGACATCCAGCAAATTGTCGATCAAGCGTCGCAGGCGTTGCACGCAGTCGGACATGGCGCGCAGCGCCTTCACCTGCGGCGTCGCCAAATCGCCGAGTTCGCCATCGATCAGCAGCTTGAGGTAGCCCACGATTGGCGTCATCGGCGTCGCGAGTTCGTGAGAAATATTGCGATAAAACTCTTTCTTGGCTTGGTCCGCGCCGAGCAGGCGCTGGTTGACCGCCGAGAGTTCCGCAATCTTTTCCTCCAAATGCGAGACGATGCGCTGGCTCTGAAGCCGCAGGTGCTGGCCCGTTGCATCCGGCGAGGTGCTCTCGCGGCGCCCCTCCAGGTAGCCACGCACTTTGTCGGCGAACGAGCGCGCATCGATCGGCTTCTGCAAGAAGCCGTCACAGCCCACGGCCAAGCTCGTATCGCGATCGCCTTCGGCGGTAATGGCCACGATCGGCACCCCGCGGAGCTTCGGCTCCGAGCGCAAACGCAGCGTCACCTCATAGCCGTCTAGGCCTGGAATCGAGATATCGACCAGGACCAGATCCGGTCGCTGCTGAAGCGCAAGACGAATTCCCTCGAGGCCGTCGGCGGCATCCGTGACTTCGAAACCGGCGGGGGTGAGCAACTTCCTCACCAGCAAGCGGTTAGCGGGATCGTCCTCGATGTGGAGGATTTTCGGCATCGCCCCGGACTATGGGCCAGCGGAGCGCCTCGCGGCAAGCAAACGCCCGCCGCTTCTGCACAGTGAGGGGGCTTTTTTTGCTGGCGCATGGCAAGTTGTCGGTCACGGTCCCCATCACTCCGCCGAAGCCCCTTGAACTCGCCGGCCGTTCGCAATTAGCTAACCCTGCGCCATGTCGTCCGCTCACCTCGCTTCCACGCTCTCGTGCGCGCTCCTGCTCGCTGCCTGCAGCCGGCCGAGCGAACCGCCACCCGGCCCCGGTCCGAGCAAAGCCAGCGCCGCGGTCTCGGCAAGCGCAGCGCCTGAAGCGTCAGCCGCCCCCACGAAGCACGTTTCGGCGCACGACAACGACATGCCCACCGGAGCGCCGAAGCGACCGCCCTCCGACAACGCCAAGCTGATCCGAGCCTCGCAGATTTTGATCGCTTATCAGGGAGCACTCGACGCTCCCGAGAGCGTCACCCGAGACAAGGAAGCCGCGCTCAAGCTCGCCAAGTTCGTGGTCGTTCAAGCCCAGTCGGGCGCCGTATTTGCCGATTTAGCTGCCAAATACTCGGACGACGTCAACACCAAGGCCAACGGCGGGCAGCTCGGTCAAATCACGCGCACGCAGATGACCGCCGCCTTCACCGAGGCCGCCTTCAACCTGATGGTGAAGGAAGTCTCGGATCCGGTCGAGACAGCCTTCGGCTTCCACATCATCAGACGAACGGAGTAGCCCATGGCGGACGCCCCCCTCAAACGCATCGTGATCGCCGAAGACGATCCCGCGATCGCCGGCATGCTGCTCAAGGTGCTTTCGCAGTTCTACAACGTCACGGTGACGAACGATGGCACGTCGGCGCTTGCGGCGGCCGGCAAGCAGCCCCCGCCGGATTTGCTGCTGCTCGACGTGATGATGCCAAGCATGGACGGCCACGCCGTTGCCGCGGCGGCGCGCGCGTTGCCCGGGCTGAAGTCGATCCCGATCATTTTTCTAACCGCCAAGACGGGCCCGGCCGAAGTCATCAAGGGCATTCAATCGGGCGCTCGCCACTACATCACCAAGCCATTCAAAATCGACGACTTGGTGATGCGCGTAAAAAAAGCCATCGGCGGCTGAGCGCCTCCTGAGGCGGCTTTGCCAGCCTCCGCGGAACACCAAAAACGGGCGTAATATCAAAGCTTTCCCGCAGGGCGCGCGAGTGCGCAAATGCGCACATCGGCAACAGCGGGACACAAACGAATATCTCGCGCGAAGCTAACGTATATCTATCCGGCGAGGCCGAGATGGCCGCTTGCTTTCCTGTGTCAGGCGAAGGATGAGAGACTCCTGGCACTCATTATCGGGAGATGAAGATGCAAAAGACTAAGTCTTATTGGCGGTTGGTAGCGGCGGCAGGCGTAGTGAGCGCGTTCATCGGCTCCGCGTGTACCGTGACCACGGGCACGGACGTCGACGACGACGACGATGTGAGTACCGCCGGCACCGGTTCCGGCACTGCCGGCTCAGGCACCGCCGGCTCAGGCACCGCCGGCGCGGCCGCCGGTTCCGCCGGCTCAGGCACCGCCGGCGCGGCCGCCGGTTCCGCCGGCTCAGGCACCGCCGGCACGGGCGGCGATGGCCCCGTGCCGTATCAATGCGACATGGGAGACAGCGGCGCGCCAGGCACGCCGAATACCTGTGCACCCGAAGACCCCGAGAACAATTGTCAGAAGTGCATTCAAGCCAAGTGCTGTACCGAGTACGCGGAGTGTTACGCGACTAGCCCGGGCAACCAGTGCGGTTGGGGCGGCCCCCTGGTGGACGGCAAGCAGGCTGGCGAGTTGCCCTGCGTGGTCAAGTGCATTCAGGACGGCGTCGCCGAAGGCACGGCGCCCGATGATTCCGATCTGGTCAGCGGCTGCGCCAGCAAATGCGCGACCAACATAGACAACGGCGCCAGCCAGGAATGCGGGTTTATCTTCGGGACGCAGACCAGCTTCTTGCTCACCTGCCTAGAAGATAACTGCCAAGACGATTGCTTCCAGCCGCCCAAGTGAGCCCGCACGGCCGCTGAATCTGGGTCGAACGAACGAAACGGCGCGGAGAGCAATCTCTGCGCCGTTTCGTTTAGTGACGCATTTTAGGTGCCGGAGGCGGAATCCTAACTGAAAGTGCTTTTTTTGGCCTGATGCGGGCGGTGACGAGTGGGCTGTGTTACGGTTGCGGCCGCATGATGGTCGTTGGTTGCGCTGGTTTCGCGGTACCCGCGACTCGCTATTTCAAAGAATACCTGTTCGTCGAAGTTCAGGAGACACACCTGGCCGTGCCAGGCCCCGGCACCGTCCGTCGTTGGCGCCGTGAGGCGCCGCCCGGCTTCGAGTTCGCGCTGCTCGGTCCGCGTGAGATCGGTCAAGAGGGCTTTCGCGACGGCAAAGTCATCGAAACCGCGCTAAAAACTCTCGGTGAAGTAGCCAAAGAGCTGGCCGCCAAAACCGCGGTGTTCGTCGCCCCGTCGGACTTCCCGCACTCGCGCGCCAACCGCGCCGCCCTGCGCGACTTCCTGAAGAACGTAAAGAAGCAGTTCGAGACAATCGTCTTCGAACCCGGCCCCGCCTGGAATCCCGAAGAATCGGACGACCTGGCGGAAGAAACGCAAACCCTGTGTGCGCGCGACCCGCTGCACCACGGCTTGTCCAAGCGCAAAGGGGCCTACTATCGCTTGCCCGGCCCGGCAGGTCACAAGTCTCGTTATGAAGATCCAGCGATCGAAAAGCTGGCCGAGATCGCCCTCGCCGGCGGCGAGCAAGATGCGACCTACGTCTTCACCAACGTCGACATGTTCGCCGATGCCAAGCGTTTCAAACGCGCAGTCGGCACCGTCTGATTCTGCCGTAACTTCGCTCAGTTAGCCGCAAAGTTGTGTGCAAACCGCGAGCTTCGCCGGGAGCTCGGCGCTCGCGGCCCCGCGTCGCACCCCGTAGTTCGAATTGTTCCGCACTTGCAGCGTCTTGCGCGTGAAGGCTCAAGTTGAACCTCACCCTTGTCAGTGCGTGGTCGAGCAATGGGCAGTCCTGAGGTCCGAGTGTCGGACTCGACGCTGACACGCTGACCCCGCCAGCTCGTTTACCTTCACGTTAGAGACGCCCGCGCGGGTCGGACGGCGATCGTCCACCGACCTCCCCCGGGGGGCGATGTCCGACCTCCCCGGGGTGCAGGTTCGATCTCACCCGGGGTGCGGTTATTTTGACCTCACCCCGGGTGTGGTCCGAACGTCGGGCTGGATGCTGCCGCGCTCACGCGCCAGGTCGCGCACATTCGCGCTCGAGACGCCGGGGCGGGTCGGACCGGGATCCCCACCTCATTCGGGGTGCAGTCACGTTGACCTCACCCGGTGAGATTCGAGTGTCGGGCTGGATGCTGTAGCCGGGCGCGGGCACGAGGTGAGGTCCGAGTGTCGGGCTGGTTGCTGTAGCCTGACGCGGCGCGGGCGCGGCGCGGGCACGGCAAGCGCACGGCACGTCCTTCACGTTCACAGAGGAGCGCTGACGCGGGAGGTCGGCGGATGAGTTTAAAGAGCTTCGTCGTTGGGTTCGGGGATACCCAGGGCGACCCTGGCGATGGCCCGGCCGGCTCGTTCGGCGGCGGAGCGGAGGGCGGTGTCGTAGGCGGCACTGTCGGCGCGGGGGTCGGCGTCGCCGCTGAGTTGGACCGCGCGGCGCAGATCGCCGGTGTCGAGGGTCGGCTCTTGGTTCTCGGCGCGGAAGATCCGGCCACGTACCGTGAGCGCGATGCTCATGCCGGCAGCCCGGGGTTGGCCGGCTTGCACGTGAATGCCGCGTGAGAGTTCGTCCACGCGCAGCACGTCGATGACGAGGCGTGGGTACTGCGCGCCGCTGGCGAGGAGCCCAGCGGCGGCGAGTTCGGAACGAGCACCGCTCGCCGCTGACTGAGCCGCCAAGGGTTCGGGGATGAGCACTTGACCGACGTGCACGCTGAATCGCTCGCGGGCGGATTGGCCATAGACCGAGCGGTAGCCACAGCCCGAAAGCAACGCCACCCACAGCCCGGGCAGTGAGTAAAAGCACAGGAGTCGACGAGACTTAGAGTGCAAGTTTCACGGGAAACAACAGGCTATCCACAACGCTTCGCTCGTTCAGCAGACGGGCCGTAATGGGCTGCCAAGTGTGCAGGACGAAAGCGAACGCCGGGAGTTGAGTGTCTCTAATGGGGTTGTAAGGGCAGTCGCCGAGGTTGGCCAAACTTCTGTCTCCCTTTTTGCTCAGGCGACGATCAGGTTCAGGATCTTTCCGGGGACATAGACCAGCTTTTTCAACGACTTGCCTTCGATGAACTTGGTCACGTTCGGGTCCGCCAGCGCGGCTTCCCGCGCGGCGGCTTCGTCCGCGTCGCGGGCCAAGGCCACCCGACCGCGAACTTTGCCGTTCACTTGGACGGCAATTTCGAGCACGTCGTCGATGGTCAGGGCTTCATCGAACTGTGGCCAGGGCACGTTCGCGATCGAAGGCGGGTGACCCAGGTGCTCCCACAGCTCTTCCGCCAAATGGGGGGCGAAGGGAGAGAGGCAGAGCACGAGCTTCTCGACTGCCTCGCGCGGGGGCTGCTCCAGCCCGTTCAGGTGATTGACCAAGATCATCATCGCGCTGACCGCGGTGTTCAGAGATAGCGCTTCGATATCGCGGCCGAGCTTCTGCACGGTGCGATGCACGAGCTTGGCCGTCTCGTTGTCGAGCGGAGCCTCGCTCAGGGGGCGGCGCGCGATCGAGTCCGTGCGGTCCAGGAAGCGACGAACGCCCTGGATGCCGCTCGATTGCCAAGGTTTGGCTTGCTCGAGCGGGCCCATGAACATCTCGTACAAGCGCAGGCTGTCGGCGCCGAACTCATCGACGACCAGATCTGGGCTCACGGAATTACCGCGAGATTTGGCCATTTTCTCGGCCACGCCCAGCAAACGCACCCCCAACTCGCGATGGATGGGCTTGCCCTCGCGCACCTCGATCTCGGCCTCTTTGGCCCAGCGCACTTGCACCTTCTCGCCCGTTGCCGAGAGCCGCGGTTCGCCTTCGGCGTCGGGGGCGATGCCGGGCTCGTCCCCGGGCAGCGCGCGCACGAACTCCCCTGCCTCGCTCAGCACCGCGTAGTAGCGGTACGCCATACCCAGGATGATGCCCTGGTGGACCAGCTTCAAGAACGGCTCCGGGTCGCTCACCACGCCCACGTCGAACAGCACTTTGTGCCAAAAACGCGCGTAAAGCAGGTGCAGCACCGCGTGCTCGGAGCCGCCGACATACAAGTCGACCGGCATCCAGGCGTCGTACGCGGCTTTCGAAACTAGCTCGCTCGCATTCGCGGGGTCGAGGAAGCGTAGGTAGTACCAGCACGACCCGGCCCACTGCGGCATGGTGTTGGTCTCGCGAGCGAACCAGTTTCCGTCCTTCTGGAAGAAGCGCCAATCCGTCGCGCGCACTAGCGGGCCCTGCGGATCGCCCGGGCGGTAGTCTTCGAGTTCGGGCAAGCGCAGCGGCAGCTCGCTGTCCTCGACCGCGATCGGCGTGCGGTAGTCGATCTCGTAGGCGTCCCCACGCCGCGGATCACCCGCGGTTTTGACCGGGAAATAGATTGGGATCGGTTCACCCCAGTAGCGCTGCCGGCTGAACACCCAATCGCGCAGTTTGTAGTTCACGCGCTTGCGGCCGATGCCCTCGGCCTCCAAGTACGCGATCACCTTGGACTTCACCTGCGCGGTGGGTTGGCCGTCGAATTGGCCGGAATTGACGGCGATGCCGTCGTCACTGAAGCAGTGCTCGACGACGGGCGTGAGCGAGCCATCTTTGCTCACGACCTGCACGATGGGCAGGGAGAACTTCTGGGCGAACTCGAAATCACGCTCGTCGTGCGCGGGCACGGCCATGATCGCGCCGGTACCGTACGCGCCGAGCACGTAGTCCGCCGTGTAGATCGGGATGTCCTTGCCGGTAAGCGGATTTTTCGCGTAAGCGCCCAGGAAAATGCCGGATTTTTCCTTGTTCAGCGCGGTGCGTTCCATGTCGCTCTTGCGCGCGGCGGCTTGCACGTAGGCCGCGACCGTCGCCTGCTGTTCGGCGCCCGCGATGCTCAGCGTCAGTGGATGATCGGGAGCGATCACCATGTACGTCGCACCGAACAGGGTGTCCGGGCGCGTGGTGTACACGGTCAGCTGTTCGCTGCGACCGACGAGCGGGAAATCGACCTCGGCGCCTTCACTGCGACCGATCCAATCCCGCTGTTTTTGCTTGGTTTCGGGCCAAGCCAAGTCTTCGAGCTCGGTGGAGAGGCGATCGGCGTAGGCGGTGATCTTCAGCTGCCATTGGCGCAGCGGCGTGCGCACGACCGGGTAATTGCCACGCTCACTGCGCCCGTCGATGACCTCTTCATTGGCCAGCACGGTGCCCAGCTCCTGGCACCAATTGACCGGGATTTCAGCCTGAAACGCCAGGCCGCGCTTGAACAGCTGCAGAAAGATCCACTGCGTCCAACGGAAATAGCCGGGGTCGGTGGTGTTGAGTTCGCGCGACCAATCATAGGCAAAACCCAGTGATTTGAGCTGACGGCGGAACGTGTCCGTATTTTTGGTGATGGTCTGCGCGGGCGGCGTGCCGGTCTCGATCGCGTATTGCTCGGCGGGCAAACCGAAGGCATCCCAGCCCATCGGGTGCATCACGTCGAAGCCGTTCATGCGTTTGTAGCGGGCGACGATGTCAGAGGCGGTGTAGCCCTCGGGGTGCCCCACGTGCAGGCCGGTGCCCGACGGATACGGGAACATATCGAGCACGTAGTACTTCGGGTGGCCGGGGCGGCGCTCCGCCTTGAAGGTCTGTTGTTCCGCCCAATACGCCTGCCAGCGCGGCTCGATCTGCTTGTGGTCGTAGGCCATCTGAGGGCGGGAGGTTTACCACGGAGCGCGCACCGGAGTCGGGTTATTGCCCGGACTTTTTGCTAGCTTTCGAGATTTTTTGACTGAGCCGGGCGCGACGTTTTTCGGCCTTTTCCAGGCTTTCGCTGGTGCCCTCGGCCCAGCCCAAGGCGCTGATCGGTTCCTTCACGTGATGCTCGTAGAGCTTGGCCAACTCGAGGCGAATCAGCGGATCGTGGACCTCGGCCGCGAAGGCTTCGAAGTGCGCGAGCGCTTGGGCGCGGTCACCGCGGGCCTTGGCGATTTCACCGCGCGCGCGGCGGGCCTCGGGCCCTGCGCCGCGCTCGAGCGCGACGCTCGCGGCGCGTTCCGCTTCGTCGAAGGCGCGGGCGCGCTTGAGCGTGCGCGCGAGCCCCACCAAATCTTCCCCATGCAGTAGGTCGAACGGTTCGCCGTACAAGCCGACCAGCGCGGCCATGGACACGACGTCCCAAGCGTTGTGTTCGACGACCTGTTCGAGCGCGCTTTCGTCGCCAGAGCGCAGGAAATGCGCATAACGCGGGGCAATGTCGATGCCCGCGATGTCCGGGCCACGCTCGAAACCGAGCACGTCTGCTTCGAGGCCGATCAAGCGGCACGGGCCGAGTCGGCTTTTGTGTAAGCGGCGCGCGATGTGCAAGAGGTCGAGGTGCGCGCGATCGGGCAGCTTGGCGCGGCGATTCATGACCATGCGGCCATTGAGCAACGGCAGATCGAAGGCTTTGCCGTTGTACGACACGAGCAGCTCGCAAGCCTCCAAACGCTCGGCAAATGCCTCTAACAGCGGCATTTCTTCCGCCGGGCTGCGCAGCAAGAATTGCTCGGCATGCAGGCGCAAATCATCGTCGAACCAGGCGATGCCGATCAGGAATGCGAGCACGCCCGCGCCGCCACCGAGGCCCGTGGTCTCGGTATCGAAGTACAGCGCGCGCCGCGGATCGACGGTCGAGATACGCGGGTCGAGTGCGAGCAGGCCGAGCAGCTCCGCTCGTGAGCTGGCGGCCGCGTCGACCGGCATGCGGCCCACGTGATGGGAAGGCGGGAGCAGTTGGTGGCGCCGGAAGAGCGGCCCGCTCGCGCGCTCTTCTCGGTCGAAGGGCAGCAGGTTGCCCAGCGTGGGCAGCTCGGGCACGCTCGGCGAAAGCCCCGTGGCGGCCAGGATTTCCGCCATTTTCTCGCGCAATTCGAGCAGCGTGCTGGCCCGTGTCGGCGCGCCCGACGCGAGCGGCGCGCCGGAGGCGGGCGGTGCGCCGGGCAAACTCACGTCGCTGGGCTTGGGCCGAGGGAGCGTCGCGAGCTTGCTCTTGAAGTCCATGATCAGTGATGCGCCCGAACGCGCGCGGGGTCGAGGCCGAA
>Ga0247757_10000580_pt1 | contig 29785 bp, 24 predicted proteins | sample UWRJL126311R4_FD_180929 | JGI IMG/M metagenome (GOLD analysis project Ga0247757, IMG submission 180929) | Plant litter microbial communities from Arlington Agricultural Research Station in Wisconsin, United States - UWRJ-L126-311R-4 | ecosystem: Environmental > Terrestrial > Plant litter >... | reverse complement strand
GCGTGCCGGAGTCGCCGACCCCAGACGGACACAAGCCCAAACGTGGGGAGCTGCGCATCTATCTCGGCGCAGCTCCCGGCGTCGGCAAGACGTTCGCGATGCTGGGGGAGGCGCACCGGCGCCTGGAGCGTGGCACCGATCTGGTCGCCGGCGTCGTCGAGACGCACGGCCGCACCAAGACCGCCGAGTTGCTCCACGGCATCGAGGTGGTGCCGCCGCGCTACATCTCCTACCGGGGCAGCCAGTTCCCCGAACTCGACGTGCCGGCGATCCTGGAGCGCAAGCCGCAGGTCGTCCTGGTCGACGAGCTGGCCCACACCAACACCCCCGGCAGCACGAACGTCAAACGCTGGCAGGACGTCGAAGAACTGCTCGATGCGGGCATCACGGTGGTCAGCACCGTGAACGTGCAGCACCTCGAGAGCCTCAACGACGTCGTCACCCAGATCACCGGCGTCGAGCAGCAGGAGAAGGTGCCCGACGGCGTGGTGCGCAGCGCCGATCAGATCGAACTGGTCGACATCACCCCGGAAGCGTTGCGCCGCAGGCTTTCTCACGGCAACGTCTACGCACCCCAGCGCATCGACGCCGCGCTGTCGAACTACTTCCGGCGGGGGAACCTCACGGCGCTGCGGGAGCTGGCGCTGCTCTGGCTGGCCGACCAGGTCGACGCCGCCCTGGCGAAGTATCGCGAGGAGAACGACATCACCGCCACCTGGGAGGCCCGCGAACGGGTCGTGGTGGCGGTCACCGGTGGTGCGGAATCGGAGACCCTGGTCCGCCGGGCGTCGCGCATCGCGTCGAGGTCCAGTGCCGAGCTGATGGTCGTGCACGTGGTGCGCGGCGACGGCCTGTCCGGGGTGTCGGCCGCGCACATGGGCAAGGTCCGTGAACTCGCCGCCAACCTGGGCGCGACGCTGCACACGGTCGTCGGTGAGGACGTGCCTGCGGCGCTGCTCGACTTCGCTCGCGAGATGAACGCCACCCAACTGGTGCTCGGCACCTCGCGGCGCACCCGCTGGGCCAGGATCTTCGACGAGGGCATCGGCGCGACCGTCGTACAGAACTCGGACAAGATCGACGTCCATATGGTGACCCATCCGGAGGCGGCCCGCGGCTTCCGGTGGTCGTCGCTCGCGCCGCGGGACCGGCACGTCGCGTCGTGGCTCGCCGCACTGATCGTCCCGTCGGGAATCTGCGCGCTGATCGTCGCCGTGCTCGACCCGTTCCTCGACGTCGGCGGCGAGAGTGCCCTGTTCTTCATCGGTGTGCTCATCGTCGCTCTGCTCGGCGGGGTCGCGCCCGCGGCGCTGTCCGCGGCGCTCTCAGGTCTGCTCCTGAACTACTTCCTGGTCGCGCCGCGCCACACCTTCACGATCGCCCAGCCCGACAGCGCGGTCACCGTCGTCGTGCTGCTGCTGGTCGCGGTCGCGGTGGCGGCGCTGGTCGACAGCTCGGCCAACCGCACGCGGGAGGCCAGGCGCGCATCCCAGGAGGCCGAGCTGCTCGCGTTGTTCGCCGGTTCGGTGCTGCGGGGCGCCGACCTGGACGCGCTGTTGGACAAGGTGCGCGAGACCTACTCCCAGCGCACGGTGAGTCTGCTGCGCAGGCGCGGCGGCGTCGACGAGATCGTCGGCTGCGTCGGCCCCGACCCGTGCGCCGACGTCGACAGTGCCGACACCGCCATCGAAGTCGGCGACGACGAATTCTGGCTGATGCTGGCCGGCAAGACCCTGCAGGCCCGCGACCGCCGCGTGCTCACCGCGGTGGCCAAGCAGGCCGCCGGGCTGGTGCGGCAACGGGAACTGGCGCTGGAAGCGGGCGAGGCCGAAACCATCGCGCGCGCCGACGAACTGCGCCGCTCGCTGCTGTCCGCGGTCAGCCACGACCTGCGTACCCCACTTGCCGCGGCCAAGGCCGCGGTCTCGAGTCTGCGCGGCGAGGACGTCGCGTTCTCCGAAGAGGACACCGCTGAATTGCTGGAAACCGTCGAGGAATCGGTCGACCAACTCACCGCGCTGGTCGGAAATCTGCTGGACTCCTCCCGGCTGGCCGCCGGCGTGGTCCGGCCCGACGTGGGCGATGTGTACCTGGAGGAGACCGTCCAGCGTGCGCTGATGAGCATCGGCCGCGGCTCCACCGGCCTGGTCCGGGCTGAGCTGGAGCGGGTGAAGGTCGACGTCGACGACCAGGTGGTGCTCGCCGACGCCGGGCTGCTCGAACGGGTGCTGGCCAACCTGATCGACAACGCGATGCGCTATGCCCCCGACGGCGCGATCCGGGTCTCCGCGGGCCGGGTCGGCGGCCGCGTGCTCATCACCGTCGCCGACGACGGGCCCGGCATCGCCCGTGGCAGTGAGGAACAGATCTTCGGCGCGTTCCAGCGGCTCGGCGACCAGGACAACACCAGCGGCGTCGGGCTGGGGCTCTCGGTCGCGCGCGGATTCGTCGAGGCGATGGGCGGCGCGATCGCCGTCGGCGACACCCCCGGGGGCGGCCTCACCGTCGAGATCGAGCTGCCCGCACCGGCGGAGACCCGCCCGTGACCCGCGTGCTCGTGATCGACGACGAACCCCAGATCCTGCGGGCGCTGCGCATCAACCTGTCGGTGCGCGGGTACGAGGTGCGCACCGCCGCCAGCGGCGCCGAGGCGCTGCGGACGGCCGCCGACTTCCGGCCCGACGTGGTGGTGCTCGACCTGGGGCTGCCCGATATGAGCGGCATCGAGGTGCTGGCCGGCCTGCGGGGCTGGCTGTCAGCGCCCGTGCTCGTGCTCTCGGCGCGCACCGACGCGTTCGACAAGGTGGCCGCGCTCGACGCCGGGGCCGACGACTACGTGACCAAACCGTTCGGCATGGACGAGTTCCTGGCCCGGCTGCGCGCGGCCGTCCGCCGCTCCTCGACCACCGTCAACGGCAGCGAGCCCGTCATCGAAACGTCCTCGTTCACCGTCGATCTGGCCAACAAGGTGGTGACCAAGAACGGCGCTGAGGTCCACCTGACCCCCACCGAGTGGGGCATCCTGGAGATCCTGGTCCGCAACAGCGGCAAGCTCGTCACCCGTGAGCAGCTGCTGACCGAGGTGTGGGGACCGACCTACGCCAAGTCCAGCCACTACCTGCGGGTGTATCTGGCTCAGCTGCGCCGCAAACTCGAAGACGATCCGTCACACCCGGTGCACCTCGTCACCGAGGCCGGGATGGGGCACCGCTTCCGGCCCTAGGGGTATCTCAGGGTTCAGAAGCGCAGCCGCGAGCCGACGATGACCGTGCGGTCCTGCGGCAGGTTGAAATAGCCTGCGGCATCGGCGGTCAGCAGCGAGGTGGCGACGAACAGCCGCTTACGCCACGGCGCCATGGTGCGCTCCGGCCCGGGGATGAGCTCGATGTGCGACAGGTAGTAGGAGGCGTGCTCCAGGTCGAGGTCCAGCGCGCTCAGAGCGGCGGGTACATCGGGGCGTTCGGAATAGCCGACGCGGACGGTGGCGTGCACGATGCCGGTGTCGCCGCCGAGATCGGTGACTGACAACCGGTTCTCGTCGCGCACCCGGGGAACGGGTTCGGTCTCCACCGCGACGATCAGCACCTGTTCGTGCAGCACGTGGTTGTGGGCGAGGTTGGCGCGCATCGCCAACGGGGCGGTGTCGTCACCGCGGTTGAGGAACACGGCGGTGCCGGGCAGGCGGATCGGCCGAGGCCGCGCGGTGGCCAGCTCGGTGACGAAGGGCAGCAGCGGGCCTTCGATCACCCGGCGGGACGCGGTCACCAGGTGTCTGCCGCGCTGCCAGGTGGTCATGACGACGAAGGCGACGGCCGCGATGAGCAGCGGCAGCCAGGCGCCGTGCACCAGCTTGGTCATGTTGGCGGCCAGGAACAGCAGGTCGACCACGAGCAGGGCGCCGCCGACACCGAGGATCAGCGGGAGGCGCCAATTCCACTGCTGGCGTGCGAGATACAGGAACAGAATGGTGGTGATGGTGATGGTGCCGACCACGGCCATACCGAACGCGTACGCCAGCGCAGCCGAGGTCTGGAAGCTGAGCACCAGGGTGAGCACCGACATCATCAGCAGCCAGTTGATCCACGGCACGTACACCTGGCCCATGGTCGACGACGAGGTGTGGGTGATCCGCAGGCGGGGCAGGTAGCCCAGCTGGACGGCTTGGGACACCACCGAGAAGGCGCCGGTGATCACCGCCTGGGACGCGATGACCGTCGCGGCGGTGGCCAGCAGGATGAGAGGTAAGCGCAGCGCATCGGGGATCAGCAGGAAAAACGGTGCGGCGGCCGTTGATTCGTCGCGAAGCATGAGTGCGCCCTGGCCGAAGTAACTCAGGGTGCACGCGGGCAACACCAACCCGAGCCAGCCGACGGTGATGGCGCGCCTGCCGAAATGGCCCATGTCGGCATACAGCGCCTCGGCACCGGTGACGGCCAGCACGATGGCGGCCAGGGCGAAGAACGCGACGTGGAAATTGCCGGCCAGGAACGAGACCGCGTAGGTGGGTGAGAGCGCGGCCAGGATGCCGGGGTCGGCGACGATGCCACCGATCCCGCAGAGGCCGATTGCGACGAACCAGGCGATCATCACCGGTCCGAAGTAGCGGCCCACCGCGGCGGTGCCGCGCCGCTGCACCAGGAACAGCCCGATGATGATCACCACCGTGATGGGCACCACCCACGAATCAAGCTGCGGCTGAATCGTTTTCACGCCTTCGACGGCCGACAGCACCGAGATCGCCGGGGTGATCATCGAGTCGCCGAAGAACAGGGCCGCACCGAAGAGCCCGAGCACGGCCAGCACCGCGGCGGTCCGCCGGCCCCGCGTCGCCGCGCCGCGGCCCAGCGCCGTGATCAGCGCCATGATGCCGCCCTCGCCATCGTTGTCGGCCCGCATCACCAGGACGACGTAGGTCAGGGTGACGATCAGCATCACCGACCAGAACACCACCGAGACCACCCCGTAGACGTTGGCCTGGTTGAGCGGGACGGGGTGCGGGTCTGACGGATTGAACACGGTCTGCAGCGTGTAGATGGGGCTGGTGCCGATGTCGCCGAAGACCACACCGAGCGCACCGACGGCGACGGCCGGGCGCAGACGCAGTGCGGGGCGAGAAGGGCGCGCGGGAGCGGGGGTCAGCAACACGGCGCGCTCACACCGTCTCGGGGGCGGCGGCAGGTCTCCGGTTGGCGCGGCGGCAGGCGAGCAACACCAGCGACGGCGGCCCCACGATCGCGAGGACGGCGAGCAGATCGGTCATGGCTCCACGATCTCGCCGAACCGGGGCCGGTAGGCCGGATCTTTGCGCTATCCCTACGCCGCTGTGACGCGATCCTGACGTCGACCCTTCTGAGCCGCGTAGGCGAGCATTCCCACCAACACCACCGCGGCGCCTGCCAGCACCGAGCTCAGCGGCAACGTGACGGCCAGGGTGAGGCACCCGATCAGCCCGACGGTCGGCAGCACCCGACGGCCCAGGGTGAACGCCGAGGCGTTGGCGATCGCGTAGTACAGCAGCACCCCGAACGACGAGAACCCGATCGCGCCGCGCACGTCCACCAGCGCGGTGACGACGGTGACGACGGCGCCCACCGCGAGTTCGGCGCGGTGCGGGGTGCCGTGGCGTGGATGCACCGCCGCAAGCAGCGGCGGCAGGTGGCGGTCGCGCGCCATCGCCAGCGTCGTGCGGGACACCCCGAGCAGCAGCGCCAGCAGGGCGCCCAGGGCACTGAGCGCGGCGGTCGCGGCGACCACGGGCGCCAACCCCGTGAACCCGGCCGCGCGGATGGCATCGGTCAGCGGCGCCCCGGACGCGGCGAGCCGGGCACTGCCCAGCTGGGCCAGCACGGCGGCCGCCACGGCGGCGTAGGTGACCAGCGTGACGGCGAGCGCGACGCCGACGGCCCGGGGGATCGTGCGCGCCGGGTCACGCACCTCCTCACCGAGCGTGGCGATCCTGGCGTACCCGGCGAAGGCGAAGAACAGCAGGCCCGCCGCCTGCAGCACGCCGTACCCGGAGGTGGCGTCCCCGGTCAGGCGGGCCGGGTCGGCGCCACCGAAGCCGAGGATCAGCACCACGACCGCGGCGAGCACGGCCAGCACGATCGCCACGATGATCCGGGTGAGCAGCGCCGACTTCTGCACCCCGGCGTAACTGAGCGCCGTCAGCGCGACAACCGCCGCCACGGCGACCGGCGTCGCGTGCGCCGGCCACGCGTAGTGCCCGACCGTCAGCGCCATCGCCGCGCACGACGCCGTCTTGCCGACGACGAAACTCCAGCCCGCCGTGTGACCCCAGAAGGGGCCGAGACGCTCGCGCCCGTACACGTAGGTGCCCCCGGACCGCGGATAGCGCGCGGCCAGCCACGCCGAGGACATCGCGTTGCAGACCGCCACCACCGCGGCGATGGCCAGACCGATCAGCAGCCCCGTTCCTGCGGCGGCCGCCGCCGGTGCCAGGGCGACGAAGATGCCTGCGCCGATCATCGAGCCCAGTCCGAGCACCACGGTGTCGACGGTGCCCAGCCTGCGGTGCAGAGAAGCGTCGGAGGCGCTCACGCGCCTTCTACTTCTGGCGGATCACGCTGCCGACCAGGACCCCCTGGTAGGCCAGCAGCCCGAGCACGCCGAGCTTGCGGGTCTTGCGCGCCGCGATGCCGAGGCCGAGGACGGTCTCGATGACACCGTTGATGTAGACGTGGGTGCGCGTGTTCTCCGGGAACGCCGCCGTCGTCAGCCCGTCGTAGATCTGCGGTGCGACGAAGTGGGAGAGCCCCACCACGGTCAATGCGCGGCCGGCGTACTTGGGAAAACGTGAATTCTGTTCAGGCACAACTGATCCTAACTGATCGCGTAATCGGTCAGCGGGAAGTTCGACGCCTCCTCGATGGCGGTGCGCGTCGACATGGGCCGCAGCAGGCTCGGCTCGCCGTGCGGGTTGAAGTAGTACGACCGCGACGACGCACAGTTGCCCAGCGTCCACAGCGAGTCGCCGAGCATCTCGGTCATCCGGTCCAGGTAGGCCGCGTTGGCTGCTTCGGTCACCTCGAACGTGGTGGCTCCGCGCCGCTCGACTTCGCCGAACAACCGCGCCATGAGCCGCATCTGGTACTCCATGGTGTTGAAGAAGTTCAACCCGAGGAACGCATACGGACTGGCCAGGCTGAGGTAGTTCGGGAAGAACGGCATCGACACGCCCTGGTAGGCCTGGAACCGGTTCTCCCGCCACCACTTGCCGAGGTTGCGGCCGTCGCGACCGATCACCTCGATGGCGGGGAAGTTGGCCTCCCACAGGTCGAATCCGGTGGCCAGTACCAGGGTGTCGATGACGGTCTTGCTGCCGTCGGCGTTGACGATGCCGTCGGCGGTGACGTGGTCGATGCCGTCACTCTGCAGATGCACATGCGGTTTGGTGAAGGTGCGGAAGTACTTGTTGGAGAAGGTGGGCCGCTTGCACCCGATGTCGTAGTCGGGGGTCAGCCTGCGGCGCAGGTCCTTGTCGCGGACCTGGATGAACTGGTTGATCTTGCACAGGTCCATCGCCGAGATGTTCAGGCGGCGGAAGAACGGCACGCGGTAGTGCACCACGCCGACGGTGATCATCATCTCGTAGATGGTGTCGGTGATGGCGCGAACGATGCGCTGCGTCAACGGAATCCGGGCGAACAACCGTCGGGCGCGCTCGGAGATCCGGAAGTCGAGCTTCGGTGCGACCCAGATCGGGGTGCGCTGATAGACCGTCAGATCGGCGGCCTTGTCGGCCAGTTCGGGGATGAGCTGCACCGCGGTCGCACCGGTGCCGATGATGCCAACCCGCTCGCCGGTCGGGTCGTAGGAGTCGTCCCACTCCGTGGTGTGCACGACCCGTCCCTCGAAGTTCTCGATACCGGCGATCTCGGGCAGGCGGGGCTGGGACAGGAATCCGGTCGCGGTGAACAGGTACCGCGCGGTCAGCGTCTCGCCGTCGGCCAGACCCACCCGCCAGCACGCCGTCTCCTCGTCCCAGCGGGCTCCGGAGACCACGGTGTTGAACCGGATGTGGCGGCGGACGTCGTACTTGTCGGCGACGTCGTCGGCGTACTGCTTGATCTCGGCGCCGGTCGAGAACAGCCGCGACCAGTTGGGGTTCGGCTCGAAGAAGTACGAGTACGTGGTGGTCGGGACGTCGACCGCGAGCCCGGGGTAGTGGTTGACGTGCCACGTGCCGCCCAGGTCGTCTTCGCGGTCGAGGATCACGAAGTTCTCGTAACCCATCCGCTTGAGCTGGATGGCGGCGCCGATCCCGGCGAACCCCGCTCCCACGATCAACGCTTCGTAGTGAACCGAAGTCATGCCGTCGACGGTACCGGAGGTCCGGGTCAGCCCTTGAGGGAACCGGTGCGTGGCGGATCGAGCGTCGCGATGCAGGTCACGGCCCGATCACCGGCGTCCCACGTCTCCTTCGTCGGGTAGAGGACGTACAGCTGCACCCCGTTGTCGGCCATCGCCGCCGGGGAGTAACTGGCCAGCTCGGGGCCGCACTTCTCGTGGTAGGCCGCCACGGCGGCCTGGCCGGGGAAATCCCCGCCCGGCATGGTCAGAACCGCGAACACCTCGCCGGCGTGCGGTTGGTCGCAACCGATGGTCTTCACCGACACCACCTTGTCGCCGCCGGGGATCTCACTGAGGCAGTCGCCGACCTTGACATTCGTGGCGGTGACGTTGCCGGAATTGACGATGCCAAGCACCACCACCGCCCCGACGACGATCAACAGGATCACCGTGACCAGCCCGCCGATCAGCCACCACTTGACCGCGCTCGACTTCTTCGGCGGCGGATACGGGAACGGTTGTCCCTGGTAGGGCATCGGCGGGGGCGGCGGCGGATAGTAGCCACCGGGTCCCTGCGGACCGTAGGGCGGCGGCCCGTACGGCGGGGGCGGCGGGGGCGGCCCCGGGGGAGTCGTCACCAACTGACGATAGCTCAGGCCAGCATTTTCAGTGCTGCTTCGACGGCCAGGGTGGGCACCTCGAGCTCTGCCGAACGGAGGTCGTGCCGGGCGCCGGTGACCTCGACGATCTCCGTGGGCGCGGCGATGAGCGCCACCGCGGGCCGCAGTTCAGCCAGGGTGCCGAAGGGATCGGCGGTCCCATGGGTGAACACGGTGGGCACGGTGATGCGCGGCAGGTGTTCGGTGCGCGCCCGCTCGGGCTTGCCGGGCGGATGCAGAGGATAGGAGAACAGCGTCAGCACGTCGGGCCGCAGGCCGCCGTCGGCGACCGCCATCGACGTCAGCCGCCCACCGTAGGAGTGCCCGCCCGCGATGACCGGGCCGACGGCCAGCGCGCGCACCGTCGCCACCGCCTCCACGATGCCCGCCAGGTCGGCGGCCGACGAACCCGACGGGGGACCCTTCGGTCTGCGCCGCCGGTAGGGCAGGTTGTAGCGCACCGCGAGGAATCCCCGCGCGGCCCACTGCTCGCACAGCGCGACCAGCAGCGGGGAGTCGCGGTTGCCGCCCGCGCCGTGGGTCAGCGCGACGGTTCCCACCGGGGTGCCCGCCGGCTGATGGACGACACCGGCGATCTCCTCGATCATGGGGTGGCGAGCCGGAACAGCGTCGAGACGGGTCCGTGGCCACCACCCAGCGGGTAGGCCCACCGCAGGCCCTCGGTGACCCAGGACTTCCCGAACGCCACCGCGTCGGGCACCGAGTAACCGTGCGCCAGGGCGCTGGCCGTCGCGGCGGCCAGCGTGTCACCGGCGCCGTGGTCGTGCCGGGTGTCGATACGCGGGGAGTCGTACTCGTGGAAGTCGGTGCCGTCGAACAGCAGGTCCGGGCTGTGCGTCGAAGACCGCAGATGGCCGCCCTTGACGAGCGCCCACTTCGGGCCGAGCGCGTGCAGCGCCCGGGCGGCGGCCTGCTGGGTCTCGGCGTCGACGACGTCGATGCCGGTGATCAACCGCACCTCGTCCAGGTTGGGCGTCACCAGGGTCGCCAGCGGGAACAGCCGCGTCTTGAGCGAGTCCAATGCGCTGGGGTGCAGCAGCGGGTCACCGTGCATCGAGGCGCAGACGGGGTCGACGACCAGCGGCACGGTGTCGGCGAGGCCGAGCCGGATCCAGGTGTCGGCGACAGTGTCGATGATGTCCGTGGACGCGAGCATCCCGGTCTTGGCGGCCTGCACGCCGATGTCGGTGGCCACGGCGTCGATCTGGCCGGCGATGACCTCGAGCGGGACCTCGTGGAAACCCTTGACGCCCAACGAGTTCTGCACCGTCACTGCGGTCACCGCCACCAGGCTGTGCATGCCGAGCATGGCGAAGGTCCGCATATCGGCCTGAATGCCCGCACCGCCGCCGGAATCGGAACCGGCGATGGTGAGGACCCGCAGCGGGGTGTGGCCCGGCGGCGTCAGTGGCAGCACGTTCATGACATCTCCCTACGCCGGCATTACCCGGTCAGGTTCGTACGGTCGACGGCACGTCAGCCGTCCTCTCAGCGCGCTGCGCGCACGCTCCCGCGTGGACCAAGACAACCTAACCGAGTGTGACGGCCGTCGGCATCGGGAATACGTTTTGGCGCCCGATCATTTGTATAGCTAACATATGTGTTTTGCGGCGCAGGGTGGCGCCGGCTCTCGGATACGAAACGCAACGACGGAATGTGACGAGCGAATATGACGACGGAAATGTCGCCTGAGGTGGCAGGTGCCACCCCGGCCGCGGGCCTGAACGAAACCACCATCCGGCGCGCCAGGATGGACCACGACCACCCCTTCTACAAGTGGATCGTGTTGTCCAACACCACGTTGGGCACGTTGCTCGCCACCATCAACGCCTCCATCGTGCTGATCTCGCTGCCTGCCATCTTCCGCGGGATCGGGCTCAACCCGCTGGCCCCGGGAAACGTCAGCTACCTGCTGTGGATGCTGATGGGATACCTGGTGGTCACCGCCGTGCTGGTGGTGCCGTTCGGCCGCCTCGGGGACATGCTGGGTCGCGTCCGGATCTACAACCTGGGCTTCGCCGTCTTCACCGTCGCCGCGGTCGCGCTGTCGTTCGACCCGTTCCAGCTCGACGGCGGCGCCATCTGGCTGATCGCCTGGCGGGTGCTGCAGGGTGTCGGCGGGGCGATGTTGATGTCGTCGTCGTCGGCGATCCTGACCGACGCGTTCCCCGCGAACCAGCGCGGCATGGCGCTGGGGGTCAACATGGTGGCCGCGGTCGCCGGCTCGTTCCTCGGCTTGCTCATCGGCGGCTTCCTGTCCGAATGGCACTGGAAGGCGATCTTCTGGGTGGGCGTGCCGATCGGCATCCTCGGCACGATCTGGAGTGTGCGCTCCCTCAAGGAGCTCGGTGTCCGCTCTCCAGGCAAGCTCGACTGGGCAGGCACGCTGACCTTCGGCGTGGGCCTGACCGTGCTGCTGATCGGCATCACCTACGGCATCCAGCCCTACGGCTCGTCGACGACCGGCTGGGCCAACCCGATGGTGCTGAGCGCCATCGGAATCGGGCTCGCACTGCTGGTCGCGTTCTGCTTCGTCGAACTGCGGGTCAAGGATCCGATGGTCAACGTGCGGCTGTTCCGGTCGGCATCGTTCGGCATGGGTAACCTCGCGGGCCTGATGTCGTCGGTCGGCCGGGGTGGGCTGCAGTTCATGCTGATCATCTGGCTGCAGGGCATCTGGCTGCCGTTGCACGGCTTCAGCTTCGAGTCCACCCCGCTGTGGGCGGGTATCTACATGTTGCCCATGACGATCGGCTTCCTGGTCGCCGGTCCGCTGGCCGGCTCGCTGTCGGATCGCTTCGGTGCCCGGCCGTTCACCGTCGGCGGCATGCTGCTGATGGCGGCGACGTTCGTGGCGCTGGTGCTGATCCCGGTGAACTTCGACTACTGGCTGTTCGCGCTGCTGGTGTTCCTCAACGGACTGGGTGGCGGCATCTTCACCGCGCCGAACACGGCCTCGATCATGTCGAGCGTTCCGTCGGCCGAGCGCGGTGCGGCCTCGGGCGTGCGAGCCACCTTCTTCAACGCCGGTTCGTCGCTGTCGATCGGCATCTTCTTCTCGCTGATGATCATCGGGCTGGCCAACACGCTGCCCAGTGCGATGAGCAGCGGCCTGCAGGCGCAAGGCGTGCCGAGTTCGGTGGCCCACGACGTGGCCAACCTGCCGCCGGTGGGCAGCCTGTTCGCCGCGTTCCTCGGGTTCAACCCCATCGCGGAACTGCTCGGACCCTCGCACGCGCTGCAGCAGCCCGGCGTCAACGCCGACGTGCTGACCGGCAAGACGTTCTTCCCCGAGCTGATCACCGGGCCGTTCCACAGCGGGCTGATGGTGGTGTTCATCGCCGCCGCGGTGATGATGCTGATCGGTGCCGTCGCGTCGATGTTCAACCCCGGCCGCTACGCCGAAGAGCGCAACGACGTCTGACCGCCTAGAACGGTGGCGTCTCGTCGGGATCGTCGGGCGGACGCGGCGGTGGCTGCCAGTTCGGGGGCAGTTCCTCGGGTTCGATCGGGTCGTTGACCCAGCGGCAGAACGGACTGGTGCTGGGTTTCACGCTGGTGGGTTCCCCGTGGAACAGCACCCTGTTACGTCTGAAGTCGTTGCGCCAGCAGCGCACCCGGACCTCCTCGCGCGCCGCGCTGTTGCGGTGACGGTTGGCGGCGTTCTCGTGCCGGATGGTGTGCAGGCGTTCACGCCGGACGGCGATGCGCGCATGGTCGGGTTCCCGGCGTCGGGCGGTGAGGTCGGGGAACAGGTCGGCCGCCCCCGGGGTGGTCACGTAGGTGTGGCCGGTGGGCGCGGTCCACACGATGGTGCCATCGGCGAGTTGGCGGTCATGCCAGCCATCGTCGAATGTCTTGCAGCGGTGATGTTCTCGGCACTTACAGGACAGGTTCTCCGGCACGGTGAGCCCGCCCGCGGCCGGGTCCGCGTGGTCGAACGGTTCGGAGTGGTCGATATCGCATCGGGTGGCCGGCACCGTGCAACCGGGGAACCGGCATGTCAGGTCGCGGTTGCGGATGTACCGGGCCAGTGCGGCGCTGGGCCGGTACCGATACGCCTGATCCTCGGTGACGAGCGGCCGCTCGAGGAGGTGGCGGGTGGCGTCGCGAGCCAACTCGCGGACCAGCTCCGCATCGATGACGCCGTGACCGACCAGGTAGCCGGGCTGGGTGCTGCGGCCGGTCACGGTGTCGGCGGTGGCGATCACGCTGAGCGCCACCGGAACGTGCGGCGCGGGTTCGGCACCGCGGGCCGGGCACTCGGTGACGGTGCACGCACACCGCAATGTCGGCAGACCGTGCCCGAGGGCGGTCAGCGCGTCGGCCCGGCGTTGCTTCACCGAGCGCGGATCGTCGGCGCACACCTGGGCGGCCATCTGTGACAGGCGCCGATCCAGGGCGGCGCCCTCGGGGCCTGCGAGGTTCGCGGTGATCCGGGCCATGCCGTCGAGACCGGGGCGGACCTCGACACCACGCTGGTCGTAGGCGACCACCCGGCGCTGCTTGGCGGCGTCCGCGTCGACAGTGGTCACCACGGCGTCGACGGCGGTGATCAGACGGTCGCGCGACCAGCCCCGCCATCCGCCGAGCCGCTCGGCCACGGCCGCGTCGACGGCGCCGACGAGGTCCTCGGTGACCAGCTGGGTGCGCGTCAGAACGATCTCGGTGGCCCGCCAGTCGATGTCCCCGGTGGCCAGCAGCGCGGCGACCGCGGGCAGACGTAGCGCCAGCGCCTCGGCGTGGCCGACGAGCACCCGCGCCGAGGCGGCGGTCATGTTCAGGGCGGCGGACACCTCGGCCGCGGTCCGGTTGAATCCGGTGATCATCGACGCCGCGTCGAGCTCATTGCGCAACTGCTCCTCGACGCGGCGTCCCAGCAGCTCGGCGATGGCGGCCAGCTTGCGCGCCACCAGCATCGACTCCTGCCGGTGCGCATCGTCGACCGTTGCGACGAGATCCGCGTCAGACCAGGAATCGAACATACATTCGATTATGCCTGATGCCACCGACAGGTGCGGCGCTCAGTTCAGCACGCGCGCCTTCTGCCTACGCGACTCGATCTCGGCGTCGATGAGCTCGAGGTTCTTGGCCCTGGTCTCGAATCCCAGGATCATGAAGGCCAGACCGCACAGCGCGTACCAGGCGGCGAAGTACCCGAAGGCGGGCAGCAGATCGGTGACCGACGCCTCGGGCTTCACCAGGTTGTTCGACCCGACGATCATGCCGAGACCCAGGGGTCCGATGACCTTGCCGAATCCGCCGATGCCGTACGCGAATCCCATTCCGGTGGTGCGCAACCGGCTCGGCCACACCTCGCCGGAGTAGGGGCCGACCACGGCGAACCCGCCCTCGGCGAAGAAGTACACGACGATCATCGCGAGCAGGAAGACGGCCACGCCGCCGATGTAGGCGTCGCCGACCATCGCCGCGATGATGATGAACCCGGCGGCGCAGAACGCGGCCAGCATCCCGGTGAAGCGCCGCCCGCGCGTCTCGGACAGGTGGGACAGCGTGAAGCGGCCGGCGAGTGCGCCGAGCGTCACGAAGACCATGTACATGCCCGCCTGCGCCGGCGCGATGCCGAGCACCATGACCAGCAGGGTGGGCGCCCACAGGGCGATGCCGTAGAGGCCGGTCTGAGCCCCCAGGTTCGTGATCGTGGACAGCCACAGGCTGCGGGGATAGGCGAAGAGCTCCCGGATGGTCGGCGCCGACTCGGTGGCCTCGGTCGACTCGGTGGTGATCACGTCGCGGGCGGACAGCGTGTTCTCGTCGACCATCAGGGCCCACGCCACGGACCGCCGCGCATCCTCGGGGCGCCCGTTCCTGGCGAGGTAGCGGGGCGATTCGGGGATCGTCAGGCGGATCAGGAGCAGGAACAGGCCCGCTACGCCGGCGATCAGCAGGATGCCGCGCCATCCGATCAGATCGGACAGCAGCCACACCATCACCGAGCCGAGGAGGAATCCCAACGGCACCGCCGCGGTGACGTACCCGGTGATGCGGCCACGTTTGGCCGCGGGGACGAACTCCTGCACCATCGGCAGGTCGACGACGTAGAGACCGCCCGCGCCGAAGCCGACGACGATGCGAAGCGCCGCCAGGTAGAGCCAGCCGATCGTGGGGTCGTCCGGGGTGAAGGCCATCGCGGCGGTGGCCAGGGTGAAAACCGTGACGGTGGTGAGGAATACGGGTCGGCGCCCGATCCGGTCGGCCAGCCGGCCGAAGAACATCGCTCCACCGATGGCTCCGATGCCCGAGGACAGCAGGATGATCGACGACTGGCCGAACGTCAGGTGCCAGGACGTCGAGACGAACGTGACGATGAAGCCGATCAGGAAGTAGTCCAGGAACTCCAGACACACCGCCGCCGTCGCGATACAGGCGAGCAGTTTCTGCCGCCGGGTCAGAGCCGTTGGTGCGTCGAGTGCGTCGAACATCTCCATGGACGCCTCCTCGTTTCCTCGTCGTGGGCCGGTCGGACCGGTGATTACCTCCGCCAATTGTGATGTGGAGCACCGGCCGCGACTATGTGGATATCCACCGGGTTGACCGAATTCCGTTGTGGATCGCCACAGCCGGCCACGCTGAGGAGTCAGCGGGGCAGATCTGCCAGCTCGGTCATGGTCGCGTTGGCCCCCGCGGTGATGTGCTCGGCCATCAATCGTTCGCAGCGCGCGGCATCGCGGTGCGTCAGGGCGTCGAGAAGTGCGGTGTGCTCGGCGTGCGAGGTCTCGACCCGTGCGTCCAGGCTGATGGTCTGGAAGGGGATCCCGTTCCACAACCGGTCGATGAACTCGATGAGGAAAGAACTCCTGGCGCTCAAGTAGATTCGACGATGGAACACCGCATTCAGTGCGGGGACCCTCGAATGCATCCCGGTCTCGACCGCATCCCGCAGATCGTCGTAGGCGCTCTCGATGTCGCGGAGGTCGTCGTCGGTCGCCTTCTCCGCGGCCATGCGCGCGGCGACCGGTTCGAGGAGCAGCCGGAGCTGGTACACCTCGCGCACCTTGTCCGGATTGTGGGTGGCGACAACGGTACCGATGTTGGGTCGCTGTTCCACCAGACCCTCCGCGGCGAGCGCCTGCACCGCTTCACGGATGGGGGTGAGGCTCATGCCGAGGCTATCGGCCAACTCGCGCAACGTGATTCGCTGACCTGCGGCCAGCGTGCCGGTGCGGATCGCATCGCGCAGCGCGAGGTAGGCCGCCTCGCCCTTGGTCGGTATATGGGTCCTCTGCACCCCGCTCATGGTTCGAGGTTATCGCGGCAGCGGGCCATTGACATGTTATAACATGTAACGCACAATGTGATGTGGACAACCACAAGCCCCCTGGACTCCGTCCAACGCCGTGAGGAGACAGCGATGCCATCGCAGACCGCCGCCGACAACTCCGTCGCCTACGTCGACGCGCTCTGCCTGAAGTACCGGAACTGGGGTCGCTGGGGGGACGACGATCAGCGGGGCACGCTGAACTTCATCACCCCCGAGGCGCTGGTCCATGCCTCGTCGCTGGTCAAGACCGGGGATGTGGTGTCGTGCGGCCTGCCCTTCAACAGTGACGGTCCGCAGGCCGGCGGCTTCGGTGGCCGCACCAATCCGATCCACTCGATGCTGCAGGACGGTGGTGACATCGCCCTGGGCGCGCAGGACCATCTGAACGTCCTGCGCTACACCGATGACGCCGTGACGATGCCGCTGCAGTGCGGTACCCAGTGGGATGCGTTGGCGCACATCTTCTATCGCGGCCAGATGTACAACGGCCACGGGCTGGAGAAGGTGACCAGCCGCGGTGCGAGCGTCAACAGCATCGACAAGATCGCCGACGGTGTCGCAGGTCGCGGCGTCTTCCTCGACATGGCCCGCCACCACGGGGTGCCCTGGCTGGAGGCAGGGCACGCGATCAGTAGTGCGGATCTGACCGCGTGCGCCGAACGCCAGGGCGTGGTGATCCGCAGCGGTGACATCGTGCTGATCCGGACGGGGCAGATCGCGCAGGTCCGGGCCGAGGGTTCCTGGGGCGAATACGATTCCGGCCCCGCACCCGGCATCGGCATCGACAGCGCCCACTGGTTCGCCGAACACGAGATCGCCGCGCTGGCCACCGACACATGGGGTGCCGAGGTGCTGCCCAACGAGACCCCCGACGTGTTCCAGCCGCTGCACCTGATCCTGCTGGTCAACGCCGGCATGACGATCGGCGAGATCTTCGACCTCGAGCGGCTGGGGGACGTGTGCGAGAAGAAGGGTCGCTACGAGTTCTTCTTCACCGCGCCGCCGCTGCCGATCACCGGCGCCGTCGGTTCGCCCGTCAACCCGCTCGCGATCTTCTGAGCCATCTTCGGACCCACACGGAAGGATTTCTGACATGTTCCAGGCGGACAGTGTCGAACTGACCATTCTGGTCGAGAACTGGGTGGACATGCTGCTGCCCGACCCCGGTGACCACTGCGTGCGTAACGGCCTCATCGAGCACTTCGACCACCAGCGCATCCCGCCGCAGGCCGAGAACGGGATCAGCATCCTCGTGCAGGCCCGCCAGGGCCGCCACACCACCACGGTGCTCTTCGACGTCGGCCTCACCGGGTCGGTGCTGCTGCACAACATCGCGTCCCTGGGCGTCGACGCCTCGGCGATCGACGCCGTGGTCATCAGCCACGGCCACCCCGACCACTACGGCGGCATCAACCACCTGCTCGAGGCCTTCGACCGCAGCGTGCCGGTGGCCACGCACGCCGACGCGTTCCTGCCCCGGTTCGCGGTGATGGGCGACGGGCGGGTGTCCTCCTACTACAACCGGGCCTTCACCGTCGATGCGATCGAACGGCGCCAGGGCAAGCCGATCCTGAACAACGGCGCCCTGGACCTCGGATGTGGCATCTACACAACGGGATTCATTCCGCGCGAGGTGTCCTTCGAGGGTCCGCGCGAACCGGCGCAGGCGCATGCACCCGGTCTGTACCAGGTCGCGGCCGACGGCAACTACGGGCTCGACCACGTCAACGACGAGCAGGGGCTGGTCATCGACGTCAAGGACAAGGGTCTGGTGGTGCTGACCGGTTGTGCGCATGCCGGGGTGCTCAACACCATCGACCAGGCACGCCGCATCTGCGGGCCGCGTCCGGTGCAGGCCGTGCTGGGCGGGTTCCACCTCGGCTTCCCGACCACGCCCAACGAGAACGTGGAGCTGACCCTGACCGGGATGCTCGAGCGCGACGTCCGCACGATCGTGCCGATGCACTGCAGCGGCCTCAAGCCGCACGCGCGGTTCTCGGTCGAGGCGCCCGAGCGGTACCTGCAGCCGTCCGTCGGTACGTCGCTGAGGTTCTGACATGGACACGACTCTGCCGCTGGCCGGGTTGCGGGTCGTGGCGATCGAGCAGGCGGTGGCCGCACCGCTGTGCTCGCGCCACCTCGCCGACCTCGGGGCCGACGTCATCAAGATCGAGCGATTGGGCTCCGGTGACTTCGCACGTGACTACGACACGTTCGCCAAGGGAATGTCGTCGCACTTCGTGTGGCTCAACCGCGGCAAGCGCAGCGTGGCGCTGGACCTCAAGAGCGACGCGGGCCGCGACGTCCTGCTCACGCTGCTGGACACCGCCGACGTGTTCGTGACGAACCTCAGCCCGGGTGCGGTCGATCGGATCGTCCCCGACGAGGTTCTGACACAACGGAATCCGCGACTGGTGCGGTGTGCTATCAGCGGGTACGGCCCCGGCGGCCCCTACCAGGACAGGAAGGCGTTCGACCTGCTGGTGCAGGGCGAGGCCGGAGTCACCGTCAACACGGGTGTGCCGGGCCACCCGGCCAAACCCGGTGTCTCCCTTGCGGATCTGGGTGCGGGGATCTACGCGGCGACCGCGATCCTCGCCGCGATACGTCACCGCGACCTCACCGGTGTCGGTGACAAGGTGCATATCGCGATGTTCGACGTGCTCGTCGAGTGGATGAGCCCACTGCTCATCGCCTACGCCGAGGCCGGCATCGAGATCCCGCCGGCAGGCACCCGGCACGCGACGATCACCCCGTACGGCCCGTTCACGGCCGGCGACGGGGTGACGCTCAACATCGCCGTCCAGAACGACCGGCAGTGGATCGCGTTGTGCACGTGCATCGGAGCGCCTGAGCTCAGCGACGATCAGAGCCTGCTGCACAACAGCGGCAGGCTGGCGCGCCGCGAATACGTGGAGCAGGGTGTCGCGGCGGCGGTGGCCAGGTACCCGTCGGCGGAGCTGGTGACGAAACTCGATGCGGCAGGGGTGCCCTGGGGCCGGATGAACGATGTCGCCGACGTCGTGGCGCATCCGCAACTGGCGGCGGGCGACCGATGGGTGCGCGCGGTTCTCCCGTCGAAGGAGACCGCCCAGGTGGTGGCGACCCCGTTCCGGTTCGCCGGTCAGCCCGGCCTGCGCGGCGACGGTGCCACCGTTCCCGCGGTGGGGCAGGACACCGCCGACGTGCTCGCCGAAATCGGCTACCCTGCAACGGCAGTCCAGGACATGGTCAACCAGGGTGCCGTTGCGATCGACGCCCCCGAGGAAGTGGGATCCCGATGAGCGAATATCTGGTCCGGATCGAACTCACGCGCCCCGCCGGGATACCGGACGCGGACTGGGACGACGTGCTGACCCGCGAGGCCGCGCACGGGCGCGAGCTCCGGGCGGCCGGCACCATCGTGCGCATCTGGCGCGTTCCCGGGACGTCGTCGAATGTCGGCGTCTGGTCGGCGGACACGGCCACCGAGCTGCACGAATTCCTCACCGGCATGCCGGCCCATCCGTACATGAAGGTCGACGTCCAGGCCCTGGCGCAGCACTACCTGGAGGCCTGACCGGGCATTCGGTGCGACTTCGAAAGGGAGATGGATGTCTGTCCGTTCGGAGTCGCTGCGGGCGTGGATGTCGGCGGTGACCGATATCTCGCGCTCCGTCAACGCGGTCAAGCCGCTCGAGGTGGTGCTCAACGAAGTCGCCGAACTCGGCTGCACCCTGGTCGGCTTCGACTACTGCGGTGTCATGCTCGACGACACCACCCACCAGATGATGGAGATCGCCGGGTCGTCGGGCCTGCGCAGCAGCTACCTGGACCTGGTGCGCAGCGAGGGACTGCTCAAGATCCACCCGCCCGACTCGTCGAGCGATCTGCCTGCCACCCAGGCCTACCGCGAGGGCCGGACCATCGTGATCCCCGACGTCCTCGAGACGAACAACGAACGGCTGCAACGTTTCGCGGCCGCGCAGAGCTACCGCAGCGTACTCACCGCGCCGCTGCGGGTGGCCAACGGCACCGTCGGGATCCTGATGGGGTACTTCGGCGAACCACACGACTATCAGCCGGAAGAGATCGAACTCGCCGAGCTGTTGGCCGAGCAGACCGCCAATGCGGTCAGGACCGCCCGGCTGAGGGCCGAGCAACAGACCGTGATCACCGAACTGTCGAAGGTCAACGACGAACTGCGCAGACGCCGCGCATCACTCGAGTGGGCCGACCAGCAGCACCGCAGACTGATGCGTCTGGTCCTCAACGACATCGGTCTGGACGGACTCGTCCTGGCGCTGGCCGACATGTTGCGCGCCTCGGTCACGGTGCAGGATGCGGCGGACCGGGTGCTGGCCAAGGCCGCGGCGGGCGACTACGCCGCACCGCCCAAACTCGACAAGCGGACCCTGCGCAGGCACGACAACCCGGACCGCTACGAGGCGACGGAGATCGACGGTCAGGATCTCGAGACCTGGCTGATCCCGGTCGTTCTCAGCGGCGAGGTCGTCGGCCGGCTGTGGGTGGTCAGTGAGCCGAAACCGCCCGACGCGGGCAGGCAGCGACTCATCGAACGGTTCGCTCTGGTAGTGGGCCTGGAAATCCTCAAACAGCGTCACATCATCGAAGTCCAGGAGCGACTCAGCGGTGATGTCATGGTCGACCTGTTGCGCTCCGACGACATCGCCCAGCCGCTGGCGCTGATCCAGCGGGCCACCGCGCTCGGTCACGACCTCACGAGTGCACACTGGCTGGCGGTGTTCAGCGCCGACTTCGACGCCGAACTGGTGCAGGTCGCCAGGACGGTGCGGGACATGTCGATGGCGCATCAGTCGCTCGTCGGGGTCTACGCCAACTCCCTGGTCATGCTGATCTCGTGTGAGCACGACCCCCTGCCCATCGTGCGTCGCGTCCACAAGCATCTCGGAGAACACTTCGCGCACACGGGGGTGACGGTCGCCCTCACGCCGCGTATCGAGCGGCTCGGTGACTACGCCGCCAACTACCAGGTCGGCATCCGCACGACCCGGCTGCGCAAGTCGACCGGGCACAGCGGGCTGATCGATCTGCGTCATCTCCCGCTCACGTCGCTGCTGCTGCTCAACAGCACCATGCCCCAACAACTCCGCCGCTTCGCCGAGACGTTGATCGCGCCGCTGGTGGCGCACGACGAGCTCCGCGACACCGAACTGCTGGCCACCCTGCGCACCTGGCTGGCCGAGGGTTTTTCGACGGCAGGCACCGCATCGGCACTGACCGTGCACGTGAACACCGTCGGCTACCGGCTCACGAAAGTCCAGGCGATCCTGCGCCGGGACCTCCGTAGCTCGGAGGTCAGGCTCGAACTGCAACTGGCCCTTCATGTCTGGGACATCATGCGCAACAGCACGCCTTAGCTGGTGAGCTTGAGTAACCTGGCCGCGGTGCGCCCGCGAATCTGCGTCCGCGCCTCGTCGCTGATGCCGCAGACCCGGCCGAGCTGGTCCAGCGGTTCGTAATAGCCCATGTCGAACGGGTAATCCGTGCCGAGCATCACGTGCTCGGCGCCCATCCGGTCGATCAGGAACTCCAGGGGTTCCGGGTCGTAGACCAGTCCGTCGACGTAGACCTGCTTCAGGTAGGTGCTGGGCGGCCGGCTGATGTGATGGCGCCCCTCGGGACGGTGCTCGTAGGAGTGGTCCATCCGCGACGAATAGAACGGCAGATAGCCGCCGCCGTGCACGGCGATGACCTTGAGCGCCGGGAACTGCTCGAGCACGCCGCCGTGGATGAGGCGGGTCAGCGCGACGGTGGTGTCGAGGGGGTTGCCGATGACGTTGATCAGGTAATAATTCTTCAACCGCTCACCGCCGGTGAAACCGTTGGGGTGCAACAGAACAGGTACGTCGAGCTCCTCGGCCCTGGCGAAGAACGGCCGGAACCTCGGATCGTCGAGGTCTGACCCCATGACGTTGGTGTTGATCTCCACACCGCGGAAATCGAGTTCGCGGACGCACCGGGTGAGTTCGTCGACCGCCAGCCCGACATCCTGCATCGGCACCGTGGCCAGCGCGACGAAGCGGTCCGGATGGTCGGCGACCATCTTCGCCATGTTCGCGTTCTGCATCCTGGCCAGCTCGCGACCCAGCTCGGGGTCGGTCCAGTAGAAGAACCCGACCGGGGCCACCGAGAGCGCCTGGATGTCGATGCCCATCTGGTCCATCTCGGCCAGCCGGGTGTCGACATCGGTGGCCAACGGCATGATCGTCTTCAGATGCTGCGCCTGGTAGGTGTTGGTCTCGTCGTCGGCGAAGTAGCTGAACGGTTCCATCTCCGGGGCCATCAGGCCCGCGACCAGTTTCTGGCATTCGGGCAGGATCACGTGGGCATGGATGTCGATCGCGGCGTCGGGCTTCACGGGCATCGGGTATGTCGTCCTTCGTGATTCAGGCTGCCGGGCCGGCAGCGACTCGCTTCTTCATGTCCTCGAGGCGTCCGAGGATGCCGGCCTGCAGGGTCGCCACCGTCGGGTCGGAGGCACGCCTCGGCCGCGGCAGGTCGATGGTGATGTCCTCGTAGATGGTGCCGCCGGGCTGCAGCACGATGATGCGGTCCGACAGCTCCACAGCCTCCACGACGTCGTGCGTCACGAAGATCACCGTCTTCTTCGACTGCGCCCAGATGTCCTGCAGCTGGGCGCGCAGACCGCGTGCGGTGATGGCGTCGAGATGGCTGAACGGCTCGTCCATCAACAGCAGATCGGGTTCCACGGCGAACGCCCGCGCGATGCCGACCCGCTGCTGCATACCGCCCGAGAGCTGGCCGGGGTAGTAGTCGCCGTTCTTGGCCAACCCGACCATGTCGAGGTATCGCCGCACCCGCGCGACGGTATCGGGTGATCGATCGTCCTGCACGTACAGCATGTTCCGCAGGACGCTGCGCCACGGCAGCAGGCGGGGATTCTGGAACACATAACCCATGCGGGCGGGCTTGCCCGTGTCACCGGTGAGGGTGATGTCGCCCGCCGTGTGCTCCTCGACACCCGAGATGATGTTGAGCAGCGTGCTCTTCCCGCAGCCCGACGGGCCGACGATGGACACGAAGGTCTGCCCGCGCACGTCGAAGGAGATGTCGTCGAGGACGCGGCTCGCCCTGGGCGTGCCGATGTTGAAGGTCTTGGTGAGGTTCTTGACGGTGATGATGGCCACGGTGATCTCCTGGTCGTTGAAGGAAGACGAGTCGTGTCAGCGGGCGTCGCGCCACCGGAAGGCACGCGTGACCAGCGGATCGAACACCAAGCGGTCGAGCGCCACGATGAACGCGATGAACAGCACCACCCAGGCGGCGAAACCGGCGAACTGATTGGCGTCATACCAGTACCTGGCGCGGTAGCCGACACCGCCACTGCCGCCGAACCATTCGGCGAGCAGCACACCGTTCCAGCCCATCAGCACCGCGTAGCGCGCACCGGTGGCGACGAACCCGGTGACCGCGGGCAGCACCAGCTCGCGGACCTGACGGGTGAAGGGCACGCCGTAGCTCGCCGACATGTCCCGCAGATCGCGGGAGATGCCACGCACCCCCTGGAACACGTTGAGCACCACGAACGGAACCGCGGTCAGGAAGGTGGTGACGATCGGACTGAGATCGCCGAAGCCGAACCACATCACGGTGAGGAAGGACCAGATGATGGCGGGCATCGACAATCCGACCAGTACCGGGCTCTCGAGGAACGCCCGGCTCAACTGCGACAGCCCCATCAGCACCCCGACCGCGGTGCCTGCCACCAGCGCCAGCACCACCCCGATGCCGAACCGGTACAGGGTGACGCCGAAGTTGCCGAAGACCTCGCCGCGGGCGAACTCGTCGATCAGGTTGGCGACCACCGCGATCGGTCCCGGCACCCGGGCGAACACCGCCGAGAGCACCACCCAGAACACCGCGAACGCCAGCACCGCCGCGATGCGGGCGGCCAGCTCGGTGGCGAACAGCTTCTGCCACCGTGGTGCCTGCTGTGCGAGCTCGGTGGTCGACCGGCGTGGTCTTGCCGAACGGCCGGGTCTCACCGCATCGCCCAGTGTCGTGCTCACAGTGCATTCCTCTCCTGCGGGCGCCACGCGAGCAGGTGGGCCTCGGACTTGGCGAGGACCAGGCGCTCGATGACGAGCATGAACGCGATGAAGAGCAATGTCCACGCCAACACCGCGCTGATGTCGAAAAGCTGGTACTCGGTGCGGATCTGGAAGCCGACACCGCTGCGGCCCCCGAACACCTCCGTCAGTGCCTCCACCTTCCATGCCACCGCGAAGCACATCCGGATGGCGACGAAGACGTAGGGCACCAGGGTGGGGATCAGCACCTCCTGACGGATCTGCCGAGGGGACCGCCCGAATGCCTCGCTCATCTCGATCAGCGATCTGTCGACGCCGCGGATGCCCTCGGCCACGTTGAGCGCGATGTAGGGAATCGACACCAGGGCCACCGCCAGGGTGGGGCCCAGGTTGGACAGTCCGAAGATGATCAGCGACATGACGGCGTAGACGATCGCGGGAATCGTTCCCGCCACGGTGATCCCGTCCTGGAAGAAGGCCCGCCAGAAGGCGTGGCGGCCCATCAGATAACCGATGGGCGCGCCGATGACGATGGCCACCGCGAAACCGGCGAACGTCTTCAGCACGCTGGCGGTGAAATCGGTGAAGAAACTGCCGTCGGCGACGATCTGGTACGCGGCCATCAGCACGGCGTAGGGCCGGGGCATCAGCCGCGAACCGAACCACCACGATGCGTACTCCCACACCGCGAGCATGGCCAGCCAGCCGAGTGCCAGTACGGCGAGACGTTTCCACCGGCGGTGACGGGCGGCCTGCAGCGCCTCGCGCTCCGGGTCGCCCGACCGCTGCGAGGTCGACAGTAGCGTCATGTCAGGGATGCTCGAGGACGGTGAAATGCGGTGCGGCGACGTTCTTGTCGACGAACCCGGTTTCCTTCATCAGGTCGATGACCTTGGTCTCCCGGTCGGCCCAGGTCTGGTCGATGTAGGTGGTGTCGACGAACCAGTCGAACTTCGTGTTGATCCAGTTCTCGATGAAGGCGCGTTCCTCGGGTGTGGTGGCCGCGAAATCCTCGGGGTAGGCGGCGATGATCTCCGACTTGTGTTCGGCCCACTCCCGCACCCCGCGATTCCAGATCTCGACGACGAACGCCGACTCCTTGGGGTTCTTCTCCACCCAGGATTTCCGTGCGGCGAACACATTGGTCTGCGGATGGGTGACATCGTCGGGATGGGTCGAGAGGTCCTGGGCGTAGATCTGCGCCACGGCACGCGAATCGTAGAGCGGCTTGACGGTTTTCTTCATCAGCTGCGGGATCGAGAAGTCCGGGATGAGGATGCCTGCGTCGACATCACCGCGTTCGAGCAGCGACGCCTCGTTCTGCGGATCGACGACGACCAGCTCGTAATCACCGCCGCCGGGGCGCAGGTCGAGATCGCAGAACTTGCGGGCGAAGACACCCCACATGATGGTGGCGGCCACGGCGCTGTAGGTGACGATGCGCTTGCCCTTGAGGTCGCAGAGGTTCTGGGCCGTGCTGTCGGCGCCGACGGCCAGGATGGTGCGATCGGCGTTGTACTTGCCGAACACCGTGATCGGTTCACCGGTCTGCTTCTCGAGTTCGGGGACCTCGTAGGAGGCGGTGGACACCACATCGGCGTGCCCGCCGGCGAACGCGCCGTACTCGTCCCAGGACTCCGAGGTGTGGATGGTGACGCCGGACTCCTTCTCCATCTCCGCCTTGATGCCCTTGTCCTCCAGCCACTTCCACACCGGGTCGGGTGCCATCACCAGTTCGACGACGCCGCCGGAGGCCTTCGCCTCACCGCCCTGGGACGCCCCGGGCCTGTTGCCGCAGCCGGCCAGCACCAGCGACAGCACACTCACCGCCACCACCGTCCGCCGAAGAGTGAAGCTGTCGCCGAAGATCGTCATGTATCCCGCTTTCTGCTGAGGTGACAGGGTCAGTGCTGGTGGTGCAGCTCGGTGTCTCGCAGGGTGTCTCGCAGGGTGTCTCGCAGGGTGAGGTATTCGGCCAGCGCGTCGGGGTTCTGTAGCGCGCTGCGGCTGACGGCCTTGTCGATGTCCATGCCGAGCAGGATGCGTTTGACGGGGACTTCACATTTTTTGCCGTTCAAGGTGCGCGGCACATCGGCGACCGCGAGGAAGCGGTCGGGGACGTGTCGCGGTGACAGCTGTTCGCGCAGCGCCGTCTCGAGGGGATCCACCACCTCCTCGAGGGCGACGCCGGGTGCCAGCACGAGGAAGCACAGCAGCGCCGAGGTGGTGGTGTCCTCCACCGGGGTCATGTCGATCACCAGGGAATCCCGCACCGCGTCGAACTCCTCGACCAGAGAATAGAATTCGGAGGTGCCGAGGCGAACGCCACCGCGGTTGAGCGTCGCATCGCTGCGGCCGTAGATCACGTAGGTGTTCCGGGCGGTCTTCTCGACCCAGTCACCGTGCCGCCAGACGTTCGGGAAGTCCTCGAAGTAGGCCGATCGGAGGCGCGAGCGGTCGGGATCGTTCCAGAACATCACCGGCATCGACGGCATCGGGGTGGTCACCACCAGTTCGCCGACCGCGCCGACGAGCGGGCGGCCCGACGGGTCGAACGACTCCACCGCGCATCCCAGGGCCGCCACCGATATCTCACCCGTCCAGACCGGCACGGTCGGCGCCGACAGCACGAACGGCGTGCAGACGTCGGTGCCGCCGGAATTCGAGTAGATCTGCACGTCTTCCCCGACGGTCTCGGAAATCCACCGAAAACCGGCGCGGGACAGGGGCGCTCCGGTCGAGCCGATCATGCGCATCTCGGAGAGGTCGCGGCCCTGCTTGGGCACGACGCCCGCCTTCATCGACGCGTGGATGAACGGCGCGGACACCCCGAAGAACGAGACTCGGTGCCGGTCGGCGAGATCCCACAGCCGGTCGGCGTCCGGATAGGTGGGGCTTCCGTCGTAGAGTACCGCGGTGGCACCGCCGATGAGGTTGCCCAGCAGGTAGTTCCACATCATCCAGCCGGTGGTGGTGAACCAGAATCCGCGATCGCCTGGCCGCACATCGGTCATCAACCGCATGGCCTTGAGATGCTCGAGGACGATGCCGCCGTGTCCGTGCACGATGCCCTTGGGCTGACCCGTGGTGCCCGACGAATACAGCACCCACAGCGGGTGGTCGAACGGCACCGGGGTGTACTCCAGCGGCGCGGTGCGTGCGGTGAACTCGGCCCATGTGGTGGTGCCCGGCATGGTGGACTCGGCGTCGACATAGGGCAGGAACACGGTCGTCCGCAGGGTCGGCAGGGTCGCGCGTAATGCCAGGTTGCGCTCGATGAGGCCGAACGTCTTGCCGCCGTACCGGTATCCGTCGACCACCAGCAGGACCGTTGGCTCGAGCTGAGCGAATCTCTCCTGGGCGGCTCGGGGCCCGAAATCCGGTGAGCACGAGGCCCAGACGGCACCGAGGCTCGCCGTGGCCAGGAACAACACCACGGTCTCGATGCAGTTCGGCGCCAAGGCGACCACCCGGTCCCCGGCCGTCACACCGTGGGTGCGCAGACCGGTCGCGGCGGCGGCGACGGCCGTCCGCAACTGCCCGTAGGTCAGCGTCCGCCGCACCCCGTCCTCACGCTCGAAGATGAGCGCGACGTCGTAATCACCGCGGCCCGCGGCCGCCGACAGCGCGTGTTCGGCGTAGTTGAGGGTGGCGCCGGGGAACCACCGTGTTGCGGTGATGTCGGCCTCGTCGGCGATCACGGCGGTCGGCGGCGTGTGGAAGGAGACGTCGAGGAAATCGGCGACGGCTCCCCAGAAGCGCCCGAGATCGGCGACGGACCAGGCATGCAACTGCGCGTAGTCCAGGTCGTCCACCCCGACCCAGCGCGCGAACTCGGCGAGCTGGGTCTTGGCCGCCTGGTCTGGATCAGGTTGCCACTGCGGCACATTGGGCGTCATCGCTTGAATAGTGGCGTACGTCACTATGCAACAACCATGTGATGGTCGCTGATTTTCGGGCGATCTGGTTGTGGGCAATCACAACCGGTCGATCAGCGCCGGGGGTCGGTCAGGTCCGCAGCGTCACCACGACGGGCGCATGGTCGCTGGGAGATCCGATGCGATCCTTGCCCGTCTTGCGCTCGTCGCGCGCGATCTCGGCGTGTTCGACCCGGCCTGCCAGTGCCGGTGAGCCGAGGATGAAATCGATGCGCATGCCGCGGTTCTTCGGGAACCGCAACTGGGTGTAGTCCCAGTAGGTGAACACACCAGGGCCCGGTGTGAACGGCCGCGTCACGTCGGAGAAGCCGGTGTCGACGATCGCGTCGAACGCCGTGCGTTCCCGTTCGGTGACATGCGTGCTTCCCTCGTAGGCTTCGACGCTCCACACGTCGTCATCGGTCGGCGCGATGTTCCAGTCGCCGACCAACGCGATCGGGGCCGCCGGATCGTCGGCCAGCCACGTCGCCGCGCTGCGCCGCAGTGCCGCAAGCCATTCCAGCTTGTAGGCGTAGTGCGGTGAATCCACCGTCCGCCCGTTGGGGATGTAGAGGCTCCACACCCGCACCCCGCCGCAGGTGGCACCCAACGCACGCGCCTCGGCGGCGGCGGTCACCTCGGGCTTGTCACTCCAGGTCGGCTGGCCGGGGAAACCGACAGCTACCTCGTCGATGCCGACGCGGGAGGCGATCGCCACCCCGTTCCACTGGTTGAACCCGCTGTGCACCACCTCGTAGCCCAGCGCCGCGAACGGCATCGTGGGGAACTGCTCATCGGAACACTTCGTCTCCTGCATCGCGAGCACGTCGACGTCGGCGCGCTCCAGCCAGTCGGCGACCCGGTCGACGCGGGCGCGAATCGAGTTGACGTTCCAGGTCGCCAGGCGCATACGGTTCACACTAAGTCGTCGGCCAGCACGTACCGCGAGCGATGATGGACGGTGAAACCCATCCGCTCGTAGAGCCGCCGGGCGGCGTCGTTGTCCGCGACGACCTGCACGTAGGCGCAGGTGGCTCCCCGCTGCGCCGCCCAGCCCAGCAGGCTCCCGCACAGTCGGCGGGCCAGCCCCTGCCTGCGGGCCGATTCGACGACGTGCATCGCGGACACCCCGGCCCAGCGGGTGCCGTCGGGGGCCTCGGTGAGCGCGACGCGGCCGACCGCCGCACCGGCCAACTGCGCGAACCCGACCTCACCGTCGACGACGGCGGTCAGCACCGGTGCCGGCACATCCCGCTGGTAGAGGGCCAGCCAGTCGTCGTCGGGACTCGGGGACACCATCACGTCGACGGGCGCGCCGGGTGCGAGTTCGGTTGTCAAGACCAGGTTTTCGGCATCTGTGGGGGTGCCCGCCGGAATCCGGAACAACCGGTCCGGGGCGGAAATGAGCGCAGGCAGGCCCCGTGCGGCGTACCAGTCGGCGACCGCGGTGATCTCGGCGTAGGACGTGAACATCAGCGGCACAGCGGAATTCGCGCGCCGCGTGACGCCGTCGCCGAAGCG
>Ga0247757_10000579_pt1 | contig 29808 bp, 27 predicted proteins | sample UWRJL126311R4_FD_180929 | JGI IMG/M metagenome (GOLD analysis project Ga0247757, IMG submission 180929) | Plant litter microbial communities from Arlington Agricultural Research Station in Wisconsin, United States - UWRJ-L126-311R-4 | ecosystem: Environmental > Terrestrial > Plant litter >... | reverse complement strand
ACCGGGTGCGCAATAATTTGGATATCGTGCCTCAATCCACTCAGTGACAAAGTGTAACCATGGGGCAGAACGATCTGCAAGATGGACTCGATACTTGTCTTCATCCAAACGAGCCGCAAAATGCGCTGGATTAAACACTTGCGACGATGCAAAGTACTCATAAATAGCCTCTCTACTTTCGAAACCACCGTGCAAGATACGTCTATCCAGTCCCACGATATTCAGCACGTCTATCGGGTCCTTACTCACAAACACTAAGCTCAATGGATAGTTAGTGGTTTCCAGCTCCTCGACACGTATATGAAGTCCCTCGGGGTTGATGTTGAGTCCCAATGGCTTGAGCATAGATCCTAAAAGTTTTGATGCGCTGGCATAGTTCAACTGGTAATGTTCCCAGTCAAAGTCTTTCTGCTCATTTGTGTGGCATGGCTTGACGTCGATTTGAACCCAGGAATTCTCCGTATCGGGGGCGGGTATCGCGAAGAACATGCAGTCAGGGTTCAAGATACCTCGTCTGCCGTATTTGGTGTTGAAAGCTTTCCTTATCTCGCTAACCATATGATGCCAATCCAGAGGAGCGTCAGGTTTGGTATAGATAAAGCCCGAAACAAGAAAGTCGACGTCGCCGTAATTTTGCTTGGAAGGCATCTCGGTAGGGACAACGACCCGGTGGAAAAGCGTGCGAAGGGCGTCGGTGGCTTGCTGTCGAACCCGGAGGTACATTTCTGGCGACAAGCGGGGACAGTCCAAGTAACGAAATGCGTGGCCGCCCATTTTGGGTGTTTTGAAAACAAGTCTTGTATATGTTGCTGCTATTAGTGTGGTGTGTGAGTGTAGGATTTACTAAAGCTTGTACAGAACATGGATCAAATACCTCTCGACAAATAGGTGCCGCCTTTGTCGTATATGCAAACTACCATAAGAGCAAACAGTGTGGCTGAGACAGAGCAACATTAGTGGGAATAATTTCCTTAGTCTATTAGCTATAGTGAGTCGAGTGGGGATAACCAAGCTCTAAATTAGGTGAAATGTTTTCATCAGTCTTTTGAAGTGAAGCACGGTCTACCTGCCCTTGATCCAGTAATTTAGTGAATTATTTGATTTGTATCGCAGCCCAGCATGAAAATACATCTTTCTAAACTTAGTAGCATTCTCAATTTAGAACAAATATGCGTACACTGATACTTTGCAAGAGTGCTAGGAAAGTCGCTCCCAATATTCATAGACTTTAGCAAGGAAAACTTCTGCTATCCTTAATCCAAACTGCTAATAAGCTAGTCACACCTACGCTCTATTAAAGTATACTCCGTGCTAGTTAAACGAGGGCGAGAATGATTCTCTTGCAGCTTGTTAGCTGGTTTGAGGCTATTGCATTTTGGCATTTTCCCTATTGGCTGTTGAGTCCTTTGAGCTAACTCGTGGTGATGCGCGAGCCTTAGAAATGGAACTTAATGCTTATTGTAGCCCCTATAAACGCCGCTCCTATTAGCCTTTAAACCAGAGTACCCCCAATTTCGGAAACATTGCGAGTCTCATGTGTTTAAAAATCAAAAGTTGCTCAAACATCCGAGATTTGCCACCATATCTTGATCATCCAGTATAAATTGTTGGAGTGTGAACAAACCGCACGCTTGTTGTCTTCTAGCATTGTTCCGCCGCGATAGATATTCCATTTAACTGATTTGAAGGTTTGGAATGGGTAGAATATAGCTAACTAACTGCTTGTGATTTAAGGGACCTGTGCTCTAGAATTGCTATCTATTATAAGAGAAGGTAGGTTCTTTTACGGCAGTCTTTTGGAAAGAAGGAAAAATGTTAGTAGCAGTGTGGACGTAATATGCGTTAACGAACTGTTGGAATAATCTAAAGCGTTTCCACTTACAATACAGCCATTCAACAGGAGTGAGAATAAATCCTGTACATGTTGCCTGATTTAAGACTATTGTAATTGGAGACTTATTTGTTGCTTTATTCTTCTGATGCTGACTACCAACTTATCTCTATACTCAGAATATGGAATAGAGTTAGACAGAACCAAATTAATCACTAGCATTGCACATCCGAGTAGATCACCTAGGCTATTCAAGTTGCAGGAAACTAACCTTTGTCACCCTCTTGACAATGCCATGCGTGGCCTTGGGCGGAGACCAAGCGCACCAGGTGATGGAAGCCGAAGCGAATACTGGTCAAGACTGTAAGGCCATCAAGATAGCCTGGGCTTTTACCTGCCAGCAATCTGCTTTATTCCATGGTAGTCGCCCTTGGCATTCTAGTTACCGTTACGACATATGCCCAAGGGTCCCTTTGCTCACTTGCAGCGATTGGACCATGTCCTTATTTTTGTTCACTATAGTGGGACATTCCTGTTCCATGGCCCCAAAACTCGGTCCAGTGAGCGCAAGGCCGGGTTTCGAGTCAGGTCATGATATTAAAAAGCGAAATAGCTTGAATCACGCGTGGTGGGGACAGGGATCCTGCATTACACGTTGCGGAGCTGGGCGTCGGTACCAATATGCACGCTTTCTTGACCTCTTTCAGCTAGGATATTCGCCTAATTTATATTTCAATATCCACCCCGGTCCCTAGAACTCCCAATCAACCTACCATCGCAAACGGGCCGGCCACAGCGTTGTACAGGCACGGTACCATCGACAGCTAGTCGGACTCGGTAGTTGTGCCGCTCCGGCCACTAGCTCGTCTGGACCCTCGATACCCAGACAAATATTCACTTGGCACACGACGTATACTGGTGTTGACCCACGCCCTCCAATGGAACTATATGCTTTCGGATACGGTAACGGCAAGCAGTTCCCTACCTCTCGCTGGCCCGATGAGGGCCAACCTAGCTACCTAGCCACCAAACGACTCCCCACTCCAACTAGCATCTTACGTTCTGGTGCTATCGATATTCTTTGGGCATCATGGTGTGATCTGATTCGTAAGGCGCCTCACACAACAATCGTGCCAACATGAAGAATCGTATGCGGCAAGGCCACATGTTAATCGTCTATATAGTTAAATTCGAAGACAACAGAATCGAATACTACGGGGACGGTATAAATCAGGCCCAGATTGAGGCGATCCATCGTCTGCATCACCACTCCAAAGAAACACCCGTCTTCTTCGGGCGTCACGATACCCTGGGACTGCTAGGCTACATTCTTCCGTTACAGCGCTCACTCGCTATTTTCCGTACCACCGACAATGTTACTGAAAGTTGTGACGATATGATGTTTGCCTACTCTTTTCAGGATGATCCATTCGACATACTCGGTATGCAGTTCACTGCCAATGAAGCTGTGTTTATCGAAATAAGGGCACGCAATGACACATCCGATGGTCTCATAGTTGAATTGCTCTCCATACAGCATCTGGAAGCTGCTCTGACAGAACGTTCTCATAGTCGAGCGCTTGGTGACCCTATGTTGCCGGCTCAGCCTTTCCACTACACTCGGAGATGCTCTTTTGCCCCGAAATATTGGTGCACTAACGCATCTACATTCGCTGCTCTCAACGCCAACTCTAAAGTTTACACGTATGCCACCGATCGCCGCATTCCACGCAGCGTGGGCCGAGAGACGAATGTCCAATCAGATGCCAAAGTGGAATGTGCCCAGCTTGTTCCCTATTTGGAGGAGAGCAGAGTTGTCAGGCTCGCGTCTGGGGGGTGGTTAACGGTCGCAGTCACTGAGGATGGAGAATTGAATATCTGGGGCCAAACTTCGGTCCACTTGCCAGGGCAGGTCATTTTCTTTTCTTTTCATCCGGGGAGAAAGCAGGGCTCGAGTAAAATACTAACATATTACAGGGAGATTGCATTGCTGCGGGAAGAGCATAATGATAACGACGATGCCGATGAATATGTGAAGACTCATCAATTCAGGTTGGATGGACACACAGCCAGTGTTACTCATGTTGCCATAGGATTTGCGCATGTACTGGTAGCAGTGGAGGCGGATCGAGGTGAGGGCGAGATACAGCGCTCAGTGTATGGCGTTGGAAACAACGAAAAAGGTGCGTTGGGGTTAGGAACTCTCCTAGATGCTAAATCTTTCATGGAAGACTTCACAGAAATAAAAGCCTTCAGGGGAATGAAGGTCAACCAGATTGTATGCGAAGGATGGTCTAGTTTTGTGGTTATTGATATTTTAGATGATAGCGGAAACTCGAAACGTTAATCGAGATACACAGGAAAAATGTACGAAGACTTGATTGTAAAGTTAGGCGAGCTCTATCTATATTTGGGCACAAGCGCACAGTATCCTAGGCATTTTGGTCTCTTGTACTGTCTCCTGAAAAGACATGTAGCTAACCTATATGGTTAGCTAGAGCATGCTCTGCAAGGGTGCCCTACCCTCCTCTTTTTCTTTGTCGTGCATGCGTAACACGCACCCTATACGACTGGTATTAGACACCAGCAGACCAACGTCGACGAATGGGTGTGTTTTGTTCGACGACAAACTTCGGGCCCCATGGTTCAAAATCCCCCTCGTGGAAAACGTTCGTATCGGTATGCGGTAGATGTGAATCCTCGTGTACGTCGATTCTTGTTGTCACATGAATCTTGTTAGAACCGTGTGACCTCGACGTGTAACTACGTGTGCCAATGCGGGTCAGTCTCTTTGGAACCAGCTTCTCAAAAAAAGGGCGAAGAAGCGGAAGGCAAGCAAGTATGATGGCTGTACTGATTTGCGTGAAGGCCGACAAGATGGTTGGTACCCCTGTGTATGGCAAATCACACATGTAGTCAGAATTTGCAAGTGTGAGGATGCGGAAAATGGCAACAAGAATATTGCTGAGTGGCATGTTAGTCCTGGAAGCAGCGGATCAATAGAGAATTTCTTCCCACAGTAAACCTAGTGCGAAGAGGACCGTGATTGCAGCCTTGTGGGCTGTGCGGAGCTGCAGCTTCCACACAACGAAATGAGGAAGCGACCAGATGAAGCCATCCATTACCAAACTGCAGACCGTGAGAGCGATCATACATGTTTGCATGGGAAAGCAATAGCGCCGTTGCTCGAAAGGCCGTCTCCAGTTATGCCAGATGGGGCGGCAGTGCAAGAGATTGGTTAGCAGCACTGCGATGGCCCAAGCCACACTGCAGCCAAGAGACGAGTATGCTGGGCACTCATTAGTCCAGTTAGACGAGGTGCAGAGGAATGAGTTGCTCAGGGCAGGTCATGTACCTGCAAGTCGGAGGCGAAGGAACATCTTTGTGAAGAAGGTGTTGATGAAGAATATGACTATAGCACATCTGACCAAGGTCAAGGCGACAGCGTACGTGAACCTAAGGAGCCAGAGCATCTGGATGGTCAGCATGTACTCTGCCCAGCGGAAGACACCACTGACCAAGGCAGTGAACTCCAGCTGGGACATGACTGGACTATGGATGTGTGATACGGCTGCAAAACGTCATGTAAAGTCAGGAGCGTTGACGGCATGGTAGAAAAGGGCAACCTACCTACGATTGCACCGGTGAAATGCATATGCAAGGCGAACTGGAAGGCCTGGGTCAGAGGGCCGTGGCAGACATGGAGAAGCATACGCTCACCAGGGCAATCAACAATAAGGTGTCATCGAGGGCATAGGGGACCCGTCTCATCCATTTGGCACTGAAGCGGGCTGCTACGAAGGCGGTAGCCAGTGAGGTGAGTAGGACATGAAGGGCGATGTAGGTGCGACGCGTTGTCATACGATGTAGGCGTCGAGGCGCTGAGTAAGATCAATAGTTATGCCGAAGCTATGCAGCACATGTAGGCGCAGGACGATGGAAGAGGAGAGCAATGGACGGATGGACGGAGCCGATCACGATCACGATGTTAACGACAAGGAACATGGCGATGGCGATGATGGCGCAAGGAAGCAGGAGCCTGCAGCAGCGCAGCAGCGGCTGCTTGTTTGTTGAATGGGGAAGCGTCGACGGAGGGCTCAGGTTTGTGGAGGATATGTTTCACGAGCCCGCTGGCTTTGTTGGCTTTGGCGGATGGGGTTTCAGAGCGACTGGACGAGCTGACGATGCCAGAATGTTTCCGATATGGTTTGTTCAATCGTGCTGTTGGATGTTTCCGATGTTGTTGGAGGCAGACGGGTGTCGGGCCTGGACGCAATGCCGTGATTCGCACGGCGGCCGTTCTTGGGCGACGCAATCTGGCCGAAGGCGTCTCATGCGGATGGCCAGGCGAAGAGGTGAGCTTGCAGTCCTTGCCGTCTTGCCGTCTTGTCATGTTGTAGTCTTGCTCGTTGCATCGCAAGGTAGTTATTCTCCTCTCCGTGGAAGAAGAAGGCTAGAGGCGCAAGTGTCCTGCAGTTTGATGGCAGCGTCGCTCCGTGGCCATTCACAGGGCGCCGCACCGTCATGCACCGTCAGGCACTTCCGGGCATTCCATCATGGCAGGGCTGAGGACAGCAACGCTGCTGTCGATCCACGGCGATCGTCGACGGCCTCAACCCACTGTCTCGCCTGCTGATACACACGCCCTTCTCCACACCACAACGGCCATCTCTCCGAGCAGCACAGCATCGCAAAACGCACGACGCAAAAACGCACGACGCCAAACGCAAGCCTGCTTCAGTACCGCCGGCCGGGATCCCTCGCCGTGGGTGCAGCCGGGGCCGCGAACAGGTCGCTTGTGTCCAAGGCACGGCGGTAGTGGCGGCGCTTTGGCTCCCTCGCGACTCTCGTACACGAGCCCGAGCCTCGACAACGTCATGTGCCTCCTGCCTGGCTGCCCGCCTTGCCAGTCGTGACCCATGCTATTTCCAGACCCCCCAGACCCGCCAGAAACAAATTGCTCCACCTGCAAGATCCGCCTGGGCCGATCGTCTTGTCTTTTTTTTTTTCCATTTGAACGCCGCCTCGCACGCTTCCCTTCCGCCTCTACCTCGACCTCGATCTCTACTTCCCCTGTACCCTCCCTTGGTCCCCTCTGCTCCGCACTGGTCTCTGCTGCCTCGTCACAGAACCCCCGTCCGCTCCTTGCTTTCCGTCCTTTTTCTTCTTCTCCTGTTCTCGAACGTCCAATGCCGTAGGTGCCCTGCAGCCGTATCCGAGCATCCGCCACTTCCGATCTTGGATATTGTAGGAGAACATGGACCTACAGCACCCTTTTTCTCGCTCCATTAGTCCCCGTCCTGTTCCCTACAGGCAGAGGAGCAATTCATTTCCTATTGTCGACGCTCTGGGATGCTCCACGCCCGAGGCCGAGCTAATTCTCGCCGAGGGAAGGGCCGCTGTGCGCAGCCGCCATTCCTCGGCACGCCGTCGCGGCCGCTCAAGGCGTGAAATAGAAACCTTTAGGCCTCAGGACCATATCAGCTACCTTGCACCATCTCCAACCCAGTCAGGAGTCACTGTGGATGCTCTAGCGGCGACGGCTAGACTAAGGGCCCCTCGACATGCACGCATTCCCTCCGATGCCACCGACCGGAGTACCTCAACCATCGTCGCTCCCCACCAATCGGCTGCCGAAGATTCCCGCATCGACAATGCGCTTGCTGCTAGTCCTTTGGGGGATTATTCCGCCCACCTGGCCAAATTCATTCAGTCGCAGTTGAATTCGATACCTACCTATCGTCCAGACCATTGCATATCTCCTCGCTCATGTCCTGACCTCTCCTTCCCGTCACGGACTTCGTCTCAGTCGTCAGTAAAGCCGGCTCGGCGGCACGTAGATGCTCCAAGGGTCATCGAAATACCTGCCATTCGGCCGCCTCTGAAGAGCACCTTTTCAGCCTGGAGTTCAACCGACGACGAGACCGATGAAGATATTCCACCGCCACCAAACCATGAGATGACTCGCGAGGCTCCCAAACCAGATACCTACACTCCTTCACTGTTGTGCTATTATGAGCAACCGCGCGAAGAGTCGTTCCTTTTCCCGTCTAGTCCACCAGATGAATCAGAATATCAAGACAGCGCCAAGAGTTTCACGTACGCTTCCCGACCAAACTTCCTTCCATCATCAACTGAGGTGGCCATTTTGGCACTTGGTCAAGATGGGAACTCATCTCGTGCTCGCTCAAGAGCATCCCAGTTCTCCTCGTCCTCTGCTCCTTCTTTGTCCTCTACGTCTACCGGTTCTTATTTCGACTACAAGCTACCTATCTCACGCGCACCGGGCTCGAAAAATGCCCCTTTAGGCAAGGTCATAACCGCGATATCACCGTTCGAAGGTGGTGCTCTCGCCAATGTTCACGATATCATCGTGCAGTCCCAGCAAAAAATTGTAGTAGATGGCATGTTCTTTGACATGGTCCGGGACTTTGCCATGCCCGATGAGGGCATTAGGACAGTCCCGACGCCCTGCTGAATCTGTTCTCAGGGGCTTGTTCTCTTCTTCTCCTTCTTTTAAAATATATGTGTAATAGTAACAAGGGTTTGTGGTTTCGTTCTTAATCTTGATGCTCGTACCGACCAGCGGGCCTGCTCGGCTCGATGCTGTTCATGTTCATTTTCACCCATCTTTCAAACATTTTTATCTTGTCATCCATGGCGTTAGGGTGTCTCCGCGACGTGTGCCCCCTCTGGCTCTGATATATCTTTTCCCGCGCGCTATTGGCTCCTTCTCACACGCACACGATTTCAACGACATACACGCAACGGTCTCGCTATTTTTTCCATTCTAAGTGAAATACGAAGGTTGTGTTAGAAAGGTAGAATCGGGTCATATACCTAGCTTTGAAGTAATAGCAGCAATGCATTCAACTATTATCCATAAACGTTATACACATAAGACTAATGGTGGACAATGTTGGCCTCGAGGCAAACCCATATGCGTGGCAGTCTGGACGGAATGCGTCATTGGCTGCTAGCTTCATGCAGCCCTGTTGATCGCCTTCAATGGGGTTCATGCCGCTACGGACGCCGGGGAACATAACAAGATGGTGATAGACAAACGACGGCGGCCTACAGGGATCGTACTGGTCTCTAGCTCCAGGGTTCTGTAAGGAAGCTTTCCAAGGTGGCTTGCCCCATAGGACAGCAACGACAGGTTATTGTAGGGGAAATCAACAAGGAAGACGTGGCATTCGATAGGGCCCATGTAGGAGGCGTACCTGCAGATCTGGGGAAACATGCGGCCCGTGCCCGTGCCCGTGCCCGCGCTCGCGCCTGTCCCTTGTTGATTAGCTGCTACGTCAATGTTTGCTTAGTTTGCACTCTTGCAAAAGTCCACGGTAGCCCCTTCGCAGCAACTATCTTTTTCCCTGTCAGCAACCCCAGGCCGCGCTGCGTGCGTATATTAGCTAACCTACCAGCTGATTTCTACGGCGCCTCACACATACGTTTTACCAGTCCCACTCGCTCAACAGCTCCACCATGGAGGAGCATCTCAGCCTTTGGGCCCGTGTACTCGGACAGATCGTGTACCAGTTTACTCAGATACGACCATTACTGCCAACCTACGCACACCTGATAGCCTCTGCACTTTTCCCCATATACACAGGAGCTCATGCCTCTCTGACTCGACCGACATCTGCCGCGAAGCCAATAAAACGCAAAAGCAAAGGGCAGTATCACGACGGCGATGATGATGACACTGAGGAAGAGGAAGAGGAGGAGCACAGGATGGAAGGGCTAGCACCCAGTGATGCCATTATGATGCCTCTATTTGCTGGCTGTGCGCTTGCCGGACTCTATTTTCTCATTAAATGGCTCGAAGACCCCGCCATTCTAAACAAGATTCTCAATTGGTACTTTGCAGCTTTCGGGTTTGTGTCTGTGTCACGTTTAATAACAGACGCCCTCGATATTAGCCATTCTATCCTTTTTCCCCAACATTTCGTCCGTGGCGGTACACTGTACCGCGTTGACCAAAAAAAAAGGATGGCTGCCCCAGTGGCCAAGACCACCGAGAAAACAATGGCAACAAACTCTCCTCTTCCAGGTTTCCTATCCAACATTCCTCTCTCAGAGAATTTTAGGAAATTTCTTTGGGATGACCGGGCGATGCCCAGCAAGAAATGGACACTCCGTCTGTATGTTCATCGCCTCTTTGCAGGAAAGATTCTTCTTGGACCTCATGGCATGCTGGGAGCGCTTGGCTCCTTGCTGGCATTAGTATATTTCAATGCTGTGGCCAAACCATGGTATCTTACCAACCTGATTGGGTTTGGCTTCTCGTACGCTGCACTGCAGCTTATGTCCCCAACAACGTTTGCAACTGGGAGCTTGATCCTGAGCGCTCTTTTCTTTTACGACATCTTCTTTGTTTTCTACACGTAGGCATTCCACTTGGAGGTATTATCAGATCACTAATTGTTCCAGGCCTATGATGGTGACTGTTGCGCAGTCCCTTGATGCTCCAATCAAGCTTGTCTTTCCACGTCCCGCTTCAGACGGTGCTTCACCTGAGAAGTTGTCCTTTGCTATGCTAGGACTTGGTGACGTTGTCTTGCCTGGTATCATGATTGGCCTCGCTCTTCGATTCGATCTCTTCTTGTTTTACCTTCGCCAACAAAAGCGCGTGCCGTCTACGGACGGATCCCGTGAATTGGTGACGAAGCCTAGGTACTTTTCGCTTGCTGGACGCTGGAGCGATCAACTCTGGACTCATTCCATTTTTGGCCGCCCACTTTGGAAGTCACATGGCAACTACTTAGTACAGCCCTTCACCTTTCCCAAGACTTATTTCAAAGCCAGCTTGACTGGATACATATTTGGGATGCTCGCCACCCTTGGTGTTATGCATATCTGGGGCCACGCACAGCCGGCACTATTGTACCTTGTTCCTGGTGTCCTTGGAAGTCTCTGGTTGACCGCTCTTGTGAGAGGAGAGCTCAGCCTGATGTGGAATTTCAGTGAAGCGGTCGACGAAGAGGATGACATTCAAATGAAACATGGAGGAAAAGACAAACAATCTAGACCGCAATCAGAACAAAAGCGAAATGGTTTCTTTTCATTCTCAGATCAAAGGGCTCAAGAGATGGAAGAGCGGGCTAGAAAAGTCCTTAGCAAGCATGTCCAAGTGGACAGTGAGGAAGAAAGTGAGACCAAAAGTGAAGAATATGAAGGACCGGAGACAAGTGGCCAGATCAAGGCCATGGTAGGCCACAAATCTCGGAGAGAGATGTTCTCACTCTCCATTGAGGCACCCTGGGACCTGAAGCATCCGCGGTCCTTGATCAAGTCAAAGGTTCAAGAGAAGGAAGCTGAGAAAACAGCGGAGGAAAAGTCTAACTTACAAGCAGAATCTACTGTCTGGGTGTCATCTTCGGCCATTGACGTGGAAACGGAAGAACATTCTGGCAAACGGATACGGGTGGGCTAAAGTAAGTCACTCATTCAAGAGGAAAGCATTTTCATGATGGCGACGGGAAGGTTCGCGCTGGACACTTTATGGCGAGGCAGCTTTTTGTGGCCTACCATGCCTATAAGCATAGCGACGGCGTTTGCATAAACTATCCAGGGCTCCAATCTTTTTGGGTTTTTTTTTTTTTTTTTTGGCGTACTACAGCATATCTGGCGTTTAATGCATACCAGACGAGCATAGTGCAAAGCAAAGCAAACTCAATTGTCGAATATCCGTATTGACATCTCAAGTAGTAATGCGCCATACATGTTCACATGCCCTCATGCTATCGACGGAACTCAGATCGGAACGCCAGGGCATTTACTATGGTGGCATGTTCATCCTATTCGCTCCGGGTGTCTATAATATAAGAAGTACTGGAGACTCCGCCTCTACATGGAGTTTTCATTAGACTTGAAGGGATTTGCATCTGGACGGCGCCCAAATTCAGCGGATCTCGCCACCTCGCTCCCTTCATCTCCCTTCCCATCACCTTCCCACCCTCTCGACTGATGTGTGAAATACTCCTCAGCAGTAACTTCTTGGAACCGCAGCTTTATCGTTGAGGAGGGTGTCTCTAGCTCTTGAGGTATTTGGTTCACGCTCACGCCAAGCTTTTCGGTTGTCGGACTCACCAGCTCGGCGCGTGCCGTGCCACCCAGCTCCTGCATGCTGGGCAAGGTCTTGTGTGGATGGTGAGATGCGGTATCTAGAGAACCAGATTCCGCGATTTGCGTGTTGGCGAGTTCGATATGGTGCGGTTTTGAGTGACGTTTTTGGCGACGCCGAAACCAGAATGCGCCAGCAGTAAAGAGGAGGACGGCAGCTACGCAGCCGACTGCTATGCCTACTATTGCGGCTTTACCAAGGCCTGATGACGTGGAAGATCCGATGGGATTAGGCGGAAAGATGGTAAGGATATTGGCGGCAGGGAGGGGGTCTGGAAAAGCGGCCGGGGCAACGGTGAAGTTTGCGCGTTCGTAATCCACGATTAGATATGCTTCTTGAAGTAGAGTCCGTCCGAGCGTGTATTGGGATTCATTGGTTGCTCGTCGTATCGGAAAATAGTTCGTTGCGTTGGGATAATATGGATAAGACGCTTTCAGATCGAATGCCGAGTAAGGCAGGATAATATTCGTGTAGTTTGTCGCTGAGCCTTGGAGCGAGTCGACCAGTTTAATAGTAATGGATGGATTTCGTGCTTGTAGTTGGTCACGCATGGTGGAATTTATGAGATAGAGATCTGATCGCGGATCGAATGTCAGTCCAAAGCTTTGCTCAAAGGCGTCGCATATGTCGCGTGGAAGCCATAGATGAGGAACCGTGGAATCTATTAGAGATAGGTGTGGGCCAGATGAGAGCGATTGTGTATTCTTCAGTGTATCTGTCGCTGTTATCGATTCTACTACTACACTCAGTAGACGCGATGGATCTGCGGAAAAGGCAAAAGAGAAGTCATTCGTGTTGGACTTGAATCGAGTAGTATCATAGCCACCTAAAATAAGCTGGCCAAAGACGGATTTAAGACGATACTTCGCACCTGCGGTATATGCAAAAGACAGGCTGGGTATCTTAGTCGCATTTCGCAGCCTGGAGATAAAGGGCTCGATTGACTCGGAAAGGCTTGAGAACTTGGACACGGTCATGCCCAGTGGTATGTGCCCGAGATAATAGGACATATCAGCCACCCCTCCGACGACCTGGTGTTCCAAAGCCGTTTGACCATCATGGTCCCCCACTGACCCCAACGCCACCTTATCGTAGCCAAATATTCCCCGCGCAGTGTAGTTCAAATGCCGTTCCAGATCTACATCGTACAGGCCGATGAAGGACCATGTGGATGATGTGTTGGTGAGAAAGCCCAGACTCTGCGCTGAGTTGAAGACTTGGGCTCCACGTAGCTTGGGACAATCTGGTGGATCGATGCCAGCTAGACAGCCCTCAGGTACAACGGCGAAGGTCTGCCCACTCTGTGTCGATGCCAGCACACGGAACTCCTGCGGGGGTGTACCGATGCTGATCTTGAACGTGCTCCAACTGCCATCGTTGCCGTCGAACACTTGCGATGGGGGGACTGAGTAGGGTTGGGGCGTGAAGGAGCGGCGGGGATTCAAGTGCATTTTTCCAAGGCAAGATGCTGTGCCAAATACGCGGCAGAGCTAGATGGGAGGATTGCAAATGACCTGGATCAGCCACTCGTCATGGCTGCGGTGTAGCTTACAACGAGGAGGCCGCTGGAATGCCTCCGCACTAGGCGGACCAGAGTCGCGTAGAATGCATGGTTATACGCGTGGCGGCCTGCAGTAAGGCGTAAGGAAATACCGATGTCTGCAGGATTCGCCCATGTCCATGGGTGGCGTGCTGGGTGCAGGGGGTGAAGCTGGAACTAACGTCTTGTCCTGGTCAACGCGCCCCAATCAGAGGCCGCACCAGTCGGCTCACCGTGTATAGACCCCGAGCACTTACTGTCACGCTGCTTCGTATCTGTGAATGTCTTGATCGAAGCCAGCACACCCAGACTCCAGTCAGCTCAGCCCCCATTCAGCTCACACTCTGTATTTCGGGTCGCCTTGTCGTCCACCGGTTCCATGGCCCCTTTGCTGACCATCACCGTTTTTGTCTGCCTGGATCCTTCGCGCATTTCCATAGCCCCGGACCCGAGTAATGTTCCCTGTCTGCCCAATTTTATGCTTCCTGACATTCTCCCGGGTTGAAGGTGACCTTTTCATTGGTCAGCTGTGCGCACGCAACAAAAAACCAAGCTTCGATTGATGTAGGGTCTGATTGCACAATACAGGAACGGTTGCTCACACAGTCGTCAGCCACATTCGTTCACTTCCTTCATTTTGCAACTCCATCGGCTTCTTTTGAACAGCCGGGCCCCTCGTTCGCTACCTAGTCGCTCGTTCTATATGCATGGTTGAGAGATGTGGGGTTGCACGCTGCTCGGTATTGCCTCTGTGGCCACATGCGCTCAAGCTGTCGCCTATGACAGAAGATGCAAGTACAAAGTCTAATCCGTATGCATCTAAGCGTACACTAATTACACATAGATTGTCAGTTCGCAGTTTGAGGAATGCTTCACCTTTGTATTCACACTAAAAGTTGCAGATAACTCGTCTACTCCATCGATTTCTTCTTCCGACCTTCACTCAACTGCTGTTCCAACTTCTGTAACTATTTCATATGCTGAAACGACGTCACAGAACAGCATTACCCCGCCTTCTTTAGTTCGACCAACGTCTGTTGTCCATCCAACTAGCACCACATCAGACTCCTGCTCAGGCTGCGTCTTGGGAGCATTCAATCCCATCACAACCTCGTTAGATGAGGCAGACCTCCCAGCATGGACCAGTATTGTTGTGACAAACACGGTACTAGTCAAGACCATTAGCTACTTTACAGGAACGCCTGCTATTCTTGAAACAGTCATCACTATGGCCGAAATCACCAAGACAAGGCTGACGGTCACTGGAGCGGATAAAAAGCCGATTACTTACACCACTCCCATGATTACAGTCATTCCAACACCCGGTGTTACTATACAATTGCCGGCAGGCCCCACATACATCATATATGCCTCTATCTATGGTGGTCGTAATTCAAACCTGTTGTCGCCGCCGCTGCTGCCACTCGTACCAGGAGGACCCTCTAGCTATGCTTCACCGATCACAAGTCCAATCGATACTGCAACCCCAAAAGCGACGTGTAAAGCAATTGTAGAAACTTTGCAAGATCTTATGCCGACTCGGTCTAATGATTGGTCTTATTTCATTCAGACGGTCACAAAGTCCGTCCCTCCCATAGGCCAATCTGCATATGTACCATTACCACAAGTACTGGTAGATTTCTTGAAACAGAACCCGCGAATTCAGCACATCTTTCACGACGCTGATATAGCTACATGTACACAGAGTTCATTTACTACGACGAAGACGACAACAATATCATCATCATCATTATTACTATCATCCGATGCTGTAGCAACATCACTGGCAACTTTCAGTCCATTACCAATTTTCTCGACATTCACCAACCCTCATACAGCTTCGTATGGTCCCTCACCAGCACCAGAACCGTCTACCTATATACGCACCACATACCAATCTACCTCAACTCACATTACTGTACGAGGCTGTCTACGGTGTGATACGTCGCTAATGGAATCCATAAAGTCGTATCAGCCGAGCCCAGTGACAAACCATCAAACCTCCTATAGTGATCAAAGCCTAACGGTTGGAGATAAAATTTATCCTGTTCATCCTGTAAGGCCATCTGGGTCGGATCAGCCAAAACATGTGTATCAAGGTTTTGTCATCGGTAGCCAGACGATCACTAGAGGCCAAACAATCACAATTGACAATGTTCCTGTAGCCATTCCAGAAAGTGGTGATGGAGCGAACATTATCGTGGGGTCACACACATATCAAATATCACCCGAGGTTCCATCCATCGTATCCATAGGTGATATGGTCCTAAAAATGACTGTTCGGGATGGGACAACAGAATATGTCCTTGGTCCAGGCGCAACATTCAAAGCTGGTGAAATGGTAACTGTTTCTGGGTCGACTTATTCACTAGATGCGCTCGGTACGGTATTATTAGTTAACGGAATGACAAGCACCATCTCTAGTATACCTGCGAGTAACAGTGCGACGACAACCTTGTCGATATATCCCTCGGGTTATGGAGAATCCGGTGGATCTACAACCGCGGCAACCGGATCTCCAAGCAAAGGAGGGGAGTCGTCTGTGAAGCTCGGCTCGCTGGAAAAATGGGCCGGGGGTGTGGTGGTAAGCCTCGTATCCGGAATTCTTTTTCTTCTATAAAAAATGTTTTTTTTGAATCGTCGTATACGAATTTGCATCAAGCGCGGCGTTGGTGATACATCGAGACCAAGGTTAGCTAAACATATTGAATGCAAGATTGCCCCTATCTCATCTTATTTCGTCGTTATCGAAGTCTGGATATCATTCAATAAAAGCACATACGTATGCATAATGTACAAAGGTCACTGGACATTATTAGAAGCGATGATTAAATGGCGGTATAAGCTTAAGTTGTAGAGGATGAACAGTGTTGCAGGGGCATGATAAGTGATGAGAAATAGTACTCCTTGTACCTGGATAATTGAGGTTCTGACAAAATTGAATCTGATCGACGCGGATGATTTCCGTTCTCCTAGTAGGAAGCCACGTCAGCCACTGTATTATATAAAGCTGACAATAAATCCGGAACCTTGACACACTCTGCTCAGCTGCCGGGGGTTAGAGCGGAGCATGATTGCATAGCCTATCTTCCAATTCATAATTGTACACAATGGTAGGGCTAATACTCCGTGAATTTGAGATTGTTCCTTGTATGGCCGCTTGGCAAAGACAAATTGCTTCGCCCCCACTGCACACAAAGTTCTGATCACTAATCAACCCTTTTCGGTTGGCGGGGTTGGGACTGCGGCTGTGTCAGCTATATGGTAACCCAGCCACCACTCTACAAGGCTAAAAGACATTAGTTGGACGATCTTGGTACAGTGTCCGCGTTAAGAAGCTTATGTAAATCCCAGCTGGGCTGAGGATAAACTGACGGTAAGACTGTGCTGCCCATTGATGCTGACCCAAGATATATAACTGCGCTCAGCATCCGACACTCTCAAGCATAGGGACTTTTGCAAGCCCTCTACTACGTTCGCATTTTCTAGACATTTCAATCTGCAAAAGATCGTAGACATGAAGTCGTTCAGCTTTCGCCAATATCGGCGCCCACCGAAACAAGGTATTGAATTGATCTCCTTGCTTTGAGCACACTTAATAGTTACTTGAGCGTCAGTAATGATGTGACCGCAGATTCCAAGGATGATACTTTAAAGGAGGACCCGAAAGATAAAGACAGCGCAGCTTATCTTAGACGAAGGGAGCAAGTACGACGAGCGCAACGGTATAATCCATTGATTCATCTTCTATCAAGGCGGTAGTGACCGTTATAGAAATCACCGCGAACGGAAGGAAACATATATTAAGACTCTCGAAACAGAGGTCCTGCAGCTGCGTACGAGTGAAGCTAAGCTAGCCCAGGAGAACCAGTCTTTGCACCGAGAATTGAGTCGACTCAGACAGTTGCTCGATCAGAATGGGATACCATATGTGGCCGACTTTGATGAATTCACCTCAGCATATGCCCCGGATACCTCAGGACAGTCGCATTCAAGTGTTGTCAGCGTGCTAGAGAGTCCCAGCCATCAGCAGCAGCTTTATATAGGGACAAGTGGGCATTTTTACCTCACAGATAGTGAGGAAAGTCAGCTATCTGCCTCTACTAACGCTCTGCGGGAAAAACGATCTTTTTTCAAACGAAGGGCTAGGTCCCAGTCACAGCCAAATGATCTAGGAAGTGGTAGGGAAACTGAAATTCATGCTATTAAACAATTGATAACCATAGCAGCATCCATCCCTGATACGACCACCGATTTATCAGGTCTCGCCGAGTCAACACTAGAATTGAGTTTGAATCAAGTAAACCAAACAGATCTCGGAATGGAATTTGTTCTTACGTTAGTGACCTTCCTGCTGGCAAGGTGACTTGTCCCCTAACATTTATCCTATAGTCTCGAGCGTCCGTGTCTCCACCATACCCAAGGCGACGGTCCACAATCGCTTAATTCAACTGGCCACGCTCTCAGTGCATCGGCTGCCTTGATCTATCAATCAAGCAGTCAGCCAGTTGATACCCACACAACTGCTACACCATTCTCTGCTCATCACCCCCAGTGGGAGGTTTCACAAATGAGCCTAGAAAAATTACTCGAATTATCCTCAAATTTTGAACTAACTGATGAGCTGACGCCGGTGCAGGCGTGGCATCTGATCCGCTCACATCCGAGTTTTGAGGCCATGGAAATCACGCGGCTGAAGACATTGACACAAGAACTGTTGAACCATATTGAATGCCACGGGTATATAAGCAGACGAACACTCTAGAAACCCTGGCTAACCTTAGCATAGATTTGGCGCCGTCGTCGACGAAGAGGTCTTCACAGATTTGCTGGAGCGGGCCTTACCCAACGTATCCGTAGTAGCATAAGGTTCTTTTGGTAAAGTTGTGCTTGGCATTTTGCTTCGAAAAGAAAGGCTAGTGAGGCCAAACCATACTTAGCAGGTGGACCATCGACTTTAATTTCCAGAACACGTCATGTGAACTCCCCTTGATTTATGTACTGAATGCGAGAATGTTGGGCAATTCCAATCATTTCTTCGTTGCCTGCCTGTCTCTCGCCTCTTGTGCAAGTTGGTCCTCCGTCTTTTTGTTTCCTCGCGCAATCACTGGAAACCAAAATGCCAATCAGTAAAAAATTAATTCCGCTTGAAAATGAGGTGAATTCTCTGTACTCACACCTTTCGATTAAACTTCCTTTCTTAGGCGTTCCTGTACGGTCGGCTTCTTCGAATTCTTTTAGGTATGCCTCGCGCTCAGCAGGCGTCATAGCCTCGAGCTCGGAATCATAACTTTCGCGACGTACTATATCCAGTCAGCCAACTCATAGCAATGGACTCCGTATATGGCTTGAGCCAATGTGAATAAAGTTATTTAGACTTTCGGAGGGAAATGCCGAAGTACACAACATGGTGTCATCACGTACCTTCGCCAACTTGCGACTCTCCTTCGGATTGAGATTTACGGCGGATATGGAGCTTATCCTTGAGCTTGTCCATAGTCGAGGTCGACATAGTTGCTTTAAATAGACGTTGAATACAGACGTTAATTTGCTTCGACGGTGTGGTACTGGAATGCGGGGTTGTAGTGCTGAGAAGCGCGGGGAGTTTGAACTCTGCGCCCTACGTATTAATACGTCATTGAGCTAACTACATTTGCGCCGGAGTATGACAAAGAGGCAAGCGAGGTCAATCGTTAATTACCCAACACGCTGCTTGTATCTTCCAATGGCCTAGCTCTTGCGGCTAGAATGCTCTATTGTAGTATCGATCGGCACTGATGTTCATGTATAATAGAATTGATGTAGAAAGACTTTGATCACGTGATCATGGTAGATCGGGACCCAAGAAGTTGGAAGCAGAATATTCAATAGCTAAATCCACATCAATTCAAAGATGTAGAGTACGTAGGGGTTCCGTCTTCCCAATTCATACGTTCTACAGTGAAGTGATAGTTGGGAAAAGGCTAAGCTGTGAGGCGCAACAGCAATAATAGACTTTACACCTACTAATTTTAGCTATACAATAAATCCCTTAGAGCGCTTAGTCTCCATCACGATGAAATAAAAGTTGTGAAAGATTTCCCAGTGAAAAAAACTTTCCACTTTCGAAAGGCCTAACAAAGCTAGGTAAGTTCGAAAGGTGTTAAGTAGCAACTTCCTGTGTTTCTCCAAGTCTTGGCGGCGTGCGTTTATTAACTACTCAGCTTTGTAGTTCTACTCTCAGACCATCATTTTTCAGCACTTGACAAACTTCTTCGAATAGACCTGCTATTCAGCATGACCGACGGAGCTTCTAGTTCTTCATATGTCCCGACCTTCAGTTCTAAGTGCGTAGCTGGCGGTACATTTTTCGAAACTAAGATTACTGCCGACCCGAGAGTTGAGATCGTCTCTACACGCTCGTGCAAATGCGAGAACCATCGCCAACGTTATCCTGAAATCGAGGCTATACTGCAGCTGTTCTTTCGCATCTGTGGATTTGTCCTAAGTGTAGCTACCCTAATCATAGTGCGCGTACTTGATCAAGGTATCGGCGCGGCGATAGTAGCAAAGTACATTTACTTTAACGTAAGTACCCCATGATTTGGTTGTATACGCCTTTATGCAACATGCCAGATCGGATACTGTATCCTCCTCCATACCATAGAGTTCATCTCGCTTAGCAATCCACACTCCCCAACCCTCGACAAAGTCTTCCCGAAACACAAGCATTGTCGGTTGGACACTGGTCCACGATTTCTCCGTTTGCCATCTATATACCTGGCTATCTTCGAACTGGCGGCGATAATTGTCTCTTTCAACAATGCAGTGCTTTTTCTCAATCCCGAATTTCACAACAGCAACGTACGGGGTGATTGCGATCCGGTGACTTGTGTAACCTCTGAGGAACACTGCATGATCATTGGGTATATGTTGGAGGTAGTGATGGGTCTGATTCACTGCGGGTTCTTCGCCATGGCCTGCGTGCATTTTCTCAAGAGGAAAGGAGCGGAATGGTTCAAATGAAGGCACATACCAAGTCAAAAACGGGAGTGGATTTGAGGACGACATATACGGACGGTAGTATTGGCATATTTTCCTTTCTATTTATACGGGTTGCCGTCCCTTGGTGAATGTTGAGATCATGTACCCGACTCCACTTGCCATGCCTAGCCCGGCTCCCCCTAACACTCCCCCTCTAATACTCAAGCCACTCAACTGGCCTCTTCTTGCTGAAAATCCCCCGATTATAGAACCAGTTACGGCAGCATTGAAAGCCACAATATCCGTATCTTCTTCGCCTTTATTCTCTTGTAGCCTCCACGCTCGATCCTGCCATTCGATTTCTTCCTTGCCTACCATCCGACCCGTTGTTGCCACAACACCAAGAATAGCACCGATTACGAGACCGCGTCCAGAGTGGATAAGAAGGCGTGACAATGAACTTGACACTGTGAACGGTGTAGCGTACCGGTACCGAGATACGAGAAGCGATAGTGGTGCGGTCAATAGCGAACCAAAGGATCCAGCCATCGCAGCAGCGCGAATTACGTGTAAATAGAGAATGGCATGGGAATTCGGTTGGTCTTCTGCATAGGATGCGTGTTTGAAAAGGGAAGTCATCGTAGCTTTAGATTGATGTTGGAGTAATGATTGGTGCAACGAGCTATCGGAAACTGGATGCTTCGGTCGTGGCCTGCATGTTGTGTTCGTAGAACTCTTAGCAAGACGGCCAAGTCAGATGGCTTGCCACAAGCGTAGACACGGGCTGAAAAGGACGACAGGCCAGTGGGTCGACTATTATATTTGTATCTAGAAATGTCCAATCGTGCCGTCGCCCAATCAACGGAGACGGATGGTCTAAGCTCAGCGGCCGTCTGGCCCCATCCGACCGCAACCGAAAAACCCAACATCGGACGGACGCCCGTGCTGCCGAATGGCTGACGCAAAAACTCCGACCTCCGATAAACACTTTTATCTAAGTGCTCAGAAACAAAACATTGTAGAGAGATTGTCATATTGAAAAGACTCTCGGAATCAGATGACATAGTCTTGGGCACTTCTTTACAAGATTCAAGTCATTTGGCTTTTTTTTTTTTTTTTTTTTCACCCATTCGCTTTCATTAGCTGCTTTGGAAGTTCTTTGGCAGTTGATGTAATTTATCGCTGAGAGCTTATTGATAAAGGTTCCTATAGTGTCAACCTATTTCGAATGATATCACAGATATCGGATCAATAAGGCACTATCGGAAAGTATATCGGTACGCATTATCTGTATCAAAAATGTTGAGTCGAATATCTCATGTTGACTGTACAATTAGAATCCTATTAATAGGTTAGTATCACAATTAAACAGGACTGAGAAAGTTTACCTGTTTCTGTATTGCCTTCGCCCATGCTCTTACTGCTGCTACTTCCGCTTTGTATTGAGCCCATGATACCATCGATGTAAGAAGCTCCGCTCCACTTTTGATGAGTGAGGACGTCGCAGCCAATCTCCTTCTCGCGAGCTTGAACGAGGTTGACATAGGCCAGCATGCCCTGGTCCTTGAAAGCACGAGATAGCTCGCAGCTGATTGTGGCGGTTGAGTGTAGACCGGCGAGCGATATGAGTTGGAGCACAAATCTTGTTTGTTGAAATCAGTATGTTTCCCATAAGCTGGGGTATGCTTGACTCACCCATGCTTGGCCAAATCCCAAACAAAACTCCTCAAGGAGTCTTCTGTAAATCCTTGGCCTAGCCAATTGAAACTAGGTGATAGATTGTATACGAACTTCTTGCCCGGATACGTCTCTCGAATTTCACCTGCAAAACGGCCAGCATCCTCAACACTAGGACCGGCGGTCTCGACCCACAGTAGGTCTGCATATGGTGCAAACTCTTTAGCACGTTTGGTTGCCGCAGCCATTCCGGCCTTGTAGTGATAGTGGCCTTCGCGGGTCCGCGGAATGTCCCAATTGAAGTAAACGGGTGACTTAGAGTAGCCTGCTGCGACCTTGCGACGCTTGAGTAGCGAAAGATTAGGATCAGCTTTGACTTCGGCCAGATAAGCGTCGATAGACGATTGTGGGGCGCCTTCCTTTGCAAGATGCTGGACCACGGCCTCATCGAAGGTGATGAGCGTATGCTTTTTTACCCAGGCAGCCTCATACGCATCGATCTCCTTTCCGGGGGCGCCAGCTGCCTCCATTTCTTGCAAAGCCTCCGCCAAAGGTTCCGTCTCCTCTGTCACGCCTTTGATGAATTCGTGATCACGGACATCAACAGCGCTCGAGATGAGCTTGCCGCTCTCCGAATCGGTCCGTGCAATGACAAGATTTTCGCAGCCCATCATGTCCCATTGAAACCGGGCGGCCACAAGACGATTAATGTGATCCCCGACAGGTACTAGCACTTTACCGGCGAGATGGCCACATTTTTTGCCGCCGTGAAGTTGATCTTCAAAATGAACCGCTGCTGCACCATTCTCGGCGAAGAGCTTCGCTAGTTTGATAACTGCTGACAGACCGCCGTGTCCAGTATCTCCATCTGCGATAATAGGCCGCATATAGTCGACATACGGGGTCTTTGCTCGTTCTTCAGGAGTCATCTTCCTCCTGTTGTCCCAATTCTTCCGGTCATGCAGCTGCTGCGCCTTGAATAGACGCTGGACTTGGTTTGGGACAGTGTTGTAAGGGTAGTCACCAAAGTCAGCCGACACTTCGTTGGTAGTGGTCAGGACCGAGGAGCACGCCCACCCAGACACGTATAGAACCTCTTGGTTTGGTGCTTGTTGCGTCATTTGAACGGGGTCTATAGCGCCCACTACAGCAAGAGGACATTCAAATCAGCCTTTGAATGCCTACAGGAGGGGGACGAACGCACTGGTATGGACCGGTTCGCCCTTTGCCGCCCGCTCTTCGAAAAGATCGAAGAGCTTCCGAGCCATCAGCGAGCTAGGATATGTTTGCTGCAATGCCCCCCGCTTGCTCACGACATCTTGGGCAGAGTATGGCCTCTTTATGCCCTTGAAGCGCGGTGAGGACCACCAATCCTTAACCTGTTGCACCTGCTCTTCGAAGAGGGCATCTTCGGCCTGGCCAGCTTTTGAAGCCTCAGGCAGCAGCTGGAACGAATCTGCTGGAAGTGTAGACGACACAGGCGGGTCTGCTGATTTGAGCATTGAGTTGGACATGCGACACGCCGAGACGAAGAGCGATCGACGGAGCCGTGGAGCTCGCTTCGATGTTCTGAAAGATGGGCTTTGGCGTGCGACTGATCGCGATACGGTTCGAAACATTTTGCGGGTGCACCAGTGCTCGTATAGGTTCGCAGGTCCGTTGGCTCGTAGACTATACGTCTGTAAACGGGGTTTGTTTTCGACGGCGTCTTATCTAGTCGATGGTGAGGGTGAAGCTTTGGTAAATTCTATAGTTGCTCGCGTTAACTCTCTGGGCCATCGACAATGGAGGCGGACGACATGACGATGTTGTGTCATGGGGAAAACCTTAACCTTTTCCACACGTTGCGGCCACGCGGACCGAGGATAGCCAGACTGACTAGTCCGCATGGGTGCTTTGCCGAGGGGCAGCTTGCTCGTGTCCCGCCGCATCAACGGCCCAGCAATGCCTCGTGAAATGTGAAGCCCGAGAATTGCCGCCAGACATTTCTGCAGCTTCTGCTCTCACAAGCCTTTTACCCGCCTACCTGCACATCTACCTTAAACGGCCCGTTAGCCTGTGGTTTGTATTCCTGCTGCCCCTCCTCAAGCTACAGCCACCAGAATGGCCTTGAGCGCACGCGCAGCCACGAGAGCTCTGAGAGCGGCTAAGGTGAGTTTCTCGGGCGTCTGCATTACTGAAGAAATGCTCACTATAGATTCTCCAGCCTCTGGCAGCCCGCCCCTTTGCCTCTGGTATGCAGTCGAGCTCCACCGCCCGCTTGTAGCTGCGTTAACGCGTCCTCCATAGTCCAATCATGCAGCTACTCATCTTCGTCGGAGCTGGACCTCAAAGACACCTTCAAGAAGGTCTTGCCTGCAAAGAGGGAGTTGCTGAAGAAAGTAAAGGCTCATGCTGACAAGAAAATCGGCGAGGTCAAGGTAGAAAATACGCTGGGTGGTATGCGAGGCTTGAAGGCCATGGTCTGGGAAGGTTCGGTGCTCGACGCAAACGAGGGAATCCGATTCCATGGCAAGACCATCAGGGACTGTCAAAAAGCGCTTCCCAAGGGCACCTCGGGCACCGAAATGCTTCCTGAGGCTATGTTCTGGCTGTTGCTTACTGGCGAGGTCCCCTCAGTCTCTCAGACGCGTGCTTTGTCGCGGGAATTGGCTGAGAAAGCAAGCATTCCTAAGTTTGTTGAGAAGATGCTGGATGATTTCCCCAAGGATCTCCATCCGATGACCCAGTTTGCATGTGCCGTTTCTGCGCTCAATTATGAGTCCAAGTTTGCAAAGGCCTATGAGAAAGGCTTGAATAAGGCCGACTATTGGGAGCCAACCTTCGATGACTGCATCAGTCTGCTGGCCAAATTGCCTACCATTGCCGCCAAGATCTACCAGAACGCCTACCGCGGGGGAGGTGCATTGCCTAACGAGGTTGACCTCAACCAAGATTGGGCGTACAATTTCGCTGCCATGTTGGGCAGGCCTGGGAAGGAGAACGAGGGATTCCAGGATCTGCTCCGTCTGTACCTCGCCCTCCACGGTGATCATGAAGGAGGCAACGTATCTGCCCATACCACGCACCTGGTAGGCAGCGCTCTCAGCGATCCATTTCTGTCGTACAGTGCTGGACTCCAGGGTCTTGCTGGACCTCTTCACGGTCTGGCTGCGCAGGAGGTCCTCCGCTTCATCTTGGATATGCAGAAGGATGTTGGCACCAGCTTCACTGAGGGCGATGTCAAGAACTTCCTGTGGGGTGTTCTCAAGTCTGGACGTGTCATTCCGGGCTACGGCCATGCAGTTCTAAGGAAACCTGATCCGCGTTTCGAGGCCTTGATGGACTTTGCCGATGCACGTCCAGATATTGCTGCTAATCCAGTATACCAGCTTGTGAAAAAGAACTCAGAAGTTGCTCCAAGTGTATTGACTGAACACGGCAAGGTAAACGCGACTTCGTTCCTGTATATCATTCGTGCTAACGAATACATAGACTAAGAACCCCTACCCGAATGTTGACTCCTCGTCTGGTGTCCTATTCCATCACTATGGTTTCCATGAGACACTATACTATACAGCTACCTTCGGTGTTAGCCGTGGCCTTGGTCCTCTGGCACAACTTATCTGGGATAGGGCATTGGGTCTGCCCATCGAGCGGCCTAAGAGTATCAATCTCGAGGGTATCCTCCAACAAATAGGTGCATGAAGTGCTAGTTACACGGCAAGGAGAGTGAATATTGAAAAACAGTTGTCTGCTGCTGTATCTCAGCCTTAGAAGGCGTTTGGGATCTGCCATACAGTGTTTTTGAACGAATTCATGAATCGTCTCTGAGTCTATGCTTGGTTGAGCCAGTGTACGTGCTGTCAGCAAACAACGTGAAGTCTCAACGCGGCGTTCTGTGGGGCCGCGGATGTGGCGCTGGTTCAGTCGGGAGATCGGCATCACCAGGGGTACCTTATAGCTGCCACGACGATTCTGCACAACGCTATCCTGTGCCCCTACGCCTTTCATTATCACTGACCCTTCTTTCATTCACTACAGGCGCGTCTCTGGTTGCCATATCGTTCGACCGGCAATAACGCTAGCGCCTATATGGGGCTTGAGCGGCCGCGGGTCCATCACAGCCGCCCAGCTTCTGGCCTCGCCAACATCCACTCTCTTGCTTCTGTATTCTGAAGATGGCCCCCTTAGAGTCTCATGAACTTCGTCGGACTAAGTACTCCAAACTTGATGCGCCTGTCGACGATGAAAGCCCCACGCGCCCATCCTTCGATTCCAACGCGTCGTCGTACGAAGACCTCGAGGAATACGATCCCTTGAACTATGACGCAGGCACACTCAAGCGAAAAAAGAGTACCGGTGATCTGCGGACACGGAAGCCGTCATATAAAGATGCTGAGTTTGCCCTAGTGCAACAAAGACTCAAACCAGGAAGAAGGTGCGGCATACGGCAATGGTGTTGTTGGCTTTTGATCTTCGTCACGTCGATTATACTGCTGTTCACTGCAGGAGGACTATGGGCATACCAGAAGACCATGATAAAAGATGGGATGAGCCCGCCATGGTACCCTACTCCGAAGGGTGGTTCGGATGTTGCGTGGCAAGCGAGTTACAAAAAAGCCGCAGATATGGTCAAGCAAATGACACTAGTGGAGAAAGTAAACGTAACAACAGGTGTTGGTTGGAGCATGGAGATGTGCGTAGGAAATACAGGACCGGTGCGAAGACTCAAGTTTCCATCATTGTGTTTACAGGACGGGCCACTAGGCATACGATTTGCAGATAACATCACTGCATTCCCCGCCGGCGTGACGGTAGGTGCGACATGGAACAAGGAGTTGATGTACCTGCGAGGGAAAGCACACGGACAAGAGGCGCGATTGAAGGGTGTGAATGTACTGCTTGGTCCCGCCATGGGTCCCCTTGGGCGCATGCCAGCTGGGGGTCGCAATTGGGAAGGCTTTGGTTCCGTAAGTATAGAACAAGTGTCGTCGTAATCACTAGCTGATCAGGACAGGATCCGGTGCTGCAGGGCATCGCAGCCGCGCAGACCATCAAAGGCATTCAGGATGAGGGTGTTATAGCCACGGCGAAACACTACATTCTAAATGAACAAGAACACTTTCGACAAGCGTGGGAGTGGGGCCTCCCGAACGCAATCTCTAGCAACGTCGATGATCGTATACTCCATGAGATTTACGCATGGCCTTTTGCTGAGTCTGTGAAGGCTGGTGTGGGCTCTGTAATGTGTTCATACAATCAGGTGGGTACCTTGCATCCAATGTGCGACATGCAACGGTAATGCTGAACAAGTGTAGGTCAATAACAGCTACGCATGCCAGAATAGTAAGCTCATGAATGGTATCCTGAAAGACGAGCTTGGTTTCCAGGGTTTCATTCAGAGTGACTGGCTTGCTCAACGTTCCGGCGTGGCAGCTGCTTTGGCTGGCTTGGATATGTCGATGCCAGGCGATGGCGCTCGATGGGCTGATGGAAAGAGCTTCTGGGGAGCCGAGCTGACCAAGGCTGTTCTGAACGGTAGCGTGCCCATGGAGCGGATCAATGATATGGTGACTCGCATCGTCGCATCCTGGTACCAAGTAGGCCAAGACAAATGGCCGCTTCCACCTCCAGATGGTGACGGGGGTCCAAACTTTTCATCCTGGACCAACGACGAAATTGGTAAACTTCACGAAGGAAGCCCTTCGGACGATACAAAGGGTGTTGTGAATAAGTTTATTAATGTACAGGGAGAGGGCGACGATTTTCACGGCAATCTTGTTCGCAAGATTGCTGCTGAAGGCACCGTCCTTGTGAAGAACGAGAAGAATCTGTTGCCTCTCGATCGCAAGGGCTGGAAAGAGCATGAAAAAGCTAGAAAAGATATGAAGTTTCGGGTTGGCATATTCGGCGAGGACGCACGTCTGCATCACGATGGTGTCAATGCTTGTGTTGATCAAAACTGCAATGAGGGTACACTGGCTTCGGGCTGGGGCAGTGGTGCTGTCAACTTTCCCTATCTTGTCGATCCACTCTCTGCTCTCCGAAAGGCTTTCGATAACCAATCCGTCTACGTCACAGACTGGCCCGAGAACAAGCTGCCGAAGGAAAGACAAGTTCTAGAGGATCAAGATCTTTGCATTGTTTTCGCCAATGCTGATGCTGGGGAAGGGTACACGAAGTGGTCTGGTGAGTGAAGAAACTTTCCTTCTTGGCGAACGACGAGCTGAATGAAAACAGATGTTCGTGGTGACCGGAACGATCTCTACTTACAAAAAAAGGGCGATGAGCTTATTCAGAATGTGGCCAAGGATTGCGGAAAAAGTAACGGAGACGTAGTAGTTGTGATCCACACCGTTGGACCCGTAATCCTCGAGAGCTTCATCGATCTGCCCAACGTCAAAGCCGTACTTATCGCAAGCCTCCCAGGTCAGGAATCTGGTAATGCCATTGTTGATCTTCTCTTTGGGGATGTCAACCCATCGGGACGTCTTCCCTACACCATCGGCAAGAAAGAGGATGACTACGGTCCAGGCAGCAAAATCAAATATCTCCCAAGTCCCCTCGAGGGACTGTCTCCGCAGCAGAACTTTTCGGAAGGCCTCTACATTGATTACCGTTACTTTGATAAAAAGGGCATTTCGCCAAGGTATGAATTTGGCTACGGCTTATCCTACACAACTTTCCATCTTTCATCCCTTGTTGTAGCAAGCGATGGAGCAAAAGCTCCCCTTCCAGCGCCACGACCTTCTGGGATCCAGACGCCAATTTATCCGACCGAGATTCCCGATCCTGCATCGGCGCTTCTTCCAGATGGCTTTCACAAGGTGGAAAAATACATCTATCCCTACCTTGACTCGATCAGTGGGGTTGTCAAGCCTCAAGCTGCTCCCGCGCAGCTGCAGGCCCCTCTTAGCGACGCGGGAGGTGGCCCGGGAGGCAACCCAGACTTGTACACGCCCATAGTCTCTGTCTCGGTGTTGGTGACAAACATTGGGGCGGTGGATGGTGACTGCGTTGTACAGCTGTATGTGTCGCTGCCCAGCGACTATAAGGACCCTGAAACCGGTGAGACGGTCGACTTCCCAGTACGTGTTCTAAGAGGATTTGAGAAAGTGCATGTGCAGGCGTCACAAACAGGCCCCGTTGCTGGGGTGAAGGGCAGTTCCCATGGCGGGGGAGGCAACTCGGAAACCGTCAAGTTCGAATTGACAAGGAAAGACTTGAGCTATTGGGATGTGAAGAGGCAGAACTGGGTGTTGCCAACTGTGGGGCAGGTTGAAATTGGGGTTGGGTTCTCAAGCAGGGATCTGCCTTTGAAGGGCAAGTGGTAGAGGGTTATCAACGGAGGCTTCTGGTGGGCATTTTTGATGGTGATGAGGCGCTGAGGGACTGGAAATTTCTCTTCTCTCTCTTGTTCTAGAAATAAGACTCGCCGTGCATGCACAAATATCCGTTGGATTTGAGACGTATCTCAGCTCAGCCCTCAGCCCTCAGCCCTACTACCCTGAAGCGGCCAAGTGCGGGCGCGCGTGTGGGTGGGAATCTAAAGAGAAAAAACATGTGCGCGCCCGGGCCGCCCGAGTGGCTCGGTGAGTAAGCCAAGGGAAAAGACGAACAATTTCATTCACCGAGCCCAGCCCAGCTTGCCATCCTCCCTTATTGTTCTCAGTTTTTTTTTTTAAAACC
>Ga0247757_10000578_pt1 | contig 29821 bp, 23 predicted proteins | sample UWRJL126311R4_FD_180929 | JGI IMG/M metagenome (GOLD analysis project Ga0247757, IMG submission 180929) | Plant litter microbial communities from Arlington Agricultural Research Station in Wisconsin, United States - UWRJ-L126-311R-4 | ecosystem: Environmental > Terrestrial > Plant litter >... | reverse complement strand
AAACGCCCAGAAAAAAAGAAAGGAAAAAGAAAACATTTTCACGCGATTAGCTGCAAACTTACCTAAGCGTCCTCATCTGAATCTCGTTGTCGTCCTCGTACCGTCCCCCAGCCCTTCCATCCGATGCCATCAGCCCCACACTCTCTTCTCCTGCCTCCCTCTCCCTCGCAGGATCCTCCTTCTTCACCTCCGACTTGTGCGTGGCGACGTATATCGCGGAGCCCAGAATCAGCGACGACCCGACGATGGACAGCGCGCTGGGCGTGGTCCCGAACACGATCTTGTCAAAGGTCAATGCGAACAGCATCTGCACGTAGACCATGTTCGTAGCACGCGAAGACTTTTCGTACTGCAGGCCCGCCGCGAGGAGGAATTGCTTTTATCGCAGAGCAAGAGTCAGCCACCGAGTACGCAGTAAACAAACACCGTACCCAGGAATCGGTCTAAGGAAAGGGGAAAGGAACAAACCATGATGAAGCCGCAGACGCCCAGAAAAATGAGATAGGCAAAGTCGACTAGGTTCTGGGGGAGCAGGAAGCCCACGCCGGGCAACGCGAACATCATGACGATGCTAACGATGGTGCACCAGGTGGCGAAGTAGTTTACTGAGATCAGGGGATGGGCTCGCTTGCCGATCCAGCGGATGGTGGTGTAGGCGCCGGCGGCGCCGAAGACGCCGAGCATGGCAATTCCCACGGCGGCGGCGCGCTGGGTGGGCGTGACGTCGTCGTACGCAGAGGCAAAGCGGTGACCAGAAGCAGTACCGTTGGTAGGGGCTGGAACGGTGCTAGAGCCTCCGGTGGTGGGGATTCCATCGTCTTTGCTGTGCGAAAGAGAGGTGAATAAAGAGACAGGACGAGCGATCAGGACGACGCCGAATAGTGAAATGTACGCGGCGATTTGCTCCATTCGAGTGAAGGGCTCGTTGATGAGGAAAGAGCATGCCCAGCAGGCTAGCGAAGGTGCAAGGAAGGTGATGACAGTCGCATCGGCAAGTGGTAGGTACAACAACGAGTCTACTAAGCATTAGCTTGTGAACAGCAGTACTAGAGATGAGTTCAAATACTGTAGGCTAATACCCACAAATGAGGATCTCTAGACCAGACTAGACCAGGCCAGGCCAGCGTATGGCGTGGAAGACTACGAGAGCCCTAATACATTGAATGGCTTTCAAAATAATTGTAGAAACTTACAATACATCCCGAAGACGCCAAAAAATCCCGTGAACCCGCGCGCAATGAGTAGACCACGGACGTCTTTCCGTCCGAAGGGGAAATGCTCTGTTTTGGCTCGCCACATGTAGAGGGAGGAGCACACGACCGTGATCGCCATACGAGCAAAGAGAATCTGAAAGGGATGATAGCCCTTGCCATTGTTTCCTTCTATTTCCAGCATGCGCGTTGTGACGTTCATCAGCGTGCCGAAGAATTGTGAGAAGAGAACCAGCAAAAGCCCCAGGTTTTCTGTCCAAAAGCGCTGGACCTTTTCCCTCCATGTCTTTGGAAGTGGAGCCGGCGACCTTGAGGCATGCCTGTGACCATGCGGTGCACCCAAGTACACTGGACTACGTCCTCTACGGGTTGCATCCTCGAGTGAAAGTAGGGAAGGGTTCGGCGAGGGTGCTCTAAGATCACCATGAAAAGCGAGGCTTAAAGGATCATCCGGTTTCGGAGCTTTGGTGGTCACGACAGGCACCAGCTCAAATGTCGTTTCCACGATCTTATCCATGGGACCATCGTCGCCAGCTTTATGCAACGAAGCACTCATGGCGGTTCATTGAAGGTCATTGAAGGTCACTTCGCAGGCTGGAAGTAATGACGATGAGTGTTGAGTCGCCGGAGGCGCGGCTGGGCAAAGCTGAGGGCTGAATAATGGGTCACTTGCGCCGTTTGGTGATAGTGGCTTTGGGCGGTGACGATGGGTCCGACTCCTCTGGGGTAACTTAACCCGATGTGGGCGGATTTTCCAGGAAAAGAGGCTCATCATTCGTGCGAACAACGGATATTTTCATTGTGCGTCATCCAGAATAACAACACAGCACCTCGACACGACTCAACATATGATTTTTCGTCATGTGCTCGTGGCACTGGCGAATTAGAAGGACCATAGTGGGGACGTGAAAATGTGAGAGCCCGGTCACGGTGCACTTCAGTTGACCCATCACCCACTTTGATCCGTATTGTGTCGTGGGCTGTATCTACATCATCGGGTTTGTCGTCGGAGCCTTCAGCGATTTTGTCGAACGTGTGGTGAGGTATGCAAGGCACCTGTCTAACCGCGCGTTTAAAGAGTTGGGGCCATCCACGCACGGGATAGCGAGGGCATGTATCTCAGATCTGTCATCAAGCAATGCTACGCCAAAGGACGGATAAGCGTTCAATCATACTTTAGGCGTTACAAGAGTCATGGCCTCCCGCAATCCATTTTAATGGTGGGATGAACGATCTATCGAATGACGTAGAAAATACAACTCGAGTCTGGTCCACCATCCCCTCGTACCAATGCTTTTTTGTAAGGACAAACGATCTCCGCGACACTGCGCCCCAAGAAGAAATTTCACCGACAACATACCCCCAATAGCGCCTCCGTTTCAGAATCTGCAACTCCCATCACCTCTTCACTACGGCTGCTCTTATATCCATCCTGATATCGACCCGGCATTAGGCATCCTGATGAGGAAAGTATGATTCGCATGCACATCCCGCAAAACACCTGGCCAACGTGCCAGTGCGGCGCGTTCAACATGCATCCGCCCCTTGCTTAGGTCAAATCCTCATCGGGACGCGCCTGCAGAAAGCTATTGCCATGGCATCTGGGGCCGTGTCCCGGTAGCTATCTCCCGTATTGTACCTGGACAGCGGCATCGCTCACATGATCGACGTGTACCAAGCGCGTCAGCTACGTTATCTGCTTCAACTCAAGAGTACCCTGAATCCCCAAAATAATAACCCGTCGACTATGGCTCAAATGAGAAAGCTTCCAGCCAGGAGCAGGCTCAAGGGCTTCGCTATCGGTCGCCTAGATCGGTGAAGCTTACGCTCGAGGCTGGTCTTCTCACCGATCGACTTCCGTGGGGAAAATGACGAGGTTCAAAAGGGCAGGGTTAGACTCTCACGGTGACCAGTGGTGGAAATAATACGTGCTAATACTCTTACAGATACGGGCAGCCTCCAACTTTGTTCCAACCTGGAATCCATGTGTTGTGGCACAAAGCGGAAGCGCTGGATCGCTTCAGGGCTGTGACAGGGACCAGACGACGGTGAACGATAGATGAAGAGTCGAATGGGATGGGGGCCATTATCTCGCCAGGTCCCCTTTCTTTCATCTTCAACAGGGAGTTTCCTGCGAACGCCTCGCGTAGTATGACTCGTCGGTAAGCGCGCATGGAGATGTCTGATGAACGCAACGTAATACATCAACGGATCCCTCGATAAAACGCCCGAAGCCACCATCGTCAAGAGAATTGAAATCAACACGGGTAACAACCCGCCAACCCTTCCTTGCAGGGTTACTCGATGCCAACATTGAAAGCTGATGATAGAGGCGCCGCAGCGATGTGACGTTGGTAGCTCGGGATGCAGCGATGCAGCGATGCGGCACGGCATGCATGCCACAGAGAACAGGCAAGGAACATGGGCTGCGAGACTGGTGTTGCGCATGATCCACCCTGCCCTTGGTGTAGCCACGAGTCATGGCAACATTCATGCTGGTACCCCACTTTGATGTTCCTTCCGCAAAAAAAGCCAGAAGCAAGAGGCGACAAGGAGAAACGAGATGGGAGAAGGCGTGGGCAGTGGCTACAAGCGGGTGCATGCCGCGTCGCTCTCCGCCTGGATGCCGTGCAGGGATAGATAGAGAGTCCCGTTCTCGTGCAGCCTGAAATGGCAGCTGGGATGTCCGCCGTGCTTTCGGGGAAGTCGACATCGCCTTCAGCGGCAGGCTTCCCCGCTGTGCAGTAAACTTTGACAGCCCGTAGCGTCTGTCGTGCGTTTCGTAAACTTTGTGCACGAGACGCCGTGGAACCGGGAGCATCCCCAGTCGAACCCGTGGGTTTTCGTACCGCAGCTGTACTCAGCACTTGCTAGGGAGGATTCCCAATAGATTCAGCTGACAGGTTTCACAGCTTTCGGCTTTAAGCTGCCTGCGGGCTAGACCGATGATGCGTTGCCTTCGATGGCAACAAGACCTAATTTGCCTCCGTCGATCCTGAGCCTTCCTCCACTAAGAGAAACTCGCTCTCGAACCCGAGCTTACAATACAATCTGAGATATAGAGCACGGGTTCCCGTCAACCCGCAACTGTGAGAACCCCACTATCCAATATTGACACCCTGATCGGGGGTCACCCCAGCAATCCTATTATCGTTGCCGGCGTACAAGGGACAACAATGGTCGTACGGTTCTGGAAAATGAATATCAATTTTAGACTTGTGGAGTCATTCGGGCATCAACTCAATAGATGAGAGGATCAGAAGCCGCTAGGGTAGGCAGTGCCAGAGTACGGCTAGTCCAAGGCATACAACTAAGTGTTGGTGCCTGCCACGTGGCGGAGTAACAGCACGATTCGTGGTGGTAGGGACGAAGGCTTCTTCTGAGAAGCCAGAAACGGTTTCGTGCATCCTCCCTTTCTGGCGCCATATATGCAGACGCTTGGTGATATGGCCAAACATTCGTCTCTGCCTTGCGGACAAAGTTTGTGAAATTGCGGCTATCCCACTTCCAACCACAAGAAGCAAGAGCTAGCTGCGCCGAGCGGGCCCTGGTTCGCACGGCTACACGGCGGAGGGAAACATTACAATGCCTTAGCGACGTTGATATAGGGCGGGGCAAGCATACCAACCCAGCATCTTTGCGAGCGCATGACTTCCAATCTGCCGGCGCGAGCTGACGTCGAAGAAGGTCGCCAAAGGATCCTGCGTTATTGGCCATGGTGATCTGCCTGTAACTACCATAAAAAGGTTAATTCCTAAAGTTGTATCACTAGTGACGATGAGGCGAGTTGTTGTACGTTTACACATTAAAGGCCGATGGGAATGGGAAATGACAGGGGAGTGTGAAACACCACTTGACAAAGAGCGTACGTGCTGACCATGCGTGGACTAATTTAGTGACATGGAACTTATGGACGAGTAGACGAGAGAGCACCACTGTACCACGCGCCGTATGCGACAATAAATGGATTTCTTAGCGTTGAGATGCTAGTTCGTTGGCGAGCAAGCCAATTATTACCAGTCTAACTATCTACCTCCAACAATATGGCGCAGGCTGAGGATTTTTGCGACATCACTATTCATAGAATGGACCTCGCCCGAGCATGGCTTTGATTCCAAGCTTCGCGTAGGTTTGCTTTTCCATGCGCGGTGGAGTGGGAAGGCCATGGTGAGTAATGTGGTTGTCGCTCCCCACACTTTCCGAATCGTAAACTACAGAGTCATTGGTCGCCACAATGTGACGCTGGTAAAGTGCAACCCCATGGTCCCCAGCACCGGAGGTGCCAGACAAGGAATATGTCTGTTCGGTGGACCCCGAGCCAAAGGATTTCTTGAGAGCGGGTGCCGCGAGATAATGGGCGGTCCCATTTTGCTTATTACGAATCTGGGCGCCCGAGAAGGACCTGGAATATCCGGGTGTGCGTGTGTAGTCGAAGGTATCCGCCTCGGTTGGAAACGCGAGATAACCTTGCTTCTGTACGTTTTTGGCACGGTCCATTGTTGCATCGATAGTGTAGTTACCCCCTGCCAATACATTGTAGGAAGACTTAACCTGCAAGGGATACTCAAAATTTCTAGAGTAATGGCTTGAGGAAACATGCGTCCCCTTGGTTGTTTGTGTGGTATTTTGGTCATTACCTCCGTTAGCTAGCTTGCCATTGATGGAGAAATTGAGGTTCTGATTCCACGTAGCTTTGCGCGAGCCTTTTGAAGTTGTGACTGTTGAACTGATGGAAAGAGATCGGGAAGCCTTCACCGAGTAGACCAAGGCTTGCGTTGATCCATTGGGCCCTCTTTGGACAGTGGAAGATAGATCCAACACAGGTGCAGGGCTACCAATTGTGGGCACAGTGCCTCTCGTAACAGTGCCTGCTTTATCAAGCCAAATAAAAACTTTTCCTGTTACTACCCAGTTTGACCCTACTGTCTCGGTGAGGTGTCCCTGACCATTCCCATTGTCACTAATACCAGCAACTTTAATTTCAAAAGTGTGTTCTTTTCCATCACAGAGAAGGGGCAGAAACGCGGAAATGTCGATCTCATCTTCCTGGAGGTCAAACGCATCGATGCCAACCACTGGGCGCCAAAATCCTGGGACTACGCCGCCCGTGAAGATGATTGGAAAGGGCCAAGCCACACCAGCAAGAGTTCCATCGATAAAGAGCTGAAGCTCTCTGAATGGCGAGTACCCATAGAGCGTCGTCTCGTTCCCAAAGACGGCTGTGTCTGAAGAGAGGACATTGGCCCACCAAAACTCTTCGGTGGCCTGGCCAACTGCCGAAATACTTACGACGGCCTTTTGGATATTCTGCGGTAGAGTGAAGGCATTTACGGCCTTGGATTCAGGAACTACAAAGCCACTGGGCTTGTCAGAAGACGACTGGCGAGCCGAGACTGGGATGATGACGTCGGCAGCTTCGATTGTGTCATCTGCTGTGAAGAAAGTGGCTGTCAGCGTTGTATTCCATTTGCCAGTGTACGTGTCGTCGACCAGATTTCCAAGGTCAAAGATTATCTTTGCTCCGTGAGGGTCTTTGAACAAGGGCAAAAAAGTACTCATATCCTTGACGTAAGTCCAAATGATGCCATTCTGGGTGGGCTCTGCAGTCGAGGTTCTAAAGATCTCGGTATCATTGAAGAACATGAGGGCAAGGCGATCGAATTGTCTCCCTGCGGATGTGACAGTGAAGTTGATGGTGACTCGGTTGAAATCGCAATCGGGTGGGGTGTACGTCCCTACAAAAGGTAGACCATATGAGAAGGCGAATTGATGGACCATGAGCGTCTGTTGGCAGCTTGTCTTGGGACTCAAAACAGGAGGGGAGACTTGAACAACTTGTAGCAATGGTGCAGAATCATTTTGCGCACGGGTCCTCAATGGATGTGTACCGCGGAGCAGGTTAGACTGCTGTGCGGGTAGAATGGCCAGCGCAGGTTGGCAAAGGATGATTAGTATTAAGAGACTTATGAAAGGCAGCACAGTGATGCGAGCCGATTTTCCTTTCCAACCCAATGGCCGATGGTCGCCGCCGACCTCGCTCTGCTCTTGATTACGCCCATTCCAGCACTTGAGTGAACTTTTAGCCAGTAACTGCTGGCTAGTGCCAACTTCGTCGACGCCGTGCTGAGGTATCATTGCGCTTGAAACCCTAAAACAAAACGTCCTGCTGAAGCTGCGTGGAGAAGAAAAAAATGGAGAGTGGCAGAAGTAGAAAGACTGGCATTGCTGTGAGCCAACAGGTGGGCAGCTTGGGGTGGTGGGGCACGTAGACGAACCTCGCTAAACGTAGACGTACAGACAGACTAGGAAGCAGCAGCAAAACGGTCAGCCTTGGCCGTGGTGGTTGTCCCAGAAGCGCCTGATGGCGCCCTCGATGAGGTCCGAGTTGCCAAACCGCGAGCGGTAGTAATTGATGAGGGCAAACTCGTCTGGAGGAAGAATGTAGGAATTGGGCTGGGCCTTGATCCTGGCGTGGACCTCGGACAGCTTCCGCTCCAGATGTTGGGCAAGGCGTTGGTCGACACCGGGAGAGGAGTTCTGTGCAATGTGAACAGCTTGGCCAAGGGTATAGGAGCCCATGCCGGCTATATACTCTGCACCCATGGCGGGCAATGAGGCAAGATTGATGAAATAGAGGAGGAGGTGGCGGGGTGGGTGGACGAGAAGGGAAGGAGCAAGCAGATAGTAGATAAAACACTGGGGGGGAGGGGACGGGCGTGGACGGTCACGTATATGAAGTGCAGAAGTGCAGTTCTCAGACGATAGCTTAAATATACGTACAGTGGAGACGCACGTGTATTACAGCAGGTGAATTAAAGCAGGACCAGCGGCGGCGGGAGTGCTCCGTCGCTGGCGCTGTCAACGCACCACAGCTGCAAGACGACCAAAGGTTACCCAAGGACTCCAGGCATGCGCCAGCGGCCCCGGTCCTGGCAAGCAAGGAAGCGATAGTGCCCTGGCGAGCGGTGGCAGGGGTACTGGGGTGCTGCTGTCCGGAGTCAGGCAAGACAGGCCACGGTGGGGATACGCAAGGCCGTCGTTCCTGGTAGACAGAGCTGTATCCGCCGTGCTGGGACGCTGAAGCAGCCCAGTGCCGACGACGAGTACGCACAGCGCGCCAGGCCAATCAAGGGGGACGAGGCCACAGCCCTAGGGGCAGTTGATATGCTCAGAGATGGAATAAGGTTCTTCCCGTGTTGCGAAAGATGGCGAAACAGGGCCAGAACTCTAGCCTGGGCGAGTGGTGCCGCGGAGAGATTGACAATAATCTGGAGGGAGAAAGGGAGAGGGGAAGGCGAGGGCGAAGGAGAAGCAGAAGGGTAGACCATGCGGTGCCTGGCGACCGACAATAATGGGCAGAACAACGGCCAGGGTGGATGGACCGACAGCAACAAGAGGGACAAGAGTGGCTTGATGGGATGCCCATGGCTCGGCAGTAGGCAGTGAGTGGGGACGGAGAGGCACGGCCGTGGTCCAAATAGGCTAATGAGGCGTTTGTGAACGGGCGCAGGCGGCTTGAACGTCAAACGTTGCTCATCCTGGGCGTGTCGCGCTCACTGAGCCCATTACTCGCGCCGTAGCCGTGGTCGCAGCAGGGCCGACAAGCGCGAGGAGCGGGAGAGCATGGTCGAGTAGCCATCGCGTCCATGGCGTGGGGGGAGGGAGGGAGGGGAGGGGTGGCCGGTGAATTACCGTGGGTACCGCGTGTATTAGACAGGTACAGCAATTCCACCATCCCATCATTCCACCCGCCACTACTATCTAGACCTGTCTTCTGCATCAACAGGCGACATTGGGCGGCGGCATCGCCGTGTATTGGCCAGGACAGAGCACGGCAGGCCAGGCCAGGGCACCGCAGAGCATCGTCGGGCACCGCATGGCAGCGAGCAGCATTCGTCCTGTCTCGTCTTGTCTCGCCATGTCGCGTCCTCCATCTCCACCAGAAATAAACAGGACGGCACGCACGAACAGGCTGCCCCGCAGTTTAGCATTCGAAATGCGTGGAAGGCTGCGGCCGCAGCCAAGCCCCATCCCATAGGCCGGCATCCTGTAACAGTACGCCGCGAGAGTGCTCGCGGCATCAAATTGCAGTACGTACCAGACTCGAACAGCCAGGAGCGACTCGCGTAACCCAGGATGCACGGCGTGTAACCCGAAGAGTCACGCTTCGTGGCGCTGCGACAGACGACGCGGCCTGAGGGCATTGGCATTATTGTTAGTCTCGACTCTTCATTACCTACATGTTGATGTGTCGCAGGGAATGCCAGCGGCCGCGCCACCCCGAGGGCGCAGAGCAGCCACAGCGCTGGCCACGCACCACGCACCACGCGCCGCAGCGTCCAGGCGTTATCTCCGAACACACACGCACACACCAGGCTAGCTCGAACGCACGCCGGCCAGCGGTGCACACAAGGCGACTGGCGACTGGCGATGGCGATGGCAATGGCGATGGCGATGGCCGTCGGGCGCGTGCCTCTGGCCTGTCGCTGGTTTCAGGAGGCAGCCTCGCGCGACGCCGTTCTGGAAGCGCGGCAGAAGCCTGCACGCAGCGGCCGAAAGGGTTAGGAGACGCGATGCTGGAGCCGTTGGGCATTGGGCGGTGGGCGTGGGACGCGCTGAGCCGCGAGCGCGCACCTTGGGGGTACGGTACCTACATATTATGTACATACGCACATACGAACCTCGGCCGCTGCTTGGCCGTTCCGTCGCGTGCGCTGCGCTGCGCTGCACGAGCCGGCCACGGTGCGTCGGAGCCGCGGTCGGCCCGATACATCCCTGCTTCCAAAATCCGACTGCGTCCATCGTCACCTTGAGCTCACCCGCCGCCCTCGATGCCTGCTCGTCGACACAGGTCGTAACGCTACCTCTGCCTCTGTCTCTACGTCTCTCGCCTCTGCCTCCTCTGCATCCTGTGCTCAGCCCCAACACCCCCCCCTCGTGGCCATGAATGCGCCCCAGGCCCGACTCTGGACGGAGCTGCTGCTCTTCCGGACCTCCGCTGCCCGCCGTCCGCAGCATCTCTCTCGCTCCTTCTCCTCGCTTCAGCCCGTCGCCAGATCGAGCCTGCCCCGCACTGTCCTCCGACACAAACCCCCTTCCCTCAACTTTCGGACCGTTCGTCTCAGAAGCGACAAACCTACCCAGTCCCCCAATCCTACACCGCACCTGGGCAGTCCCGAGCCTGCCCCTTCGCTCTCGCAGCGCCTAAAGAGGCTCTCCAAAGAGTATGGCTGGCTCGCTGTCGGTGTGTACTTCAGCTTATCTGTCTTGGACTTTCCCTTCTGTTTCTTGGTCGTGCGGATGCTGGGAACCGAAAGAGTAGGCTACTACGAACACGTCATTATAGAGGGTGTCAAGAACGTAATCAGGATCCCCTTTCCCAGCCTCTTCCCTGAGACAGAAGCTGCTGGGGGGCCCATCGCTGAGGCACTGAAAGAAGCCACAGCACAAGAAGAGGCCTTGGGGCACGACGGAGCCCAAGCCCTGGGGCAAAATGGTGATGGTGGAGCTTGTAAGAGGCCACCGAAACCCCCTAGAACATGCTGTAGAAACCTGTTAACATCCGCTCGCAGCCATCTGGACCCAGCTCGCCCTCGCATACGCTGTTCACAAGTCATTCATCTTCATCCGGATACCTTTGACAGCAGCTGTACTTCCCAAGGTCGCAAAAACGTTCCGAGCCTGGGGGTGGAACTTTGGGAAACCAAGGCCAAGGTAACTCACTGGGCCCCTGTTTCTGCATACCACAGGCGTATTATCCGATCGATTCTCGACTCTTGTTCATTTTGCGCAGCATTCGAGACTCTCCGAGTCTCTACATACCATACACACGTAGTGTAAAAGTAGATGTAAGATAAGTGTATCCAATTCCTACAACAATTTACCCGCTTTGCCGACTCAGCATAGCGCGATCTTGTTTGACCATGTAAAAACTCGAATGTCATTTTGTTTCACCATCGAGCCAACCATTTTGGACACCTCCACATGCTGCGCTAGCTGTTTCCACGCACTCCCTCATCGTCTCCATTGTTTTGTTTAAAAACTTCCACCGGCAGTGCCACTCCTTCTTTCGGTAACTTGCATTCCGGACTTCCAAAGTCTATGTTTCCTGGTGATGCTGGTTTCGTCTTGCTGGAAGTAAGGCCCGATTTTTTACCAGTCTAATTTAGTCTAGCGCACGGCTCCGCATGACCAACTCTAACCTTCCTATCTTGGGTGACATGAAGTTTTGCCTACCACAGGATCTCTCGGTGTACACAGTAGTCATGCGTGCAGCACTAGGAGGCATGTCTCCGAGAAAAGTTGCAATCCCCCCGGCTGTGATATGGGCTGGCCTACGCTAGATACTGGTTTTGGACTACTCGTGTCAAGTTACTCGCATATCGGCCTCCAGCCATTGAAACAAGCATCTCACCGCCAGATCAGAATCCTGGCGATTTTAGTTTCGATGCACTCTGCAAAAGTATACTTCACCGCTTGATGCTATGTTCGAAACAACAGCCTCATGTGACAGTCCAAGTATGACGCTGGAAGACCTACCGAAATTCATCATCCGACCGTCCTCTTTTCCAACCTCGAAGTGATGTGCATTAGATCGTACGCCGTTTTCACCGTTCGTAGTCTCCGCTGATGCATAAACTCGTTCCCGATACCCTAGCGTTCAGTCCGAACGATTCGGAAGCTTACGCAGAGCCTCGCCGAAAATCATCGCCGGCGGGTCTCCTAGTCGCTAGATATCCAGTCTTGGCAAAACCTTGAATACAAATCCAGCTTGGCACGATCCGTCAATTGGTTCGGAATGATTCTAAATGGTGTATTTGCGAGCAAATGGTAAGGCGTTGTCCATTCAGGCAACCTTTAATCGACGCCAATTACAGAAACCCCTTAGTTAGGAATTTTCACCACAGGTGCTGGGCCGTTCCCAGCGCCATGGCATTCGGGATCTTCGATAGAATGTGGCGTCTATCTGAATCGCCAGACCTCGTACCTAGAAACATTCCTGCAGTGTTTTCTCAGCAGGGACGAGGGTGGGTGGGGACGTTGAAGTCACAGGCACTGGACACCTGAGTATTCGGTGGTATTTTTACCACTTGGACTCGAGACGACGCTTGAGCTTACATGCTGAAATAGCATCGCGTAATGAGCTCAACGATTTTTCACTCTATTCGTGGCTAATTGAAGGGAAGCTACGGTATTCAACAACGTATTTTGACTCTAATCTCGGGTTATCCTCTAAACAGTGCCACTAAAAGATTTCAAACCTGGGCTCTGCGCTTTCCGGGCTTCCCGCGAGACACTGTTGTGATCTAAAGTAAGACTGGGCACGATACTAGTTGATTTGCCCCTGCATATAACGTGAGGTAAGACTTTATGCCACTCAAATCGCCTATTCAGTTATACGTTGTACATGAGACAGATACCAGGGGGGAAGCCACCAGCTGCCAATACTCGTTTTCATGATCTCAGACCTGACCAAGTGAACCTTATAGAAAAAAAAAACAATAAGTTCTCACTCTTCTATAAATAACATACGATTATACGTCGAAAGGGCTCTCCAGGCTTTCCTATCAGGTGAAATATTTCGGTCATGGTGGCCTATTCAGCTGCATCTAAGCGGATGCGAATGGATGCTGTAACTCGAATGTCCTCTTCCTAGAATTCCCCAAAAAGCTAGTAGGTTGACTATAACCACAGTCTGCAAATAAATTAGGCTGAGAACACTCATTTCGAAGCGAGCATAAGGGAAAGGCTCACTCCGCTATGTAACCGGCAACCAATGCGTATTAATTCCTTTCCATACTGATACCTTATATTAGGATTCCTTTCGTCTACGTCCTCGAAGCCGCTTTCCATTCCTCTTGTTTCACAGCTTTACCCAACCCATCCTCCCCTTGCCACTGCATCCTCCACCAACGCAGCTGCCCAACACCACCCAACAACTTTTGTCGAATCTGAACTCACGGAAGCGAGCCGGAGACACTGCGGTTGAATCCTCCGTGTCATGCCCCTACAGCGAGCGGCTGAAAAAACAATAAAACGCTCCGGGTTACCCACCCATTCGGTATAAGCGCAACTCTCTGATACCAGCGCGCCTCGGTGCCTCGGTACGGTTCTCGTCTCTACTTGGGCAGTTTTCGGAAAGGACACTGTATGGTTGGGGGGGTGCGTCGCCGAGGCGATGGTAACTTTTTCGGTGGTGGCTCTTGGTGCCGTTAGCCTGGCTAGGGCTGACTTCCTGTCCATTTAGATGCCCTACATGCTATTTCCACGTGGCGACGCCCCCTTTCGGGCTCGAATGCGAGCGGAGATGACGCGTGTTTACGATAATGCAAAGGGTTACGATCGTGGGGTCAGATCGGCTCGCGGAAGGCGTTTCTTTCGGTGAAATTCCTCCTACAGGCAGGGGCATTGGAGGCTGCGATACGCACGGTTGTAGTACCACGACACCATACCATAGTTACAGGTATATTGGCCTCGCGATTTCTGTCTCATCAAGTAAATCCGTTTTAAATCTCATTTTGGTAGGGAGTAGCCTCCAAGGATGATATTTGAAGGCCAATATATTCCGGAAGACGTTGCTGACAGGAATATACCACATTAATGGGGCTACTGAGGATAGAGAAACGAAATAATTGGTCGCTGAGTGCTTCTGGCGCTCGTGAGTATGTGGTGTATTGTCTGTGCAACAGGAGATGTGACGATCAATCACTTTAGGGCTAAATGTTCTATATGGAACGGGATTAACCACATGACGATCAGGAATAATCAAAGCTTACGATTAGAAACTAGCCGGCAATGAGAGGGTTTTAACGATACCGTGGATATGAGTCTATTTCTCGTATGTCAGCTCTCAATCAAACAGACTCATCACTCTCAATGTTTCTGTTCCACTTAAATACTCCGTGGTCGAGTTTCACCCTCTTTTCATAGCCGATAGAACATGAATGGTACCCAAAACTTCATTATATATTGGCCAGATGATGTCAGCTTAGGGTAAAGTAGATTCGACAACATAAGAGATCCAGTCAGCATCCATAGTGGATGACAAGAGACTATAACTCAAGATCCACTATGATAAACCTGAACTATTAAATTTTTGTGTAAGCCATACAACAACCCCTTTTCACGATTATATTTGTGTTGCTTCCTGATTTCTCGTATGAACTGTACGTGCAACCTTGAAATTTAGTTCAAGGTATCCCTACCCACTTCTTATTTTAACTATAGAACAGCCATACCATAGTGTTGTGGCCTCGTAGTATCGGTACATAGAAGACCGGCGGAGGCTGTGAAATACATGTAAAGAACTTTTTATCGTTAGCAGAGTAGTAAATTTAGTCACCTTGCCATCAAAGGGCATTTTAATTAATGTTGGGAATAATTCATATTCTTTCTACATTACATCCGGGGCCATATAATCTCGCTACTTTCCTTCGAGATTCTTCTTTCGCCGTTCTGTTGAGTTTTTGCAACAAGGGAAGTGCTGTTATCTTGAGATTCTTTTCCTTGTGTAGGACGCAAGTCCACGTTCTTTGCATTAACTCAAAAAAGATATTTAGTTGAGCTTTTCCAGCTGAGGTACATGGCTAGATTGCATTGTTGGGCTCGAGGTTCTAGTCAATCCTAGATAGTTTACCACAACACCAATGGAAAAGAAATTCGGGAGAAATAATACGATAGAGAACCGCATGATCTCGGCGTCATGCTCTCGCGACTCTAAGATAACAGGAATGGGATACGCCCCTGTGCCCAAATTTTAAAAAGGATGAATGCTATGGTTGAACGTTAAAGTAGATTGATCAGGGTGCCTATTCCGCTGGTCGATCGTATCTTGTATGAGGTCAACCGTAAGGATACCTAGCATTTAATCGAATACCTCCTGGTCATCACTCAGTTCTGTCTTACGAATTGATTGGTAGTGGATAATCATTCGATCGGGGTGCATCAGTATGCTACGTGCATACGCTAGAGGACTGCTTTATACTCAAGTACAAGACTCAGTTGAACGTTTTGAACTGTCCGCTTTCTGACATTTCTTACAGTGATACTAATATTGTTATCCAAGTCGATTGTAAATCTACGGTTACTAAACACTTGTTCAGCTTGATTATACATGCTGGAGATTGATCCCATCAATTGTTTACCACTGTTAACCACTGTTACAGCAATATAAACGAACATGGAATTATGTACAAGATGTATACAGCCTTTCTCTAAATTCAAAGAACGGTAAGTATACCAACTATGATGCACCTCGTGGTACTATTGCGCCATCAAACAAATTTTCCTTTCCTAAACCCTTGGATTTAAGTTCTATACACTTATCTAGCAACTCGCCAGAATTTACGAGCTTCGGTATCTAACAGCTTCGTTTTATGGTCTAGGTGATGCTCCTTCCATGAGTATACTGGGTACCTCTGTAGTGTCCGAAATCGGTAACATCACGTACTTGCAGGAATCGATGATTAGGAGACTAATAGAATCGATTGCCGGTGTGAGTTGTGTTTGTTGATCTGGCAACGGGGTTTATGAAACCGGACGCCATATATTTAACAGAACTGATGTGAATTATTGCTTCAAGACAAACACCTCATTATTGCTAGAGACAAGGGTTTATAGAGGAGAATGATTCATGAAGCCTATCCATTGACGGTCTAATATTTCGTTAGGCAAAAAGACAATAGGTAGTCTAGTCAAGATACGACGGAACTAGCACTGTAAAATGTCACACATCGTAAGTCCAAGAGAGATTCCATAGCAGGATAGAGATCAAGGTCAATGACGGCACTCTACATACATATCACACTTTTTATGAACTTTTTGAATTATGCATCCCATTTAAAGGTATTGTTACAATCATGCTAATATCAGGCCTCATAAGGCTCATGATAGCATATCCATTCCTTCATGATGACCTCAATTTACGCCACTAGGAATATACTGACATTCACCGATCACAGGTAAAGGAGATGTTTAGTCGAAGGGGTTGGTGCGGGTACCCCAGTAGGTGAGGAAAAGGGACAGACCCACAGTCTCAAGGACGCGGGCGACGGCACCAATAGCAATGGTGTCAAGAGGGCGCTTCTCAGTAAGGACTTGGGAGACAATCTAGTGCAAGTTAGCAGCCGTGTTTGACTTTGCCAATTGACAAAAACATACTGAGGGAGCAGAGCTGGCGAAGAAGATCAAAGACCCGAGATAGGCAGCGCCCTTGTAGGTAAGAGTACCAGTAGCGTTGATTAAAGCACCGACACCGTAGGACTGGATGGCAGATCCGACGAGTGATGAACCCCAGCTAGCAGCAGCGGTGGCAGCTTCCTTGGTGTTAAAGTACTCCTCTTTGCTATTGGCGGCCTGAGCACGGCGGTAGGCATCACCGAATACAGGGCCGAGGACAGCAAGCGAAACAGCGTGGTTGAAGGCAGTGCCGAGGGCGATAGCCGAGGGCTTGACGGGGGGAAGGTCTGGTGGAATTGCGCGTAAGTAATGGCTCTAAGCTCAAGGTTCTTAAGATTGTGGTGGGGTGAGCTCAATCGTGGCCAGATCCGGGTCGATCGGCGATTGCGATGCTTTGGGCGGCTTTGTTGTGGTGTTCAAGAAGGAGCTGACTTACAGTGAAGAGTGGCCATTGCGAAGAGTTAGATGGTTTGGGAGATGAAGACGAATGGATTGGAGTTGCAGATAGTCGTCAAGGACAGTGGAGGGACAAGAGAGACAAGGGACAGAGGCAGCTTATATGGCTGCTGGCTTGGCCGCTCCATTACGTCACAAGTACGAGCCTGTTGGTGCTGCCAAGCCCACAGCTCGGTTTTCCAATCAATCGACAGCGCCAGCCAGGTTTGAGGCCCGCGGGTACTCTCAGGCTGGTTAGTGGCCTCAGTTGCGCAAGTTGAATTGCCCATGATGAAATTGCATTGTCTCTCACGCGATACGTCATCGTGTTTTGAGGAAGGTGAATAGGGCCCAAGCTCCTTGGTGCGGGAGGCGCGATACCACAAGGGGCTAGAGCAACCCGTGCCTGAACAACATCTGGCAACCCTTCTCTCGCACGAAAGTTCGCTTGCGGGGCGATCGACACGATCGCAACCATGGCTCCAATCACAACACACATTGTGCTCTTCAAGTTCAAAGACAGTGCCGATGCACATGCCATCAAACATGTGAGGGCTCCTGTGACTCGACCCATACCCATTGGTTGATTGTAGGATAGGTAGCCCTTAGCTTCCTCAAGCTTCAAGAATCTTGCATCCATCCTGCCACTCAAACATCTTACATAGTTTCCATTACTGGCGGGATAGATAATTCCCCTGAAGGATTACAAGTATTATACCCGTCAAGTTACATCCCGACAAGCGGTTAACATCGAACTAGGATGGATTGAGTCATGGGTTTGTGATACAATTCAATTCTAACGAGGACCGTGACTATTATGTAAATAAGGATCCAGCTCATCAGGCATTCAAAAAAGAAGCAGGACCATTCATAGAGAAGGCCGTCGTGGTTGACTTCCAAGAAGGCATATTTGGGCGGGCAAGTCCAACGGCCTAAGACGCCTACTAGCTATTAAGAATTTCAAATGGTGTTCTTTATTCGTCGGTTGACCGCAGGCTTTTCTAGACACAGACTCACGGAAAGATTTTGAGGTGGAAATCCTGGTAGCTAAATCCTGAAGAAAAGCTGAAAAAGAGTCTGCTTCACTCTATTTCATGACAATATGTATGAATGCTTGTCCGCCTACTCTTTCACCAGGGCATTCGAGTGAACAGTATCTGCCGATTTTATTCTTATGAAAATCTTCGTCCATTCCATGTTCATCTTCGCTCTTATAGTTACCTGAAACCCTGGTAGTGACTAGGCCATAGTAGCTAAATCTGTCGCTCAGCATCCGGATCTCCCTTCCCATTTGCTTCGACCAGCTCTCGCACTGAATAGGCAGCAAATTACCCTGTACTATTTCCTCATTTCCTTCGCCTATACCTCCACGGGAATGCCCCTTACCAACCAAAACCATAAATCCAGCGACTCCCGTACTGATGTCCGACTTTGTTAAAGCCGAGAAGCTATCATCAGCATGAGCTAGTAGCTCTGATACGCTTCCAAAATTCAACGGTGGATTCGTTGTAGAAGGACCAGTGGTTGATGATAACATAGTCGTACTCGACGTAGGACCTGTGCAGATATCTCCCGTCTGCGTTAGGGCGAACACCAGCGCCATTATTATTACACCGCTTGGGATCACAGTTGTTGTAACCATGGACTAAGAGGATGAACCCAACGGTATTTCCGAGCTAAGAAACACTGTGCTGAAATACACAGTCGTGTTGATTGTCAGTATCATGTTATAGCTAGTCGATATGTGATAGGACTCTCCCAATCCATCCTGCGGATATTCCAGCCCAGCATGTACGAAACGCTTGAGGATTGGCCCGGCTCACCCATAGTTACGAATTAGGTACTCAAACACAGATGTTTGGATTAGGAAGGTGCCTCATAACTTGAATCACTTGCCTGACATCACATACTGCTTACGAGTAGCACCGCGCTATTCATCAGTTTCGTCTGGCCAAGGCCATCAAACATCCCCGTAGATCACAGGGCTGGAACTGCTGAGATCTTATGAGATGGTTAATAGCAAATGAAATCTGTGTCTGGTCTAAAAACGGGTGTAATTGCTTCCTTGATAATCATGTCTCAATGTTGAATATCGAGCAAGCACATTCGATGGTTAACTATGAGTAGCCTACAAGGTAACCAGCACTTCTGGATAGAAACCATTCGTTGAAGACCGCGGATTTGAATTGCAGCTAGCTGTTGTGAGAAAATTTATCTTACTGATAGGGAAACGACTTTATTTTCATTGCGGCAAGTCCTGTATAGCCACAGTCTCCAGAATTAACGTATAATCTTCTTGTGCTTTAAATTACTTAACCGGATTGTAGATATCAACTCAATCTATCCTATACTGTGGCAATATGTATCAGTTGAAATTGTTAACTGCTACGGAACCCCTACAGATCCGACTTTATATCCAATCAGTCCAGCCATGCTTTCTTGATTCGTGCAACCGTATAGTTTGAGAACATAAAATTTGGGGTAATAAAATCCGTTGCAATGGGGCCACGAATGAACATGAAGGCCATGCAGAGGAAGATCATGTGATAATGAATGCCAAGGCCCTGTCTTGGAGGTGAAATGCTAACCGAAGAAGAGCTAGAGATCGCTTAAGTATCCAACCAGCTGTCTCTCACTTGTTGTGCCTTGGTAGGTCCAACAACTGATCCAGAAAATACGGGCACAGCTGTCGGCAAAAGTCAGAGACGATGTTGCTTAGTTGTGTAATTCAGAAATAACAAATCCTGCATCGATCAATAAGAGATTCATCCTCCGTGGCGCAATTGGCTAGCGCGTCTGACTGTTAATCAGGAGGTTCGTGGTTCGAGCCCACGCGGGGGAGATGAACTTTTTTTTTGTTTTGCCACGAGGCTGGATACTTCCGTATTTTGCGTCGTCGTCACCACCTAGGAACATACGTACGCATTCTACACACACGGGCGATCGATCAATGGTCTTTTTGGATTTGGCCACATCGATCCGGCTTAGAAATGCTGTAATTGACATGGCAGACCTATTGCTTATCTCCATGCTCTTAATGATCACGTCACAGGGTTTCGACATTACTCATTGAGCCTGGCGTGAACCGAGCTGCCAACTTCCAACGGCGTGGCGCATCGCAAAAAGGGAAAGTCATAGTCATCATCCAACACTCATCTCGGTCAAGGCATGAAACAACAGCATAGGCCAGCAAAAGCAATCTAAAACAGGAACGGGGTCGGGTCGAGTCAGCATGAGTTGCAGGCTTCAGAGGCTAGAGAACTCCACGCGACGTGGGATTGAAAGCGTAGAGCATGGCAGGACATGCAGTGACAACGACGGCAAATGCAGGCCAACCTGCCTCGTCACGTAAGGCTGAAGTGATGGGGGGAAAGCACCGCGTCGATCTTTGTTCTTCGATGCGATTCTTAGTGCTGCATGTCATCACTAGCCCGTGCCAGCCTCTTCTGTGAAACAAAAAGCCGAGTGCGAGCCATCGAATACCACCTGATGATGCCTCTAGATCCCGCCATACTAGGGTCTGCGTAGCCCTTTATTTTATTCTGTCACTCTGTTGCTAAGCCCTTCTTCGACGGTCCTCACAAGGATAACATTAATTACTTCCGGGCTCTTGAGGGGAGTTTTGACGAGGTATTATAGACGTCTCGTGCTCATTACATTACCGAAGAGCGAACTTCAATCGTCGGTTCTTAAGCTGGGAAGGCACCACCCCTCCCCCCGCCCAGCCACCAACAGTAGCCTCTTTTCTTCCGATGCCACGAGCTCAGTCCTCGTCTTTCTACTTATCGCTTTTATATCTTTCTTCCCTTCTCCCGCGTTTGCTTGCGGGTCCTGGCGCTCCGCCGTGAGGGTATACACACGTTCAAACCTTTGAAACGCGCGCACGACTACAACTGCTTCCACCCACGTCCAAAACCGCACCTATGGTGGCCATGCACGTCTCCGATTCCGAGCTCGAGCTGGCTGACGTCCGGCTTCCGGAAAATGAAGACATACCAGAGGAACCTGACATGGTTCTTTCAGACGGCGCCGAAAGCAGCCAACCCTTCGTTCCACCTCCACGCATTGCTGCCCGCTTTTACCGTCCTTCAACCAATCGTCGAAAGTCTTCCGCGGCATCTTCGCGCAGAAACTCCATATCCTCGACGCATTCGCACACGTCGAACCGATCGTTCCGCAACACTTGCCAGAGCCACCACATAGCCCAACACCTACGGCGCGCTTCCATCCTGGAGAGTCGCAAAGCAAGGCTTGCTGATCGTGCCGCACACGCGGAGCAAGTTCGTTTGAGAGCTGCTCTGGCCAAAGCCGCACCGCGAGCGACCAATAGCGAAGAGAGAGCGCTGGCAGCCAAACAAGCCCGCGAACGACATCTGGCACAAGTTGCCGCAGCATGCGCTGAAGAGGTCCGACGCGCAAAGAAAGTAGCAGAAGACATGAAAGAGCGCAAGGCTGCCGAGGAGCGAAGATATAGGCAGGAAATGGAAGACAAGCTTGCCGAGGCCGAGAAGAGAAGGTTGGAGTACAAGCGCTTTACTCGCAGGCCGAGGACTGCCAGCTCACCTTCAGCCGTTAAGAAAACCATGACACCTCACCCAGTCAGTCCAGAAGATGCAGCGAAGCGCATACAGAGTGCTTGGAGGGCTCGATCTAGGAAGAAGGTTGTTGAGGAATGGGTGGCGTTCAATTTATCCATTGACAAAGTGCACGATAACAGCTTCGAGGAAATCACTGCGTTATTGAACGAGGACCGAGTACTACTGGCTACGGAGAAGATGATCGCTCTTTTCGGCATGGTCCCTGAACAAGATGCCGCAGCACGGCGCACTACAGTGCGCACCTTTCTCTCGGCGTATCTTATCCTAGGACATCCCGCACATGTCCTCAGTCGCGATGGAGATCAGGAACAGGATCTCATCCAAAAGGCCAAAGAACTCATTATCTCCTTTGAAACTGCACTCAGCAAGTTGACCAAATTCGACCAGTATACTCCATCACCAACGCGGCTTGAGACTGTCGCGCTTGCTCACGGCGCATTCATGACAGCTTTCAATCTATGGAAAGCACGCGACTCGTCTGCATTGATCGAGACCATGGTAGCTTCTTTCATTAGCCTTGATGCCATCTGGCAGAGTGTGAAGGATGAGACAGTAGAGGTCGTGGCTGAAGAATACAAAATCGGCATTCGTGATAACCAGGCTATTTTGCTTAGCAAGATAAAACGGCTTGCTGGCCCTGACCGGGCCTTGCAGCTTATACGAAAGGCCATTCGAGAGTCCAGGCGCTCACGCCCCAAGAAGGGACCCTCTGGTGAAGTCGCACGCCCTCGTGTTGCGTCACCAACACCAACATCTCCAATTACAGAAGAACAAGCAGTCACACAGACTGAATCTGCTTCACAGCTTGCAGTATCTGATACTTCCCAAGCATCCCAGGGGCATCAAGCCCATTCCCTCTCGAAAATCTTTACTGTGATCCCCACAAACAGGACCTTGGTTCACGAGCTATCTATTGACAAGGAGTATCGGATTGACGCGTCTCCAACAGCTGATTTGCGGGATGCACTCAACCGGGAGCTCTGCGATGCCATGCGCAGAGGGTTTGAGAACGGAGAGGGAGCCATGTGGACTATTGCTATGGCTGAGAATATCCGCAGTAAACTCCTTCGCCTCCTCAAACCAGGCAACCCGATGCACACACTGATTTCCGAAACGCTTGACCCTGACTTCATCAACCAACAATGCAGTCAGAATATATTTTCCTATGAGAAGTTCTTCCAGTTTATCGCCAATATTCTACCTAAGTTGTGTGCACCTTTCCGCGACACCGAAGTGAAGGCTCTGACAGAAAAGTTAAACGAAGATGGTCCGTTGCCCGAGATGATAGAGAAGCTTTTTGAGTTACTTCACACTATCGATTTACTTTCGCTGGATTACTCGAATTTCCTCCTCATGAGTGCGGCGCCCACACTTATCAAGGAGGCCCCAGGCTACGAGCAGCGCATGTTTGCACAAGACCTCGAAGAGGGCAAAACCACGCTTAAGAGAACACGACGTTGGTGGCGAAGCGCAGCTGTCAACATGCATACAGAGGCTGATCGCCGCGACCCATGGAGTGATCCGACTCCAATAAACCGACCTACGCCCCAAAAGATCTATGCCCGCGGTCTTGTGGACCTTGCTATTGCCACACCTCCTCTCAAGGATTCCGAGTTGCCTGAAACCTTAGAACTTGATCGCGCGCGCATCACTCGTATCCGCGAAGAAGCTGTGCGCATCACTACAATCGGTGGCATACTGCTTACAGCCAAGAATCTACTCAAACGAGACGTTCGGTCACAATGGAAGAATGAAGCAGCTCGGATGTGGGAAACACTGAAAGACGGCTACATGAAGGATCCAGCCACTCCTTCCAAGATCCTATCCCTTCTTGAGTCGTCACACGCAATGCCAACATCCACACGCGCTCAACTGGCCTCGACCGTCACCCGTCTCCTCACTCAAGCCGAATCCGGCAGGCTTACTGACCCGATTATGAAAGTGCTCTTCCAGCGTCTTAAGACGCATATACTCAATCGTGTTTCAGCTAGCAGCTCTGGCGAGAGAGTTCGTGCGGCAAGCACCGCCACGGAAAGCCTTGCCACCACCGGTCTGCCCGAATTCGTTTCGCAAGTAAGCGATATTTGCGATCAGCTGAGTAGGGTTAGCGACGTCGACCGCAAGGCCCATGGAAAATGGTACGAGGAAATTGCCGAAGAACTCGAGAGGCTGGGTGCAGAGGGCGTCGATTTGACCAGGACTTCTAGCGCTGAGTCGACCGGCACTGCGGCTGAGAGTAGCGCGTCTGAATGAGGCTCTACTCGTCTTTATTTCCGAATCTGGACCTCTACAGACAATGGGGCGCCTTCTTTCTTTCCTTGCGTCTAGTTTCTGTTTTATGATTTGTTCCTTGTCTTCCGTTTCTGCATGACATGGTTATTGCTATCGTTGGGGCCTCGGCTAGTATCGTTTTCGCGTGGCGTTTGAGGGAGCTGGGCGCATTCACTTGGAGTTTGATCGAGTCTTGAATAGCCTTGTTGCTTAGGCTTTTACAGGCATTATGATATCTATTTGCTTTCACGCTTCTTGATGACAGTTAAGAATGTTGGATGAACGGGCGAGAAACACGCGCCAGAATAGGGGGTTGATCTGACACTAATCACAATTGTTTCACATGCATCCCATTTTCCTCTGCTACTTTAATCTCTGCTCTTTGGTTTTCTTGCAGTGAAAACCTATGATGCTGATCGGGCGCTAGGCGGCATGTTTGTTTGATGCGGTATCACCAGTGACACCGTGCGCCTTGGTCATACTTAAAACTGAGTATGATGACACACAAGAAAGCTTTATACATTCCGGTAGATCAGTACCCTTTTTTTTTGTCCTCCAGTGCATCGCTGTCGCCTTCATGCGGCTCTGCCCCATAACAAGGCTGCAAGGCTGAGCAAGGGGATGAAAAATTTGTGTGTAGCCTCCATGGCCCTCAGGTCGCCTGATCCATCTCAAAAGATGCTAGTATGTGTAATCATTCTCCAAAGCGTGCTTACGGCTCTTCGATACGAGTGTAACGTGTCTCCAGGCTATTCATCACTCGCTTGACGCACCACACGAGAAGAACATGGGGCTCTCATGTAAAGCTACACCCGCTGAAACGCATATAACGAACTACTTTACCTCTCAAAGGTGCACGCCGACATCCGAGCCTCCTAATTTGTTGATTGTATAATGCCTCCTTACCTACAGGATTAGAATATGGTGCAGACTTGTCGTGGGCTTTTTACAACGATTCACTGGGAATAAGGCCTACCTTGATGGTTCAGACACGCGGTAAGACATCAAATAGGAGCAGCAGCCGGTAAGCCGCTATGCTGGCTGGGGGCTCTTAGATGCTACTCGCTGTGGTTCGTGTTTGCCTCATTCTGTGCGACCAGAGGTGCCCTTATTCGGAAGGAGTCGCCCTGTCGAGAGCTGGGGTATGGGGCGGAGTACAAATGTGGGCAGCCGTAAACACGGATCTCAAGGCTGAGAAGAGGCAGAAAGGAGTATTAAAAAGAGCCGGGAGGACGGTCAGCTTGTACACAAGTGAAAGGAACCTTGGGGTCCATTGAAGAGTTAGTCATATGCTGCCAGGTCTTCCAGTCTTTTGCGTAATTGATCTTTTTTATTCATTAACGCTGCGTTGACCTAGAACAGTAGACTGTGAAGTCCTCCGAGTCTTCCATATAGAGTATCGCCACTGTACGAGATGATCCATCGAAATCAAGACATCTACACACAAAAGTTAGCTAACCAGCCCTTACAACCAACGCACGAGAATATTCTACAGCATCTATACAGATACGCATCCTACTATAGACAGCCGTACTCGAAAATCTACATGTCGCTTCCTACCGAAGATTCCATCCGCATACTCGTCCTCCACTCCGGCACTCCAGGCAGCTTTATAAGCTGTAGCCTGCAGGAATCTCGCCTCGGCGATGCAAAGTCGCCGTACGAAGCGCTTTCCTATGTATGGAAGCCAAGAGAGGGCAACGAGTACAAGTCCATCAGGCTCAACGGACATACTAAGACCGATGTTGGGGTCAACCTGTACAATGCTTTGCAGCGGCTTCGGCACACGGACAAGGACAGGCTGCTTTGGGTAGACGCACTCTGCATAAACCAAGAACATCTGGAAGAGAAGGGAAAGCAGGTCAAGATGATGAAGTCCATATATGCTGGAGCGGACCGGGTCATCGTGTGGCTGGGCGATGACGAGCAAGGCTATGCCCGTGAGGCCTTTGCGACGCTTTGTGCGGTGGTGAATCACAGGAACTCTCTCTCTGATAGCGGTATCTTCCAAAAGGCGGAATATGAGGCGAGCGATGACAGGGGGATCCTGACCAAGGAGGCCGAGCCCCGCGCCTACGACGAGGAATGGGTGCATGTGAACATGTTGTTTGCAAACAAATGGTACGTCGCGGGCAACTTATACTCCTGGGGATCTGGGCTAATAAGCTATCTAGGTTCTTGCGCTTGTGGGTTCTGCAGGAGATCGTTTTGGCCCGCAAAGCCACCTTCGTCTGGGGAACCTGCTCCCTCCCATGGAGCGTCATGGCCGATGCCGTTTGCAAAATCCGCGAGGACCAGAAACTGCGCAGTGTGGTTCCGACCCGCAACTTCACGAATGCATTCCTGATGAGCGGCCTGTGGGATCAACAAAATGAGAAGAGAGACAAGCACATGTTCCTCTATCTCTTGGATATTGCCAGGAGCCTGGAGGTGACGAATCAGAGGGACAAGGTCTTCAGCTTGTTGGGCCTTCCAGCCGACGAGGCGGATCCAGAGACGGGTCTAGTCATCAAGCCCCATTACGAAAAGCCTACCTCTCAAGTCTATATGGAGGTGGCAAGGACGATAATGGAGAAGAACAAAAATCTAAACGTACTGAGTTACGTCCTACATGGGGAAACTAATTTAGGACAAACCCTTAAGAACATGCTTTGGCGGGATAAGATACCGTCATGGGTGCCGGATTGGAGTATTGACAAGATCATTCTACCTTTCACCGGCTATATAGAATCCAACTGTCACAAGGCAGGGCTGTCGCGGCCGATGGAACTTCTCACGTCGGTCAGCCCGCACGTTCTTCGACTTAAAGGCGTTGAAGTCGACGTCGTCAAGTCTGTCGGGCCTAGCGTCACAGAGTACGATTATATTCATGAGAGCAAGGGCAAAATGGTCAAAATGTTAAATTGGTGCATGGGCCTGGACGTCTCTCTTGTCGTTCTATGCAACACTCTATGCGGGCATAGGGATAAGGGCCAGACACTGGTTGAAGATGATGAACAATACCTATCCGACTTCATCGCTCTTCTTCGAGAGCTCGAAATCGACTTCAGGGAAAAGTGGAGTGAAGAGACTGCCCAGCTCAATGCTCTCGCAACCGATAAAGGTGATGCGGAATGTTACAAGGGAACACTTCACTCCTACATGACCTATAGACGGCCCTTTATTACAGAAAAGGGTGTGCTTGGACACGGAAGCATGGGAACAGAGGCTGGCGATAGTGTGGTGGTGTTGTGGGGTGGCCAGCTCCCGTTCGTCGTCCGGGGCCCCCAAGGGAAAAAGAGAAGATTAATTGGAGAGGCATACATGCACAATCTTGTGCATGGAGAGGTTGAGAAGCTCTTGAAGGACAAGACGGTAGAGGAGCAGATCTTTGAATTTGCTTAATTCCAAGAATGACGTCAGGAGACGGCGTCGGTGAAGTGCTATCGGCTGTTCAGAGTCTTGATGGTGAACAGAAGGTGCTTCGGGAACTGTATTCGTATTGAACTGTAAACTGTACTTTTGTAGGATTTTAACATGCATGTTTTCATGCATTCGAAAAACGATGCAGACTAGCTCTATGTCAGGGCGTATGTCTCCAGCCGGATCTAGTCAGTAGCTATCACCCAGAATCTAACCTAGTAGAGTGAGACAAGTGTGTGTGCGTGCGCATGGAGTGGACAGGCACACCCCATACGAAGGCTCAGTTTCTTTTTACAGCCAGCGAAGTTCTAAGATGATGTCCCTCTGCTTACGGTATTCTCTATTACAAGGAACATGGTCAGTTTGACACCGAACAACAAAGGCAATCCTGCGGTCGCTCCCCAACCACCCTGTCCTCCTCCACAGAATGACAGAAGCTTGTACTACCCTAAGCATCCCGATGCAATATCAACTTACAGCCAACCACTCCCTTACACTAAAGCCCCATACTGTCACATCTATAGTCCCCTGCAGTCCTCTCCCAGCCTGCAGCTCCATCTATTCCTGCCTCTCCCCTACCCGAAACAATCCACCCACCTACCTTTGTCCTATGTACACACAACATGCGTCTCCGCACCCGCACCTACCGCGTCCGAAAAGACGCCCGTGCCGCAGCAAGGAACCCCCTGATGCCGAACGCTCGAAAAGAAAAAACATGTCTTCGAAACGCCTCACATGCTACGATCATGTTCACACGCCCTCGGCCACACATGCACTGGAATCCAGGGCACATGCTCCCTTCGACTCGATTTCGTGCCCCCTCCGCCCCCTTCCCTCAGCCTCAAGCGCCACACGCACACACACATACGACTCCAGGCAGATAGACAGATGCCCTTTCCCACGCAAGACCCCTCCTTCGCTTAGAACAGCACCGTTTCATACGGCTACACAGCAGCGGGCCCCCTCCCCTCGCCTACCTCACATGCCCAACTTCCCGGCGGCCAGTCCCATCCGCGCCGGGCGGAGCGTATGTCGTGCGCCCGCCTAGGTCCTGGCGTCGTCTCGTCTGGGGCCGCTTGGACGGCGAGGCGCCACAGGAAGAAGGGCATGCGGGCTGCGTGACGCGCGCAAGGAGCCCTGCCGGCATCATGGGCGAGACACACGCTCGTTGCTTTTCGAGCAATCTGCCCATCGTCCCACTCCCCTCCCCCTTGTTGTCCGAAACGTCCGTGGCTCGGGATGGTGCGCAGATGCGAGGAGAGGGTGGGAGACGAATAGGGGGGAGGGGAGGGCAGGGGAAGTGGCGCACGTCATATGCTGCCAATCCGTCTGCTGGCGGGGCCCCAGACGTGCGGAGTACGGTAAAGGATAGATGGACGCATGGATACATGTGTTGTTGTGGCATCGGTGCCGGGAAAAAAAACTACATGTGTCGAGGTGTTGTCGGTGCTGCGAGACGATAAACAAAATGTGATGTCCGTCCCCCCCTCCTCCTCTTCCTCCCTCTCTTAGGCTTTGCATACGCAATGGTGCATGAGGGAAAGGAAAAGGGGACACATACCCACTCTGCCCGGATTGAATGTAAACGCGTACATACAGATGTACATACATGACGCCTTACCGATCGGTGGCTCGCCTCGCCATCAATGGCATCAGTCCAAACCGTGCCCACATCCATGAAGCCGTGCCCCTTGCCACAACCGGCTGCCGTCCCGCCGATCACAAGTTCTGCGCATCCTTCCTCTTCGAGCGGCCGCCCGTGTCCCGTCCGTCCCTCTTTTGCACGACCGTGGCACAGAAAGGGAACCGGTGAAGAGGCAAACTTCTAATTCTAGCAACCCCCCCACGAAAGCCCCCCCCGGTGCTCGACATGCGCTTCACCTCCTCTTCACGTAATGACTTGGGTCTTGGATAGATAGAAAGAGACAAAATAGGTATGCGTGTTCCGAGAAGCATTGCGGCTTTTTTGGTCTTGGATGAGGCAGGGAGCACCTGGAGGTGGACCGAAATCTGGGCTTGTGATGGCCTCGAGAACACGGCGCTTGTCGTTGCAGAGGACAGCAAGGGTCAGGGAACGGTAGGCATGACACATTGACAACTTGACACCGAGGACATCTCGTTTGCATGCAGCAGAAGTGACATGTAGATTGGGATACCTGCTGCCACCAGGCGAGTAGGATGTGTGCACCTGTTGAGGAGCGCCTATTCACATGTCGCGCCCCGCCACGTCGCTTCGCTATCCCCAAATAGAGGGCAGGAATCCCACACGCAAACAAGTGACTGCGCCGCGACGCAAGAGCAGTAATCAAGACCGAGCAAAGAGTGGCATGTAAAGCTTTGATTGGAAAATTTTCTTTCTGCTTCTTCGGACCTGGACACAACGGCGTGGATGCGCGTTGCTTCGGCGGATCAGTGCCCTGTTCCACCTAGTCCATTAGGTCCACCACACCATATTTCCTAGCCCTCTATGTACCCATCATTAGGTAGTCATACATGTGACAAAGCCGTGGTATTTTGTTGCTTTTGGGTCCTATTTTCCTTTCCTTCCCAGACCCAGGCTGCGCTTGCCCCTAAACGGTCCCAGACAAGAACGAGGGGTATAGCCGCCGAAAAAAAAAAAAAATTCCGAAAAACTCTCCTTGGTTAACTTCCGTCTTCACAGATATAGACCAGAGAAATTACAAACTAAACAGCAGACATATCGCTAAGGAAAACACTTTTTGGCTG
>Ga0247757_10000577_pt1 | contig 29831 bp, 28 predicted proteins | sample UWRJL126311R4_FD_180929 | JGI IMG/M metagenome (GOLD analysis project Ga0247757, IMG submission 180929) | Plant litter microbial communities from Arlington Agricultural Research Station in Wisconsin, United States - UWRJ-L126-311R-4 | ecosystem: Environmental > Terrestrial > Plant litter >... | reverse complement strand
GCCCCAGACCACCGAGCAGGCGACCGCGGCCGGGCTGCTGGACGCCGCCCGCGCGGCCGAGGCCGCGGGGCTGGACTCCGTGTCTGTCACCGAGCGGGTGCTGTGGCCGGTCGCGCCGGTCACGCTCCCCGACGGGAGCGAGGGCACGGCGCCCGCCCACCAGACGACGCTGTACGACGCGCTGGAGACGCTGTCCGCCGTGTCGGCCGTGACCGAGCGCATCGACCTGATCACCGCCATCGTCGGCATCCTGTTCCAGCCACCGGTGATCCTCGCCCGTCGCGTCGCCACCGTCGACCAGTTCTCCGGCGGCCGCCTGCTCCTCGGCGTGGGGCAGGCGTGGATGGCCGAGGAGTTCGAGGCCACCCACGTCAACCGCCGCTGGCGGGGCAACGGCTACGAGGAGAACGTCGCCGCGCTGCGCGCGCTGTGGGGGCCTGATCCCGTGTCGTTCGACGGGCGCTTCTACAAGGTCCCCGAGACGTACTACGGCCCCAAGCCGGTGCGCCCCGGCGGCGTGCCGATCCTCGCCGGGGTCGGCAACCAGGCCGGCATCGACCGGGCGATCCGCTTCGCCGACGGGTGGCTGCCGGTCACCGGCGACACCTCGACGTGGGCGGGCACCGAGGCGCACCTGGGCGCGCTCGCCCAGGCAGCGGACGACGCGGGCCGCGAGCGGCTGCCGATCCGCCTGCGCGCCCACACCATCGTCACCGAGCGGCCGCTGGAGGGGGAGCGGATCCCCCTCAGCGGCACGATCGAGCAGATCGCGCAGGACGCCGCGCGCCTGGAGGCGCTCGGCGTCGTCGAGGTGTGCCTGAACCAGACCCAGCGGGGCGTGCCGTTCGACGAGCAGCTCGACGCCGCCGTACGACTCAAGGAGACCATCGGATGAGCACCATCGCGACCCTGGCCGAACCCGGAACCGCCGCGTGGGAGGCGCGGCTGGACGACGTCCTGGCCGCCATCGCCGCCCGTGCCGCCGAGCACGACCGCGACGGCTCGTTCCCCCACGAGGCGTTCACCGCGCTGCACGAGGTCGGCGTGCTCGGGCTCACCGTGCCCACCGCGTTCGGCGGGGCGGGGGCCGGCCTGGCCACCGCCGCGTCGGTGCTCGAGCGGGTCGCCGCCGCCGACGCGTCGGTGGGGCTCGTGCTGCTGTGGCAGCTGGCCTTCCACGCCGAGCTGGGCCGCGGTGACGGCGACTGGCCCGCCGCGCTGCGCGAGCGGGTGCACCGCTCCGCGGTCGAGGAGGGCGCGCTGATCAACGCGCTGCGCGTGGAGCCCGACCTCGGCACGCCGGCCCGGGGCGGCGTCCCCGCCACCACCGCGGTCCGCACCGAGGACGGCTGGAGCCTCAGCGGCCACAAGATCTACTGCACCGGGATCCCCGCGCTGCGCTGGCTGCTGGTGTGGGCGGCGACGGAGGACGACGACGTGCGCACCGGCAACTTCCTCCTGGAGCGCGGCACGCCCGGCTACCGCGTGGAGGAGACGTGGGACCACATCGGCCTGCGCGCCTCCGGCACCCACGACACGATCTTCGCGGACGTCGTCGTCCCGCTCGACCACGCCGTCGACGTGCGCCGCCCGCAGGAGTGGCGCGACCTGGACCGCGGCGTCTCGCTCGCCTGGGCGACCACGCTGATGGCCGCGACGTACACGGGGGTCGCGGTCGCCGCGCGCGACTGGCTGGCCCGGTACCTCAACGAGCGCGTGCCCACCAACCTCGGCGCGCCGCTCGCCTCGCTCCCGCACGTGCAGTCCGCCGTCGGGGAGATCGAGGCGCTGCTCGACGTCAACCACACGCTCATCCGCGACGTCGCCGCCGGCGTCGACGCGGGCGACGCGGCCGCCGCCGCCCGCGGGCCGGTCGCCAAGTTCGTGGCCACGGAGAACGCGATCGCCGTCGCCGACATCGGTCTGCGCCTCACCGGCAACCCGGGGTTGACCCGGGCCAACCCGCTGGAGCGCCACCACCGCGACGCGCTGACCGGGCGGGTGCACACCCCGCAGCGGGACATGGTCCTCGGGGCGCTCGGGCGCACCGCGCTGTCCGGGTCGGCCACCGCCGTCAAGGTCCTCGGGTAGCCCCGTGGGGGAGGAGAGCGCGATCCTGCGCGTCACCGAGTTCACCGACCCCGGCTGCGTGTGGTCGTGGAGCAGCGAGCCGACGCTGCGCTGGCTCCGGCACCGGTACGGCCCCCAGGTACGCTGGGAGCGCGTGTACGGCATCCAGGTCGACGACCTCGCTCGCACCCATCCGGGGAAGTACCCGGTGTGCGACGCCGAGGCGTTCCGCGCCGACTGGCTGGCGGTCGCCGCGCACACCGGCGCGCCGATCACCGAGCGCCTGGAGTGGATGCACGCCTCGACGCGTCCTGCCTGCGCGGCCGCCCTGGCCGCCGAGGCCCAGGGGGAGGCCGTGGCCGAGGCGGTCCTGCGGCGGCTGCGCGAGGCGGTGTTCGTGACCGGTCGCCCGGCCGACACGCCGGAGCGGATCGCCGACGCGGTGGCGGGCGTCGCCGGTCTCGACGTCGCGGCGCTGCTGGAGCGGGCGGCGTCGCCCGCGGTGTCCGCCGAGCTCGACGACCACTGGGCCCGGACCCGCGACCCGCTCCCCGACGTGATCGACCGGACCGGCCCCGGCCCCAACCCTGGGGCGGCGAAGGCCGACGGGGACCACGTGCGCTACGGCTTCCCGACGCTGGTGGCCGAGGGCGCCGGCGGGCGCCGCGTGCTGAGCGGCTGGCGCGCGCCGCAGGCCTTCGCGGCGGAGCTGGAGACGCTGGCCGGGCCCGCGCTGCGGTCGGACGCGCGGCCCTGGCCGGTCGCCGACGCGCTGGCGCACCACCGGTCCTTGACCGCCGCCGAGCTGCTCGTGCTCACCGGCGCGGAGGATCCCGGACCGGACGCGGTGCGGGTCGACACCGCCACCGCCCCGCTGTGGCTGCATCCCGAGGAGGCCGCGGCGCGCGGGCTGCCGGCCGTGGTCGGGGCCCGCCGATGACGAGCGTGCGCGGCCGCCTGGTCGCGATGGGCGCGGCGATCGTCGCGCTGCACGTCGTCGGCTTCGGCCTCCTCCTGCTGGCGGTCGACGGGCCCGCGCGGGGGCTCACCGCGTTCGGCGTCGGGACCGGCGTCCTGGCCTACACGCTGGGGATGCGCCACGCGTTCGACGTCGACCACATCGCCGCGATCGACAACGTCACGCGCCGCCTGCGCGGCGACGGCCAGAAGCCGGTGGCCGTCGGGTTCGCGTTCTCGCTCGGGCACAGCACCGTCGTGCTCGTGCTCGTCCTGCTGCTCGCCCTCGGCGTGCGCACCCTCGGCGTCGAGGTGGCCCGCGACGGCTCGCTCCTGCACGAGATCACCGGCACCATCGGCCCCGTCGTCTCCAGCGTGTTCCTGCTCGCGGTCGCGGCGATCAACCTGCTCGCGGCGCGGGCCCTGCTGCGCTATCGCCGGCAGGCCCGGGCGGGTGCGGCGGTGGCGGTCGGCGGCCCGCCCGGCGGCCCGCTGATGCGCCTGCTGGCCCGGCCGGCGGCGGCGATCGACCGCAGCTGGAAGATGTACCCGCTCGGCTTCCTGTTCGGCCTCGGCTTCGACACCGCGACCGAGGTCGGCCTGCTCGTGCTCGCCGGCACGGGCGTCGTCGCGGACCTGCCGCTCTGGGCGGTGCTGAGCCTGCCGATCCTCTTCGCCGCGGGCATGAGCCTGATGGACAGCCTCGACGGCGCGTTCATGAACGCGGCCTACGGCTGGAGCGCCGCCGATCCGGTGCGCCGCATGTCCTACGACCTGACGATCACCGGCTTCTCCGTGCTCGTCGCGGTGGTCGTGGCGGTGATCCAGCTGGCCCAGGTCGCGCGGGAGCAGCTCGGCTGGCCGGTCGGCCCGCTGGGCGGGCTGGACACCGGGGACGCCGGGTACGTCGTCGTCGGGCTGTTCGCGCTGTTCTGGCTCGGGGCGATCGTCGCGAGCCGGCCCGGGCTGCGGGCGCGGGCACGGGTCGCGCGATGAGCGCCGGAGAACCGGGTCCCGCCGTCGGCGCCCGCGAGCTGCGCACCGCGATGAGCCACTTCGCGACGGGTGTGACCGTCGTCGCCGCCACGGTGGACGGCGAGCCGCGGGGAGGTACCGCCAACGCGGTGGCCTCCGTGTCGCTGGAGCCGCCGTTGGTGCTGGTCTGCCTGCGCCACGGCTCGCGCACGCTGCAGGCGCTGCGCGAGGCGGGGACGTTCGCGTTGAACGTGCTCGGCCACGGGCAGGAGGGCCTTGCTCGCCGCTTCGCGGAGGTCCCCATCGGCGAGCGCTTCGCCGGGCTGGGGTGGAAGCCCGGCGGCAACGGCGCGCCGCTGCTCGACGGGGCGGTGGCCACGCTGGAGTGCGCGGTCCACGAGGTCGCGGACGGCGGGGACCACGCGGTCGTGTTCGGCCGCGTCCTGGCCGTCGGCCACCCGGACCGCCACGCCGAGCCCCTCGTCTTCTTCCGCGGCCGCTTCCGCCGCCTGCACCCGCACGCGGGGGTGGGCTGAGCCGGCGCCGCGGTCCGGGTGGGCGCCAACCGCGTCGAGCCCCACCTCGAACCCGCTCAGCGGGACCGAGGTGGGGCTCGGCGGAGGAAGACGGGCGGCCGGGGCTACGCCGCCGCCCGCGACCCGCGCAGGAAGCGGTCGATCGCGTCGCCGACGAGGTCGTCGACGCGATCGGGCTCGACCATCTGGCCGGTGATCAGGGCGGCGATGCCCTGGATGGTGGCGAAGAGGACCATGCCCACGCGCTCGGGGTCGCCGGCCTCCAGCGCGCCGCTGGCCTGGCCCTGGAGGATGAGATCGAGCATCACCGCGAACGCGCGGTTGGCGGAGTCGCTCAGCGCCGCGGCGTTCTCCCCGTGCTTCGCCGCGAACATCAGCTCCAGCAGCGCGGCGTCCTCGGTCGCGAAGCGGACGTAGGCGGCCGCGACGCCGTGCAGGCGGGGCTCGAACTCCGGCCCGGCCGCGTCGGTGGCGGCGTGCAGCTCCCGGCCGAGCCGCTCGAACCCCGACTGGGCGAGCGCGTCGAGCAGCGCCTGGCGGTCGGCGAAGTGCCGGCGCGGTGCCGCGTGGCTGACCCCGGCGTCGCGGGCGAGCTCGCGCAGCGACAGCGCGCTCGTCCCGCGCTCGCGCAGCGTCTGCTCGGCCTGCTCCAGCAGCTGCTCGCGCAGGTTTCCGTGGTGGTAGGGGCGGTCGGCCATCGCGGAGAAGTCTATCGTCATAAAGTTGTCATTGACAGCATTGTTGTCAGCGACTACATTGATCTCCATGAACTGGACTGCGAAGGACATCCCGAACCTCTCCGGCCGGACGGCGATCGTCACCGGCGCCAACAGCGGCATCGGCCGCGTCACCGCCCGAGACCTCGCCGCCGCGGGGGCCCGCGTCGTCGTGGCCGTGCGCGACCCGGCCAAGGGCGCCGCCGCCGCGTCGACCATGACCGGCGACGTGGAGGTCCGCACCCTGGACCTCGCGAGCCTGGCCAGCGTGCGCGCGTTCGCCGACGCCTGGGAGGGCGACGTCGACCTCCTGATCAACAACGCCGGCGTGATGGTCCCGCCCCTGTCGCGGACGGCCGACGGCTTCGAGCTGCAGTTCGGCACCAACCACCTCGGCCACTTCGCGCTCACGAACCTGCTGCTCCCGCACGTCACCGGCCGGGTGACCACCGTCTCCTCGACCGGTCACCGGATCGGGAAGATCGACTTCGACGACCTGAACTGGGAGCGCAAGCCGTACAAGCGGTGGCGGGCCTACGGGCAGTCCAAGCTCGCCAACCTGCTGTTCACGGCGGAGCTGCAGCGCCGGCTCACCGCCGCGGGCTCGGGCGTCATCGCCACGGCGGCGCACCCGGGGTACGCGGCGACCAACCTGCAGTTCCGCAGCGGCAACGGGCTGATGGACCTCGTCTCCAAGGTCGGCAACCGCTTCCTGGCCCAGAGCGACGAGGGCGGCGCGCTGCCCACGCTCTACGCGGCGGTCGGCGACGTCCCGCCCGACGGCTACGTCGGCCCGGACGGCTTCCAGGAGCAGCGTGGCGGGCCGAAGCTGGTCGAGCGCAGCAAGGACGCCCAGGACGCGGCGGTCGCCCGCCGGCTGTGGGACGTCTCGGAGGAGCTCACCGGCGTGCGCTTCCCGCTGGCCGACCGCGCGGCCGCGGCCTGAGCGTCGCGCCCAACCTCCCGCCGAGCCCCACGTCGAGCCCGCTCAGCGGGACTGAGGTGGGGCTCGGCGATGGAGGACGGCCAGCCCCAGGCCGGCCCCGACGACGGCGCCCGCCAGCGTCGCCGCGAGGTCGGCCAGGGTGTCCCAGTAGGCGGACGCGTGGGGGCGGCCCGAGTAGAGCAGCGGGTACTCGGCGAGCTCGACCAGGGTCTCGGCCGTCATGGTCGTGCCGATCGCGAGCACGGCCAGCAGCCACCACCGGTCGATCCAGCGCCGCGCCACGAGGACGACGGCCCCCGCGACGATCGCGCCCGCGACGAAGTGCTGCGGGCTGCCCAGCCAGTCCGGTCCCATCCCCGGATGCTCGCACGGTGCTGGGTCGCCCCTGTCCGCCGAGCCCCACGTCGAGCCCGCTCAGCGGGACTGAGGTGGGGCTCGGGGGGAGGTGCGAGGAGGGACGAAGGGTGAGGGGGCGGGGCGGGCACCGCGGCAGGTAGTGGCTCACTGCCGCGGCGCGCCCCGTTTCTTCGTCCGGCGGCCGACTTAGGGGGAATTCGGCCGCAGTGGGGGCACTGTGGCGGCTCACGACGGGGCCACGGGGGAAGTTGTCGGATTTGTGCAGGTTTGGCCGCTCCGGCGTCACGAAGCGCACCATTGCGACCGCCGGCGCCCTCCACGTCCCGCCTGATCCCCGCGAGCCGAGGGAGTCGCTGTGTCACATTTGGTGGCGATGATCCCTTCTCTCTCCGTCCTCGACCTCGTGCCGGTCACCGAGGGGTCCACGCCCCGCGAGGCCCTGCACCGCAGCCTCGACATGGCCCAGCGCGCCGAGCGCCTCGGGTACACGCGCTACTGGGTCGCCGAGCACCACAACATGACCGGGATCGCCAGCGCCGCGACCTCGCTCGTCATCGGGTACCTGGCCGCGGGCACGTCGACGATCCGGGTCGGCGCCGGCGGCATCATGCTGCCCAACCACCCGCCGCTCGTCATCGCCGAGCAGTTCGGCACGCTCGAGTCGCTGCACCCGGGGCGGATCGACCTGGGACTGGGCCGCGCCCCGGGCACCGACCAGCTCACGTCCGTCGCGCTGCGCCGCGACGAGGACCGGGTCGGCGCCTTCGTCGAGGAGGTCCGCGAGCTGCAGGCCTTCCTCGCGCCGGTCGAGCCCGGCCAGCGGGTGCGGGCGGTGCCGGGCGCCGGGCTGGAGGTCCCGCTGTGGATCCTCGGCTCCAGCACCTACGGCGCCCAGGTCGCCGCCCTGCTCGGGCTGCCCTACGCCTTCGCCTCGCACTTCGCGCCCGACGCGCTGGAGGCGGCCCTGGCCGTCTACCGCGACCGCTTCGAGCCCTCCGCGCAGAGCGCCCAGCCGTACGCGATGGCCGGCGTCAACGTGGTGGTGGCCGACACCGACGCCGAGGCGCGCCGGCTGTTCACGACCATGCAGCAGGGCTTCGCCAACCTGCGCCGCGGCACGCCCGGCCCGTACCCACCGCCCGTGGACGACATCGAGGAGTACTGGTCCCCGTTGGAGAAGGCCCAGGCCTCGCACATGCTCAAGTACGCGATCGTCGGCGCGCCCGAGACGGTGCGGGAGCAGCTCGAGCGGTTCGCCGCGTACACCGGGGCGGACGAGCTGATCGTCGTCTCCGCGATCTACGACCACGCCGCGCGCGTGCGCTCCTACGAGCTGCTCGCCGAGCTGGCCGGGCTGCGCGGGGCCGGCGGCCTGGCCGAGGCGGGGCAGCGATGAGCGGCCCGCGGCAGCTCGTCGTCCTCCTGCGCGGCATCAACGTCGGGCCGCACAAGCGGATCCGGATGGCCGACCTGCGGGCGCTGCTCGAGGGGCTGGGCCTGGAGGACGTGCGCACGCTGCTGCAGAGCGGCAACGCCGTGGTCCGCACCGCGCAGCCGCCCGCGAAGGTGGCTGAGGCGGTGAAGGACGCGATCGACCGGGAGTTCGGCTTCGACGTCGACGTGGTGGTCCGGACCGACGTGGAGCTGGAGGCCGTCGTGGCCGCCGACCCGTTCGGGGAGCAGGCCAACGACCCCAAGAAGTACGTGGTGCTCTTCCTCACGCGCAAGCCCGACGCGGCGGCCCTGAAGGCGGTGGCCGCCAAGGCCGACGACTTCCTGCCCGAGGAGTTCCGAGCCAACGGGCGCGAGCTCTACGTGTGGTGCCCCGGCGGCCTGCAGAAGAGCCCGCTCAACGTCGCGCTCGCCCACAAGCGGGTGGCGCCCGTCGTCACCGCACGCAACTGGAACACCGTCCTGAAGCTGCGCGACCTGGTGCGCGACGGGGCCTAGCCGGCCGCGGCGCCCGCCGTCGCCGGCTTGCAGCTCTGCTGGGCCGCGTTGCCCGAGGCCGAGACCGCGTCGAGCGGCAGCGCCTTGAGCGTGGCGGCCGCGTCGTTGCCCTCGCCGGCGAGGAAGGACTTGGCGGCCTTGGCGAAGTTCTCGCCCAGGTCCTTGATGTCGCCGGCGAACGTCTTCAGGTTGGCCTTGCACGTCCCGTCGACGCTCTCGCCCACGTCGCTGATCTCGTCGGCGAGGTCGGTCAGCTCGTCCCGCGCCGTGTCCAGCCGCTTGCTCACGCACTCGCCCACCACCTTCGCGTCGGTGCCGGCGCACGCCGTCGTCGCCTTCCCGATGGCCGTGAGGTCCTCGACGACCCGCTGAGCGCTCTTGTTCAGCGTGGCGAACTGGCCCGCGTCGAGCGTCCCGGCGGCGGGGGCCGGCGGCACGGTCGCGGTCGTGGTCGCGGCGGTGGATGCCGCGGTGGTCGTCTTCTTGTCGTCGTCCCCACCGCAGCCGGCGAGCGCGACGACGAGGGTGAGCGAGAGGGCGGCGGCGAGGTTTCGAGACACGGAGTGCATGAGCCGACGATAGCCCACGGCGACGCGCCAGCCGAGGTCCGAGGCGCTCGTCTGAGATACTTCGAGCCGTATGGATCCGTCCCGTAAGCGCATGATCCGGTTGGTGGTCGCCCTCACCGCCGCCGTGTTCCTGGCCAGCGCCCTGGTGTACACGAGCTTCAGCGCGTCGAGCGAGGCCAAGACGCCGAGCCAGCTCCTCACCTCCGCCAAGTCGGGCGAGTCGTACGAGCTCACGGGCAAGGTCGTCAAGGGCTCGATCGTCCAGCACGGTTCGACCACGCTCTTCCGCGTTCGGGACCGCGACGGCAAGCAGTCGGTCGCGGTCAGCTACACGGGCGCCATCCCCGATCCCTTCCGCGAGGGCCGCGAGGTCATCGTCAACGTGAGCAAGAGCACGGCCACGGGGGACACGTTCGTGGGCGAGCGCGACTCGCTCGTCACGAAGTGCCCGTCGAAGTTCTCCGCGGAACCGCAGTCCACCTAGCCTCATGGCGACGCTCGGTCGTGCGCTGCTGATCCTCGCGTTCGCCGTGACGATCTACGCCGTCGTCAGCGCGCTGTACGGCGGGCGCAAGCGCAAGCCGGAGTGGGTCGTCTCCAGCCGCAACGCGATGTACGCGCTGTTCGGGCTGCTCTCGATCGCCTTCTTGATCCTGGAGGTCGCGTTCCTGCGCGACGACTTCAGCTTCGAGACCGTCGCCACGCACTCGTCGACGACGACGCCGATCCTCTACAAGTTCGCCGCCGCCTGGTCCTCCCAGGAGGGGTCGCTGCTGCTGTGGGCCTGGCTGCTCTCCGGCTTCTCCAGCCTGGTGCTGTTCCTCAACCGCCGCCGGCTCCAGGAGATCACGCCGTACGCGACCGCGGTGCTCGCCGGCTTCGGCACGTTCTTCACGATGCTGCTGGTCTTCAGCAACTCGCCGTTCGAGACCCTGTCGATCATCCCGCCGGACGGCACGGGGCTGAACCCGCTGCTGCGGCACCCGGCGATGATGATCCACCCGCCGATGCTGTACTCGGGGTACACGCTCTTCACGATCCCGTTCGCGTTCGCGGTCGGCGCGCTGATCGCCCGCCGGGTCGACGCGGAGTGGATCAGCGTCACCCGCCGCTTCACGCTCGCCGCCTGGTTCTTCCTCGGCATCGGGATCATGCTCGGCGCCCGCTGGTCGTACGCCGAGCTCGGCTGGGGCGGCTACTGGGCCTGGGACCCGGTGGAGAACGCCTCGCTGATGCCGTGGCTGACCGGCACCGCCTTCCTGCACTCCATGATGATCCAGGAGAAGCGGGGGATGCTGAAGGTCTGGAACTCCTCGCTCGTCCTGGCCACCGGCACGCTGGCGATCGTCGGCACGTTCCTCGTGCGCTCCGGGATCCTCGACTCGATCCACGCCTTCGTCGACGCCGGCAACTACGTCGCGTTCGCGTTCACGGGGCTGATCTGCGCGATGACGCTGGGCAGCGTCTACCTCGTGGTTTCCCGCCGCGACATCCTGCGCTCCGAGCACCGCCTCGACAGCCTCCTGTCGCGCGAGTCGATGTTCCTGCTCAACAACATCGTGCTCGTCGCCATGTGCTTCGTCGTCTTCTGGGGCACGTTCTTCCCGCTGATCTCCGAGGCGATCACCGGGGACAAGGCGGCGGTCGGGCCGCCGTGGTTCTCCAAGTACATCGTCCCGCTGGCCCTCGTCCTCATCCTGCTGACCGGCATCGGCCCGGTGATCCCCTGGCGCCGCGCCTCGTGGGCCAACGCCCGCCGGGTCTTCGCGCTGCCCGCCGTCGTCGCGGCGATCGCGTTCGTGGTCCTGCTCGTCGTCTCCGACGCCGGCGACAAGCCGTGGGCGCTCGGCCTGTTCACCGTCGCCGCGTTCGCGCTGGCCGTCGCCGCCCAGGAGTTCTGGCGCGGCACCCGCGCCCGCATGGCGATGAGCGACCAGCACGCCCCCGGCGCGTTCGTGTCGATGGTGCGCCGCAACCGGCGCCGCTACGGCGGCTACATCATCCACATCGGCGTCGCGGTGCTGTTCATCGGCGTCGCCGCCTCGTCGGCCTTCCAGCACGTCGAGGACGTGCGACTGGACGTCGGTGAGAAGACCGAGGTCGGCGGCTACACGTTCACCTACGTGAAGCCCACGTCGACGATCTCGATCCGCGACGGCGGCGTCGAGAAGATCAACTTCGGCGCCCGCATGCGGGTGACCAAGGACGGCCGCTTCGTCGCGAACCTCGATCCCGCACGCGGCTACTACCCGTCGGCCGCGATCGTCGCGTTCGGGCCGGTCGGCCGCTTCTTCGAGGGCGAGGCCACCAGCGAGGTCCGCATGGACGCGGGGTGGACCCGGGACGTGTGGGTGTCGCTCGCGCCCGACGGCCAGTGGATCAACAAGGTCTCCGACGGGCTCGACGAGAAGCTGAAGGACGCGCCGGTGGAGCAGCAGCTGCGCGCGGTCGGCGGGCTCGCGGCGTTCTACCGCAGCAACCCGCCCGCCGCCACGTTCCGCGTCCTCGTGTCGCCGCTGGTGATGTGGGTGTGGATCGGCGCGATCATCACGTTCGTCGGCGGCGCGGTCGCGCTGTGGCCGGCGCCGGATGCCGCGCGCCGCCGCGCCCGGGCCAGCGCCGCCGCGCGCGTCGCCCAGGACCTCGGGCGCACGAAGGCCAAGACGACCTGATGGACGTCCTCGCGCCCCTCCTCATCATCCTCGTGCTCGGCGCCGTCGTGTGGCTGATCAGCGCGCCGCTGCGGGCCAAGGCCGCGGGCCGCGAGCTGCCGGCCGACGTGCGCGATGCCCAGCGCCGCCGCGACCTGGAGATCGAGCGCGACCAGAAGTACGCCGAGATCCGGGAGCTGGAGATGGACCTGCGGACCGGCAAGCTCAGCGACGCCGACTACCGCGAGACGGACCGGGCGCTGCGGGCCGAGGCCGTGGACATCCTCCACGCGCTCGACGAGCTGGGTACCGCGACCGAGGCCCAGCGGGACGCCGACGCGGGCGTGCCGCCGGTCAGCGACGTGGCTCCGGCGGCGGACGAATCCGCTCCCGAAGCGGCGGTCGCCCAGTCGCGGAACACGCCGGACGCCTGACGGCTACTATCTACCGCGATGTATTCGATTCTCGCCGCCGTCCAGGTGCTCATCGCCATCGGCCTCATCTTCCTCATCCTCATGCACTCGGGGAAGGACGCCGGGTTGTCCGGCGCCTTCGGCGTGGGCTCCGGTGAGGGCTCGCTCGGTGGTGGCTCGCTCGTCGAGCGCAACCTGAACCGCTGGACCGTGCTGTTCGCCATCCTCTTCGCGGTGAACACCATCATCCTCATCAAGATCGCCTAGCCGGGCGCCCGCGCGTGCGCGGGAGGGCTACTCGGCCCCGCCGGTGATCCTGAAGTCCCCCGCGCGAAGCGCCGGCGTCACGACCCCGTTGGCGAACCGGCGGCCGTAGTACTCGGCCTCGGTGACCAGGCGCTGCTCGGCCGTCAGCGCCTCCGTGTGCTCCAGGAGCCGCAGGACCGAGTCGGTGAAGCGCACGTCGCGCAGCGGGCGGGTGACCTTCCCGTCCTCGATCAGGAACGTGCCGTCGCGGGTCATGCCCGTGAGCAGCGTCTGCGACGGGTGGACGACGTTGACGTACCAGAGGCGCGTCACGTAGATGCCGCGCTCGATCGGCGCGCACAGCTCCGCCTCGGAGGCGGCGCCGCCGCCGGCGAGCACCAGGTTCGTCGGCACCGGGCCGTACCCGCCGCCGCCCGGCGTCAGCGCGTGGCCGGTGGACACAATGCCGTCGCCCGCCTCCGCCGCGCTGCGGGTGTCGTGGCAGATGCGGTGGGCCACGCCGTCCTGGAGCAGCGGGAGCGGGCCCTTGGGCACGCCCTCGGCGTCGAAGGAGCGGGGGAGGGTGCGGGGGAAGCGGGGCGAGTCGGCGAGGTTGATCGACGGTGCCGCGACCTTGGTGCCGAGCCGGCCGCTGAGCGCGCCGCGGCCCTCGGCGTGGAGCTGCCCGTTGAACGCGAGCATCCCCAGGAACTCGAGCAGGAGCCCCACCGCCTCGGGGGCGAGCACGACGGGGTAGGCCCCGGTGGGCAGGTCGACGGGCACGGCCGCGGGGTCGCCGACCTTGGCGACGGCCTGCCGGGCGAGCGCTTCGCCGTCGATGCCGGTGCTGGCGGTCGCCGCGTACGAGGCCAATCCGGTCCGGGCGCCCGGCGTGCGGGCCATCACCTTCATGAACCCGTCGGTGACGCGGTCCTGCGCGCGGATGCCGTTCGACGAGGCGATGGCGGTCACGACCTCGCCGGCGGTCCACACGCCGAACGCCTCCTGCCCGGCCTCGGCGGTCACGGCGAAGGCGTCGGCGAGCGCGGCCCCGGCCGGCTCGGGGTCCAGCGCGGCGGTCCGCGCGTCCCAGCCGTCGTGGCTGCGGTAGGGCGCGGGGCCGGGCAGGCCCGGGTACTCGCCGGGGCCGGCGGCCGCCAGCGCGGTGGCGGCGAGGATGGCCTGGGCGGCCGCGGCGCGCAGCCCCTCGTCGTCGAGGCGGTTGGTGCTCGCGCTGCCGACGTGGCCGTCGCGGACGACCACGAGCTCCACGCCGGTGTCGGCGACCTCGGTGGCCTGCGTCGGGGCCGAGCGGGCGAAGCGGGAGAGGAGCGAGCGCTCCTGGGTGACGGTGACCTGCGCGTCGTGGCCGGGCAGCAGCCCCAGCACGCGCTCGGCCAGCTCGATCGGGGTCTCAGGCATCAGGCCACGCCCACTTCCACGTCGCGGAAGCGGGCGGGCGCCGCGCCGTGGGAGACGCGCATCAGCTGGCCCGGCTCGCCCTTGCCGCAGTTGGCCAGGCCCCACAGGTGCCAGTCCGAGGCGGAGCACACGGCGTCGAGCGACCCCCAGAACTGGGGGGTGACGCCGGCGTACGAGGGATTGCGCAGCAGCCGGCCGCGCTCGCCGTCCTTGATCTCGTACGCGACCTCGGTGCCGAACTGGAAGTGCAGGCGGCGGTCGTCGATCGACCAGGACCGGTTGGTCTCCAGGTAGAGCCCGTCCTCCGTGTCGGCGATCAGGTCGTCGAGCGTGCCGGCGTCCCCGGCCTCCAGCGACACGTTGGTCATCCGGACGATCGGCTGACGGGCGAAGCCGTCGGCGCGGGCGCAGCCGCCGGAGTGCTCCAGGCCGATCGCCGCGGCCGCCTCTCGGTTCGACAGGGCGGCGCGCAGGAGGCCGTCCTCGATCATCACGTAGCGCCGGGCGGGGATGCCCTCGTCGTCCCACCCGAAGGAGCCCAGGCCGCCGACCAGCGTCGCGTCGGCGGTGATGTTGAGCAGGGGGGACCCGTAGACGAGGGGCCCGCCGGGGCGGTCCGGCGCCAGGTCGCCGGGCTGCACCCAGCTCGTGCCGGCGTAGGAGGCCTCGCCGAGCAGCATCCGGTCGAGCTCCAGCGCGTGGCCGATCGACTCGTGGATCTGCAGGGCGACCTGCTCGCCGTGCAGGACGATGGTGCGCCGGCCGCTGGGGCACTGCGGCGCCGTGAGCAGCGCGATGGCCTCCTCGCCGACGCGCGGCGCGTGCGCGGCGAGCGGGAGCGCGGCGACCTGCTCCCACCCGCGGCCGGCCACCTCGCCGCCGTGGGAGAGGGGGTAGGACCGCGTCTGCACCTCGCCGTCACCGACCGCGGTGGCGCTGATGCCGGCGCCGCACTCCACGAAGTCCTGGGTGATCGCGGCGCCCGCGGACGAGGCGAACGCCTTGCGGGTGCGGCCGGCGCTGTAGGACGCCTCACGGCTGACCAGGCGGGGGTCGTCGCCCAGGGCCCGCTCGGCCTCGTGCAGCAGCGCGAGCTTGTCCTCCAGCGAGACGGTGAACGGGTCGATCGCGCACGGTGCGGCCCAGTGCCCCTCGACGGCGGGCGCGGCGGTGAGCGGCGCGGCGGTGGCGGTGGGCTGGGAGCGGGCGACGGCGATGGCCCGGGCCAGGGCGGCCTCGGCGCCGGTGCGGGAGACGTCGCGGGTGGCGGCGAAGCCCCAGGCGCCGCCGACGCGGACGCGCACGCCGATGCCCTCGGACGCGCCGGAATCGGCCTGTTCGACCGCGCCGTTGCGGACGGTCAGCTCCTCGCTCACCCGCTCCTCGTGGCGGGCCTCCGCGTAGGCGCAGTCGCCGCCGGCCAGGTCCACGAGGTCGCGCAGGAGGTCGAGCACGCCCCTCAACCTAGAACATCAGGTGCCGCATGAGCATGTGTGCTGCCCTAGGCTTGCGGGTACGGTGAAACATATGTCCTCTTCACTTCGCCCTGCCCGAATGCCGCTGTTGACCGCGCTGCTCGCGGTGCTGGCGCTGGGAACAGCGGCGCTGCTCGGCGGTGCCGCGGGCGCCGGCGCGGCCTCGAAGTACCACACGTACTGCTCCCCGAAGCCCGGGCCGCACTCGTGGGAGAAGGCGCCCGCGGGGGTCAAGAACCCGGAGAGGTACGCCAACTGCGAGGACTGCCGGCCGATCGCCTCCGGCTCCAAGTGCGAGCTCTGGTACGGCGGGCAGACGTCCGACGGCGGTGAGGGCGGCGTCAGCCACAAGGGCTGGCCTGGGCTCACCGGCATCCGCTGGCAGGCCACGGACGACAGCAAGAAGGCCGGCAAGAAGCGGGACGGCACGAACCTCAACGACGGGCTGTACGGCCGCCACGGCTCCGACACCCTGCGCGGTCTGGGTGGCGACGACGTCATCTGGGGGGACTCCAAGATCTCCAAGGCCAACGGCCCGAAGCAGAAGGACGTGCTCGATGGCGGCGACGGCGACGACTGGATCTACGCCAGCCACGGCAAGAACACGATCACCGGCGGCGCCGGGAACGACACGATCATCGCCTACTACGGCAGGGGCACGATCGACTGCGGCGACGGCAAGGACACCGTCACCGTGCTGAAGAAGACGCCGTACAAGCTGAAGAACTGCGAGAAGGTCAAGCACCCGGGCAAGTAGCCCGGGGCCTGCCGCCTCAGTACGCGGCGACGTAGAGCTCCAGCAGCTCCTCGACCGTGGCCACCGGCGGGGTGAAGGCCAGCTCCGCGCGGGCCGCGGCGGCCTCCGCACAGGCCGGCAGCGCGTCGCGGTCCACCCCGATCGCCTCCAGCGACGTGGCGCCCGAGCGCAGCGCGAGCCGGTCGGCGAGGGCCAGCGTCTCCTCGCTCACGCCGCCGAGCGACCGCCGGGACAGCGCGCGGGCGGTGTGGGGGAGCAGCGCGGCGTTCGCGGGCCCGTGGCCCGCTCCGGCCAGGCGCACGAGCGTCTGGCTCATCACGTGGTGCAGGCCGTAGTGGGTGCTGTCGATCGTGTAGCCCGAGAGCAGCGCGCCGAGGGCGAGGGCCTCGCGGTCGATCGGGCCGTCCTGGGGGATCCCGGCGGCGAGCAGCTCCCGCGCCTGGGCGGCGGCCGCGCCGGGGACCGGCGAGGCGTGGGTCGTCAGCGGTCCCTCGACGGCGTGGGCCAGGGCGTTGCCGGCGCTGGCCGCGAGGTCGGCCTCGGGCTGGGAGGCGCAGACCGCGGGGTCGTTGAGGACGATCGCCGGCCGCACGAGCCGGGGCGCGGGCGCGCCACGCGCGCCGCGATGGACGTGGGTCATCTCCGCGGCGGAGAGCGTGGTGGGTACGGCAGCGACGCGGACGGTGGCGGGGAGCGCGCCGGAGCCGGCGAGCGCCTTGGCGGTGTCGATCACGCGGCCGCCCCCGAGCGCCACGAGCAGCTCCCCCTCGACGTGGCCGAGCAGGTCGCCCGCGAGCTCGTCGACCCAGCCGGCGGGCACCTCGTGCACGGTGCCGGCCGCGGCGACGATGCCCGGGGCCAGCGCCGCGGCGCGCGGCGTGGTCAGGAGCGTGTAGCCCTCCCCGAGCAGCGCGGGCGCGTCGGCCAGCGCTCCCGGCCCGAACCGGATCGTCCGCTCGCCGTCCTGCCACTGGAACCCCGAGATCGTCATGGCCCGCAGGCTATCCGCCGGACCGAACGTCGTCGCCGAACCGAACGCCCATCGGTGACGCAGGTATGCGTGTAGTACGCGCATACCTGCGATGTCGTTCGGGGTGGTGGGCGGCGGGGCGCTCTAGGCCGCGGCGGCGGCCAGGGAGCAGGGGAGGCGTTCGAGGGCGTCGGCCAGGGCGGGGAAGCTGGTGTGGACGCCGAGCAGGCGCCGGCCCTGGGTGACGAAGACCTGCTCGGTGGCCGGGACCCAGGTGACGGTGACCTGGACGCCGTCGCGCGCGAGCTCAACGCGTAGGACGTCGCCGTGCAGGCGCGTCGCGTCGCTCCCGACCCGGAGGAAGCCGTGGTGGACCCGCAGGTACTCCAGCGGCCACATTATGCGCGGATCGATCCGGGGATCGTCTCCGGCGGTCGGGGGCCCGTCCGTGGGCATGAGGAAATGGAGATCCATGTTCCACTTCACGGTAGGGACCGTCGGTGAGGCGCCGCGTGCGACCGGGCACACACGTCCACGACGTGTGATGGCCCCACGGAGGGCGTTCTAGCCCAGGATCGCGCAGGTGGTGGTCCCGTGCGCGAGCAGCTTGCCGGTGGCCACGGCGGTCAGCTCGGCCTCGGCGATGGCCGAGCGGCGGCCGCTGTGCAGCACGCGGGCCTCGCAGCGCACCGTGCCCGTGTCGACGCTGATCCCGCGGGCGTAGCGGACCTGGAGGTCCAGCGTGGTGTAGCCGACGCCGGCAGGAAGCGTGGTGTGCACGGCGCAGCCCAGGGCGGAGTCGAGCAGGGTGGCCGCGAAGCCGCCGTGGACGCTGCCGATCGGGTTGTAGTGATGCTCGCCGGGCTCGGCCTCGAACACCGCGCGGCCCTCGCCGACCTCCGCGACCGTCATGCCCAGCAGCACCGCGATGGGCGGCGGGGGCAGCTCGCCCGCCACGAGCTTGCGCATGTACTCCAGGCCGCTCAGTGTCGCGGCCTCGCCCAGCGAGGGCAGCGGGTCGTGCCACGTCAGGGTCTTGGTGCGCAGGGAGCTGTCGTCCACGGTGTGCATGGGGCGGGACGATAGCAACTGCGTTGCGTGACGCAACTCAGTCAGGCCAGCCGAGCTGGTCGCGCACGAGCGCGGCGAGCTCCAGCGGGGGGAACGGCTTGGCGATGACGCCGTCGGCGCCGTGGCCGCTGGCCTCCTCGGGGCTGGCGGTGAGGAGGACGACCGGGACGTCGGCCGTGGTCGGATCCGAGCGCAGGCGGCGCAGCACCTCGAGGCCGTCGATCCCGGGCATCAGCAGGTCGAGCAGCACGGCGGTCGGGGGATCCTCGGTCGCCACCGCGAGGCCCGCGGTCCCGTCCTCGGCCAGGCTCGTGGTCCAGCCGGCGCGCTCGAGGCCGAGCTTGGCGGCCTCGCGCATGAGCAGCGAGTCGTCGATGACGAGGATGTGACGGGACACGGGCGACACGTTATCCACCCGCCCCCGGCGCGGCCGGGCCGGGCTCCAGCTCCCGCAGCCGCGCGTCGCACGCGGCGATCACGTCCGACACCCCGATGCGGTCGTAGAGCCGCGTGGCGGGGTCGCCGGCCGCCGCGGCCAGCCGCAGCGCGCGGTGGTAGGCGTGGCGGGCGGCCGCCGGATCGCCGCGCAGCTCGTGGGCGCGACCGAGCTGCAGGGCGGCGACGGCCATCGCCGGATCCAGGTACAGCGCCCGGCGCAGCAGCACGACGGCCCGCTCGGCGTCGCCGTCGCCCAGCGTCGCGGTCCCCTCCTCGAACGCGGCCAGCGCTCCCGCATCGGGGGCGGGGGCGCGCTCGGGGGCGCCGCGCTGCGCGGCGGGCGGCTCCGGCGGGCCGGCCTCCGGGCGCGCCGGTGGAGCGGGCGCCGCGGGCGGGACCGGCGGCGGGGAGACGCGGGCCGCCGTGGGCGGCGGCGGCACGGCCGGTCGCGCCGGCAGCTCGCTCAGCCGGTCGGCGGTGCCGACGACCAGCGTCCCCGTCGGGGTGACCGCCGACCGCAGCCGGGCGATCGTGCGGGCCACGGTGGCGGCGTCGAAGTAGATGAGGACGTTGCGGCAGACGACGAGGTCGAAGGGCCCCTCGCCCGCCGGCGGCACCGGGTCCGCGACCAGGTTGTGCACCGCGAAGCGCACGGGCCGGCGCAGCGCGTGGCCGACCACCCCGCCCCGGTCGTGGGGCTCGATCCACCGGGCCCGGCGGTCCTCGCCGAGCAGGCGCAGCGACCGGGCGCCGTAGACGCCCCGCCGCGCGTGGGTCAGCGCCGACGGAGCGATGTCCGTGCCGAGGACGTCGACGGCCACGTCGCCCGCCTCGGCGGCGAGCAGGGCCAGCGTGTAGGCCTCCTCGCCGGTCGCGCAGCCGGCGCTCCACACGCGCACCGCCGTGCGGCCCTGCGCGGCGGCCCCGGCCGACAGCGCCGGCCAGTCGACGTCAGCCAGCTCGTCGAGGTGGCGCAGGAAGAACGTCTCCTTGACCGTGGTGGCGTCGATCAGCGCGTCGATCGTCGCCGTCCGCCACGCCACGTCGCGCGCGCCGAGCAGGTCGGCGGGCCGCAGATCGGGATCCAGGCGCCGCAGCGCGGCCTGCAGGCCCCCGAGCTGCCCGTCGCGCAGCACGAGCCCGCCGCGGTCGTGCAGGAGGTCGGCCAGGCGCCGCAGCTCGACGCTCACGGGCTCAGCTCGGCGAGGGCGCGGCCGAGCTCCTCCAGGGTCAGCGGCGTGGCTCCCTCGGCCAGGGCCGCGGCCGGCATGCCCCACACGGCCGCGCTCTCCCGCGACTCGGCCAACGCCCGCCCTCCGGCCGCGCGCACGGCGCGCACGCCGACCGCGCCGTCGCGGCCCATCCCGGTCAGCACGATCGCCAGCGCGCGCGGGCCGGCGACCCGGGCCAGCGACGCCAGCAGCGCGTCGGCCGACGGCCGGTGACGGGTGTGCGCGGGCTCGGTCGCCAGCGTCAGGCGGCCGTCGGGGGCGACCAGCAGGTGACGGTCCTCCGGGGCGACGTGCACCCCGGGGGGGAGCGGCGCGCCCGCGACCGCGAGGGCGACGGGGATCGCCACGGTGTCGTCGAGCCAGGTGGCCAGCCCCGCGGTGAAGCCGGGGGACATGTGCTGGACGAGCAGGATGGGGATCGGGAACGTGGCCGGCAGCGGCGCGAGCACGGTGGCCAGCGCGCGGGGGCCGCCGGCCGAGGCGACCAGGCCGATCACCGTGGGCCGGGGGAGCCGGGCGGGGCCCGGCGACGGGGCCGCGGAACCGGTCGCCCCGGCGGGATCGGACGCCGCCGGCGCCGGCGGTGGTGCGGGACCCGCCGCGCCGTGCTCGGAACGGGCGAGCGCGACGATCCGGGCGCGGAACGCCGCGCCGGCCACCGCGTCGTCCAGCCGCAGCGTGGCCTTGGAGAACGCCTCCAGCGCCCCCGCGGCCAGGGCCTGCGTGACGCGGCTCGCCGTCCCGGCGTGGGCGCTGAGCACGACGATCGGCAGCGGGCGCTCGGCGACGATCCGGGCGATCGCCTCCTCTCCGCCCAGCGTGCCCGGCAGCTCGATGTCCATCGTCACGAGGTCGGCGCGCCAGTGCGGCAGCCGCTCCAGCAGCTCGTTCGCGGACGTCGCGACGCCCACCACCTCGATCGTGCCGTCCGCCTCCAGCAGCCGGCGCAGCCCGCGTCCGTAGGCGTAGGAGTCCTCGCAGATCGCGACGCGGACGGGCCGGGAGGTCGGCGTCATCGGCCGGCCAGCAGCCCGCCGACGGTGTCCAGCAGCGCCTGCTGGTCGAAGCGCGCCTTCACCACCCACGCGTCGGCTCCGGCCTCGGCGCCCCGCGTGCGCGACCGCTCGTCCTCCCGCGAGGTGACGATGACCACGGGCAGGGCGGCGCGCGCGGGCCGGGTGCGGATCTGCTCCAGCAGCTCCAGCCCGTCCATCCCCGGCATCTGGACGTCGCTGACCACGCAGGCCACGTCGCCCTCCCGGTCCAGCGCGGCGAGCGCGGCGCGGCCGTCGCCCGCGGTGACGACGCGGTAGCCCGCCGCCTCGAGGATCGTGCGTTCCAGCTCGCGGACCGTGAACTGGTCGTCGACCACCAGCACCTTGGGCGCCAGCGGCGCGACGGGCGGCGTCGTGCGGGGACGGGCGACCGCGTCCCCTCCCGTCCGGACCAGGTGGGCGGGATCGAGGAGTAGCGCGATCGTCCCGTCGCCCTGCACGGAGGCGCCGAGGTAGCCGGGCACGCCGGCGAGCAGCGGGCCCATGCTCTTGACGATCGTCTCCTGATCCCCGTGCAGCGCGTCGCAGGCCACGGCGACGGCGCGGCCGCCGGAGACGACGACCACGGCGGGCCCGCTCTCCGCCAGCGCGGCCGCCTCGGCCCCCAGGACGTCGGCGAGGTCCACGAGGCGGACGAGCTCGCCCTGCGTCTCGATCGCCGGTCGCCCGCCCAGCTCGTGAAGGCGCTCACGGTGCAGCACCTCGCGCACGGAGGTCAGCGGCAGGCCGTAGCGCACGCCGCCGCGCTCCAGGACCAGCACCTCCCCTACGGCCAGCGTGACCGGCAGCAGCAGCGTGACCTCGGTGCCCGCGCCCGGCGTGCTCTCGATCACCAGGGTCCCGCCCAGCGACTCCACGTGGCGCTTGACGGCGTCGAGCCCGACGCCGCGGCCGGACAGCTCGGTGACCTCCTCGGCGGTCGAGAAGCCGGGGGCGGCCAGGAGGTCGGCCAGGGAGCCCGCGGCCCGGGCGCGGGCCAGCACCTCGGCCGGCACCCCGCGCCCGTCGTCCCCGCAGACGATCGCCACCCGGTGCTCGCGCTCGGCGGCCGAGATGACGATGCGGCCCTCGTCGGGCTTGCCGGCCGCCTCCCGCTCGGCGGGCGGCTCGATCCCGTGGGAGACGGCGTTGCGCAGCAGGTGCACGAGGATCTCCGAGAGCCCGTCGAGGATCGAGCGGTCCAGCGGCGTGTCCTCGCCCCGCAGCTCCAGCCGCACCTGCCGGCCGGTCGATACGGCCACGTCGCGGACCGCCCGGCCGAGCGCGCCGGTGATCGTGCCGAGCGGGAGCGTGCGCAGCTCCAGCACCGCGTCCTGCAGCTCCGCGACCAGCAGGTGGCCGCGCTCCAGCTCCTCCTCCAGGTCCTCGGCGGATCCGTCGCCGTGGCCGACGAGGTGCTCCATCCGGCCTCGGTGCAGCGCGGTCTCGCCGACGGTGTCGAGCAGGCGGTCGACCTTGTCGGCGTTGACGCGGAGCGTCCGGGCCAGGGCGGGGGAGGCGCTGGCGGGCGGCGGCTCCGGCTCCGCCGCCGGGACCTCCGCCGCCGGGACCTCCGCCACCGGTGATCCCGCCGCCGCGGCCAGGGCCGCCAGCGTGCCCGGCACGTCGTCGACGTCGTCCTCCGTGGCGGCGCGGATCGCGTCCACGGCGCGCAGCAGCACCGGCACCTGCGCACCGTCCAGCGCCTCGCGCTCCCGCGCGGGCTCCAGCACGGCCTCGATCCCGGCGGCGAGCTCCCCGATCTCCGCGAAGCCGAACATGCCCGCGCTGCCCTTGATCGAGTGCACGTCCCGGAACAGCGACGCGACCGCCTCGCCCTCGGCACCGGCGGACTCGGCGGCGAGCAGCGTGGCGCTCATCCGGTCCAGGCGCTCGATGGCCTCCTCCTGGAAGATCGCCAGCAGCCGCTCGTCCATCAGGCGTCCCGTCGCTGGACCGCGTCGAGCACGGCGCCGACGTCCAGGACGCCGATCAGCCGGTCCTCGTGGAGCACCGTGCCGGCCAGGAGCGGCCCGTCGAGCCCCTCGCGGCGGTCGCCGGCGAGCGTGAGCTCCTCGACCTCGGCCGCGGTGGTGATGGCCAGTCCGGCGCGCCGGCCGCCGTCCTCCACCACCGCGATCCGCCGCGGCGGCGGCGCGTCGACGTGCAGCAGCCCGTCGAGACCGACCACGGGGAGGATCTCCCCGCGCAGGTTGCACACGCCGAGCACGTGCGGGCCGGCCCCGGCGACGGGGACGACCGCGCGCACCTCGGACACCTCGCGCACCCGCTCGACGTCCAGCGCGTAGTGCTCCGGGCCCAGGCCGATGCGCAGGTAGGTGCTCACGCGGGGCGCGACGACCGGGAGCCGGGGGCGCGGCCGTCCGTCGCCAGGCCGTGGCGCTCGAGCAGGGCGGCGAGGCCGCCGGACAGGCGCTCGACGCGCTCGGTCGTCTCCACCCGCTGGTCCTGCTCGGCCGACAGCTGCTCGACCGCGTCGCGGATCTGGCTGAGCGCCACCGCGACCTGCTCGGCGGCCAGGCGCTGCTGCTCGGTCGCCCGCAGGCTCTGGGCCAGTTCCTCGGAGGACGAGCGCATGAGGCGGCTGACCTCGTCGGCCTGCTCGGTGCCGCGCTCGGTGGCGAGGATCGTGGCGTTGGTGTCGTCGCGGACCTGGGTGACGATCGCCCGGATGGAGTCGGTCGACCGGGCGGAGCGCTCGGCGAGCTTGCGCACCTCGCCGGCGACGACGGCGAAGCCGCGCCCCGTCTCCCCGGCGCGGGCCGCCTCGATCGCGGCGTTGAGCGCCAGGAGGTCGGTGCGCTCGGCGATCTCGTTCAGCAGCGTGAGGATCTCGCCGATCTCCTGGCTGGAACGGCCGAGGGCCAGCGACCGCTCGGAGATCGTGGAGACCTGCGTGCGCATCTCGTCCATCGTGGCCGTCGTCTGGTGGGCGGCGCTCGCGGTGGTCTGGGCCCCGGCGGCGATCGACGACGCGGCGGCGCTCAGCTCCTCCACCGTCGCGGCGACCTCGGCGATGGCGGCCGACTGCTCGGACGTCGCGGCCGCCGACTCCTGGGCGGCGGCGCGCATCTCCAGGCTGGTCTCGGTGAGCGTGCCGACGGTGTCGCGCACGCCGCGGAACAGCCGGTTGAGGACGCGCACGGAGTACAGGGTGATGGCAAGCGTCAGCAGGGCGGCGACGATCCCCGCGACGATGGCCATGAGCTGCGCCTCGGCGCTGTCGTTCTCGGCCTCCTGCAGGAACCGCGGGAGGTCTTCGGACTCGGTGCGCGCGAACGTGCTCATCTTCGCCTCGGTGGCGTTGAGCGCGGCGCGGAAGTCGTCGATCCGCGCCCGGCGCTCGGCGCGCGTGGCGCCGCCGAGGACGTTCTCGGTGACGGTGGTCAGGCGCCGCTCGGCCTGGCGCACGGCGGCGAGCTGGTCGAGCGCCTGGTCGTCGATGTCCCCGCGGGCCAGGACCCGGCTGAGGATGGGGGAGAACGCGGCCTCGAGCGTCCGCATCGTGGCGAGGTCGGCGGGCTGCCCGTCGTCGATGTAGAGGTCGGCCACCTCGGCGCGGTCGAGCACGTTCTGGCGCAGCGCCCCGATGCCCTCCAGCGTCACCGCCTGGCGGGCGACCCGCTGGTAGCTCTGCTCGGCGGCGTCGTAGCGCCAGATCGTCACCGCGACGGCGGCGGCGAGCAGCACCACGATCACCGTCCCGCCGAGGGCGATCGTCCGTGCGGGGCCTTCGAGTCGCTTGGGCACGGCCCGATCGTAGCCCCCGGACGGGCGCGCGCCGGGCGGCGTCTTTCAGGCCTCGGCGATGGCCTTGCGGATGCGCTTGCTGGACACGCCGCCCTTCACCCCGAGGCCCTGGGCGAAGTGGCTCATGCGCAGCTCCTCCAGCAGCCACGGGACCTCGCGCAGCGCGGCGGGTCGCGGCCGGTCGCCGAGCGCGTCGAGACGGGCGCGGTAGGCCTCCTCCAGGTCGTGCACCGCGATCATCCGGTTGCGGTCCAGTCCCGCCGCGTTCTGCACGCGCTCCAGCCGGTGGGCCGCGCCGCGCAGGTACCGCTCCACGTCGGGCAGCCGGTCGACGCCGGTCGCCGCGAGGAACCCGGGGTAGACCAGGCGCCCGAGCTGCCGGGCGACGTCGAGGCGGGTGTCCTGCAGCAGGTCGTCGGCGGGCAGCGCGTCGAGGGCGCGCTCCACGGCCCGGGCCGCGTCGAGGATCTTCACCGCGTCGTCCAGCACCGCGCCGGTGCGCGCCGCCAGCCCGCCCGCGACGTGGTTGCGCAGCCGGGTCCAGCCGGTCTCGTCCCACGCCGGTCCGCCGGCCTCGGCGGTCAGCCGGTCGATCGCGGCGAGGATCGCGTCCTCCAGGATCGCGCCGAGGTTCCCGTGGGGCGCCCCGGCCAGCGTCAGCGTCGCGTTGGTGCCGAGGCGGTCGAGCACCGGCTTGGCGGGGGAGGGCACGGTGAGCAGCAGCAGGCGCCGCGTCCCGCCGACCATGGCCGCCTGCTGCGCCGCGGGCGTGTCGACCATCCGCACGCCGGCGGTGGCGCCCTCGTCGACCAGGGCGGGGTAGGCGCGCACCGCGCCGCCGGTGCCCGGCAGATCGACCTCGCGCGGCAGCGTGCCGAGGTCCCACGTCGTCACGCCGCTGCGGGCCAGCCCGGGCACGGCGGCGGCGAGCTGGGCCTGCAGGCGGGGGCGCAGCTCCTGGCGCAGCGCGTCGAGGTCGTAGCCCTCGGTCAGCAGGTTGCCGTCCTCGTCCTCCACCCGGAACGTCATGCGCAGGTGGGCGGGCAGCGCGTCGAGCGACCAGGTGCCGGCGGGGACGCGCACGCCGCGCAGCGCCTCGATCTCCCGGCGCAGGGCGTCGAGCAGCGGCTCGGTCCGGGGCTTCAGGCGCTCCAGCAGCGCGGTCGCCACGTCGGGGACGGGCACCAGCGGATGGCGCAGGTCCTTGGGCAGCATCCGGATGAGGGTGGTGAGGAGCTCGTGACGCATCCCGGGCACGAGCCACTCGAAGCCGGCCTGGTCCATCGCGCCGAGGGCGGCGAGCGGCACGTGGACGCTCACGCCGTCCTGCTCGCTGCCGGGCTCGAAGTGGTAGCTCAGCCGCATCGTCACGCCGTGCTGCTTCCAGCCGTTGGGCCGGGCGCGCGGGTCGATCGCCGCCGCGGCGTCGGGATCCAGCAGCACGTCCTGGGTGAACGTCAGCCGCTCCGGCTCCTCCAGCCGCGCGCGCTTCCACCACGCGTCGAAGTGCGCGCCGGAGACGACGTCGGCGGGGATCCGCTCGTCGTAGAACGCGTAGATCTTGTGGTCGTCGGCGACGATCCCGCGCCGGCGGACGCGATGCTCGACCGTCTCGGCCTCCTCGCGCCGGCGCCGGTTCTCCTCCATGAACAGGTGGTCGCCGCGGCGGCGGTCCCACCCGCCCTCGACGAGCGCGCGGCGGATGAACAGCTCCCGGGACAGGACGGGGTCGATCGCCCCGTAGGCCACGGTACGGCCGGCCACGATGGGCAGGCCGTACAGCGTGACGCGCTCGGTGGCCACGACCGACCCGCGCTTGGCGTCCCACCGCGGCTCCTCGTACGTGCGGCGCACGAGGTCGCCGGCCAGCGGCTCCACCCACTGCGGTTGGATCCGGGCCGCCGTGCGCCCCCACAGGCGCGACGTCTCCACCAGCTCGGCGACCATCACCCAGCTCGGCTGCTTCTTGGCCAGCGCCGAGCCGGGGAAGATCGCGAAGCGGGCGTTGCGCGCCCCCAGGTACTCGCGCCGGCTCTGGTCCTTGAGCCCGACGTGGGAGAGCAGCCCCGACAGCAGCGCGACGTGGATGTGCTGGTCGTCGCCCGGCTCCTGGTTGATGGTGACGCCGGCTCGCCGCGCGGCCTGCCGCAGCTGCGAGGCCAGGTCCTGCCACTCGCGGATCCGCAGGTAGTGCAGGTACTCGCGCTTGCACTGCTTGCGGAACTGGTTGCCCGACAGCTCGCCCTTCTGGGCCCGCAGGTACCGCCACAGGTTGAGATAGGCGGTGAAGTCGGAGTGCTCGTCGGCGAAGCGGGCGTGCTGCTCGTCGGCCGCCTGCTGCTTGTCCGCCGGCCGCTCGCGCGGGTCCTGGATGGACAGCGCCGCGGCGATGATGATCACCTCGTCGGCGCACGAGAGCTTGTCGGCCTCGAGGACCATCCGGCCCATGCGCGGGTCGACGGGGAGCTGGGCCAGGCGGCGGCCGAGCTTGGTCAGGCGCTTGCCGGCGTCGGCGTGGCGGTCCAGCGCGCCGAGCTCGTGCAGCAGCGCGATGCCGTCGCGGATCTGGCGGCTGTCCGGCGGGTCCAGGAAGGGGAACTGCTCGATCTCCCCGAGGCCGAGCGCCGCCATCTGCAGGATCACCGAGGCGAGGCTGGTGCGCAGGATCTCCGGCTCGGTGAAGCGGGGCCGCTCGGCGAAGTCGTCCTCGGCGTACAGGCGGATGCAGATGCCGTCGGAGGTGCGGCCGCAGCGCCCCGCGCGCTGGTCGGCCGAGGCCTGGGAGATCTTCTCGATCGGCAGGCGCTGCACCTTCAGCCGGGCGCTGTAGCGGCTGATGCGGGCCGTGCCGGGATCGACGACGTACCGGATCCCGGGCACGGTCAGCGACGTCTCGGCGACGTTGGTGGCCAGGACGACGCGGCGCTTGGTGCGCCTGCCGGTCTCGAACACGCGCTGCTGCTCGGCGGTCGACAGACGGGCGTACAGCGGCAGGACGTCCACGCCGGTCTTGAAGCGGCCGTTGAGGGCGTCGGCGGTGTCGCGGATCTCCCGCTCGCCGCTGAGGAACACGAGCACGTCGCCCGGGTTGCCGGGGTGCTCGCGCAGCAGCTCGTCCACCGCGTCGCCGATCGCGTCGGTCTGGTCGCGTTCGGCCTGCTCGCCCTCGCCGTCGGGGTCGACCACCGGCTGGTAGCGGATCTCCACCGGGTACGTGCGGCCGGAGACCTCGACGATCGGCGCGTCCCCGAAGTGCGCGCTGAACCGCTGGGGGTCGATCGTCGCCGACGTGATGATCAGCTTGAGGTCGGGCCGGCGGGGGAGGATCCGCTTGATGCAGCCGAGCAGGAAGTCGATGTTGAGGCTGCGCTCGTGGGCCTCGTCCACGATGATCGTGTCGTAGCGCTTGAGCAGCGGGTCGCGCTGGATCTCCGCGAGCAGCAGGCCGTCGGTGACCAGGCGCACGAGCGTGTCCTCGCCCGACTGGTCGTTGAACCGCACGGCGTAGCCGACGGCGCCGCCGAGCGGCACGTCCAGCTCGTCGGCGATGCGCTGGGCGACCGTGCGGGCGGCCAGCCGGCGCGGCTGGGTGTGGGCGATCGTCCCGCGGATGCCCCGGCCCAGCTCCAGGCAGATCTTCGGCAGCTGCGTCGTCTTGCCCGAACCCGTGGCGCCGGCGACGACCACCACCTGATGGTCGCGGATGGCCTCCAGCAGCTCGTCCTTGCGCGCGCTGACCGGCAGCTGCGGCGGGTACGTGATCTTGGGGACGGCCGCCTCGCGGCGGGCGATGCGGGCCTCCGCCTGCTCGGAGCGGGAGGCCCGGCGGGGCTTGGCGGGCGGCGGCACCCCTCCAGGGTACGTCCCGGCCGAACCGGTCGAGCTGAGCCCCGCTCAGCGACGCTCAGGTTGACCGGTTCGCGAGGCTGGGGGCCGTCGGGGCGGCCGGCGTCGCGAGCCGCACCAGGGCGCTCGGCTCCCGCCGTGCGTGCTCGTGCACGATCACCGCCTCGACGTCGGGGAGGTCCGTCAGCACCACGACGGAGTGCTGCTCGTAGCGCTGGATCCGCGCCTCGAGGAGGACGCCGTCGATGGTGACCGGCTCGGGCTCCCACGGCGGGAGCGCGTCCTGCCGGGCGTGCATGATCTCCGGGCTGAACAGGTCCCCGCGGCCCTCGGGCACCTCCAGCGAGCGCACGGCCAGGCCGGACGACGCGGTCAGGAACGCCATATTGCGCTCGCGGTCGACGTCGATCTCCCGGTCCGGATCCAGCGAGCGCGGATAGAGCGTGCTGACGTGGGCGCTCCGGGAGTCGTCCTCCCCGTAGGCCAGCGTGACGATGGAGAGGAAGGGCTGCGCGGGCGTGCCCCGATGGCCGACGCCCTGCAGCACCGGCCGGACATCGGTGCCGGCCGGGGCGAGCGCGAACACGGGCAGCGCGTGGGCCCGCAGGGTGGCGGTCGCCCAGGCAGGGAGCTCGAGGTCGTCGGGGAGGGGGAGCATGGCCGTGGAGTCTCGCTCAGCGCAGCCGGGCCGGGGTCCAGCGTGCCCCCGTGGTGGACCGCTCGACCGTGTGGCCGTCGCCGACCGCGACGAGGAGCCCGCCGCGGCGGGCCAGGGCGCGGGTCGACCGGACGCTGGGTGTGGCGGCCGGCGACCACGTGAGGCCGTCGGGGGAGGTGATGGCGACGCCCTCGCCGGTGGCCACGAAGCGGGTGCCGGTCCACAGGACCGCGTCGAGGTTGACGCTCACCCCCGAGGGTTGCGGCGTCCACGTCCGCCCGTCGTCCACCGAGGTGAGGATCCCGCCGTTGTGGCCGACGACGACGAACCGGCCGCCGCCCGCGGCGACCCCGGTCTGGAAGCGGCGGAACCCGACGGACAGCAGGTCCCACGTCCCGCCGGCACCGCGCCGGGCGATCGTGCCCGCGCCCGCCGCGACGACGGTGGCGCCGGCCGCCGCGAAGCCGCGGACCGAGTGGAAGGCGGGGAAGGCGATCGCGGTCCAGCGCACGCCGTCGCGGGAGCGCAGCACGCGCCCCCGGTCGCCGCCCGCCAGGTACGCGCCGAGCCCCGGCTGCCACGACACCGTGTGGAGGTTGAGGGTGGTGCCGGAGGCGCGCCGCCGCCAGCCCCGTCGGCCGTCGGCGGAGGTGAGGACCGTGCCGCCGGCGCCCACCGCCACGAACCCGCTCGGCCCGTGCGCGACGCCGTAGAGGTCCTCGCCGGTCGGCCGGGCCGCCCGCACCCACACGCGGCCGTCGCGGGACGTCG
>Ga0247757_10000576_pt1 | contig 29833 bp, 39 predicted proteins | sample UWRJL126311R4_FD_180929 | JGI IMG/M metagenome (GOLD analysis project Ga0247757, IMG submission 180929) | Plant litter microbial communities from Arlington Agricultural Research Station in Wisconsin, United States - UWRJ-L126-311R-4 | ecosystem: Environmental > Terrestrial > Plant litter >... | reverse complement strand
TCCCACACGCCCCCACCCACCCCAACGTTCCCCACACCCATCTCACCTACACGTAACCCCCCTCATCACCTCCTCCATCCCCGTCAAGCTATCGATCCGCACCTTCCCCGCATCGCTCCACTCGCTCTCCTCGAAGCTCAGCCTGCGGCGCTCGCCCCCAAACTTCCCCTGCCGCCGGCAGATCTCGAACGCGAGCTCGACCTTCCTGAACACCCGCTTCTTGATGATGCGCTCGATGGCCGCGGCCTGCAAGGCGTCGTCGTCGTCGGGCGAGGCGTCTAGTTCATCGGTTCGAGGTGGGTGAGGCGCGGAGGCGCTGTGTCGGTGGTGGGCGGTGCTTGGTTGGTGGGCGAGAGGCTCGCTTGGTGGGAGCTGGTACGTGGATAGGAGGGGGTTAGCGGGAGCTGCGGCGGTATGCTGTGATTCCTGCCGGTGGTTTTGGGCCGTCGTCGGGGAAGGAGTGGAGAGGGCGCTTAAGGAGTCGGCTCCGTTCAATTCAAGCGTGCTGGCAGTCCTTGCGGGAACGCTGGCTGTCGGCTCCGTCTCGTGGCTGTTCGCGCCGGTCGTGCTGTGTTCCTGCGTGAAGAGACTGACTTCGCGCAGGTTGTCGTTTATGAGTGCCAGAGAGCTATCGATTGTGTGTCTCAGGAGGTCGTTCTCGTGTTGCTTTTCCAGCTTGGGATGTCCGGGCTCATGGACCGGGTGTGCCACCGCATCTGGTTCGCTTGGATGTGGAGCATGTTGTGGTCCTAGGAGGATGGGTTGTCGGCTCGGAAGTTTGGGGCGAGCACGTTTTGTCCTGTTGGCAAACAGATATGCTTTGAACTGCTCGTGCTTCAATTCCAGCGCCTCAATTTCGTCCCCGATGGCTGTGAGAGATATCTCGAGCTGTGCTCTCACTCGATAGTTCTCGAGCCGGAGCGCTTTGATCCGCTCGTCGAAGGGACTGCTCGTTTCGAATCTGGTGTCTCCCCCTGTGGACTTGGGTACATTGTCCTCTTTGCACGCCAGGTCAACACTGGCAGTGTCTTTCTCCGCTCCGTTGGATTCGATCTCCACGTGCGTTGCTTCGTCCTGCACTGGATGGGCTGAGAAGGTTTGAACCACGAGGAGGGCAATGACACTAACGATTACGACGAGAATGCTTGTTTTAATTAGAGTGAAAGCGATGGGCCCAAGGAACAAGCACATGGGAAGAAAGACACTGAAGATCAAGGCAACCATGAAGCTGTCTGAGCACGATTAGTTTCCCCCCATGCTTCGGCAGCACGGGTAAGATTACCTGACGCGTACGGGCTGTCTGCTTGCAGATGCTCCATCAGCACAACCCGCCGTATCGGCACACGAATCAACCTTCACAGGCGATGGGAAATGCGGAAGGTGAGATGCGAACTGCATAGCAACGGGCGAGAGTGAAAGTGGGTAATGGGAGTTGGGAGGTCCCGCTTTCACGGACTTTCATGTGTTGGAGGGAAGTGACCTGGGTGGTTCCGGGAACCACAGTGAGGGTATCTTGTCGACCTGTATTAAACAAGGGAAACGGCAACCTCGTAACCTCAGGCCCACGTCTCCGATTTTCTGGTGGTTATTTCCCATTCACGTGGCAATCGTTCCGTCGAGCCAACCAGGGCAATGCTACACTGGGACAAATACAATTGGCCCTCTTCACCAACTTTCCCACAAACGTTCCTGCACATTAGTCAGGACCACTCCAGCAGAACTGCCTCCTACAAAAGACCACCATCTAGGCCTCCACGTTCGCCTCCGCAATGTCTTGAGCACAAGAACTCGTTTCCGGTGGCTACGGCGTCGGGCATTTTCTTCCGTCGAAATCGGCGATACAGGCAGCCATGATTGTCCCGAATCTTACTCGTTTGTCACGGTTTCTCATGAGGAGCCCAAGTCAGATACGGCGGCGACGGTTGACTCCTTTTCTAAAGCACCTTTGAGAACGGTAACGCCGACGACTAGAGAGCTTTCTAGAGCGCTTGGTAAGGCGGACAGGCGACGATAACTTGGTTTCGATATTGATTACCTCGGCGAGGGCGACTACGGTCAGGTAAGCAGGTCGCTTAGTTGCTGTAACGTCGGACTGGCCTGTGGCGGGCGTGACACAGGCATCAGGGCTCTTGTTCTGGCGTTGGGGTAGGACGACAGGGGAGGCCGGTGAGAATAGGTGCGACTTGACTTGGGCATAGTCCGGATGATAATCTCCACCACGATCGAATATGGATCACGGAATGAAGTCGGAGCGGCGGGCCCACGCCGGAGCGAGATGCATGAAATCGCACGGGTAGGAAACGTTTCGACGGGAACAGGCAAAGAGGGAACAAAGGTCACGAGGTGAGGCTTGAAGGCTAGGGCGTCGCACCAATGCGACTCACAGCGATGATGGGGATCAGGGTCTGCTGCCTGTCATGGCGCTGGGCGGACAGCGGCATGCAAGGCCAGGCATGGGCAGATTGGACGAGCGGGTGTGTCCAAGAGTTGGATCAGATGCAAGGCGTACGGTGTCACTAGGTGCATGAGCGGTGGCACGGCAGGCCGCTGATGGCATGCAGTATCCCCAAGTGGCAAAAGGGAGCTCTGCTGCCATGGTAAAGACGGTGGTATTCGCACATGGAAAGAGGGAGTCGCGGATGAAGCGTGGAGCGAGGCAAGGCGGGGGAGGGGCTTGCTCGAGGGACGCACGCGTCCGGGGAGGCTATTCTGGAGGGCGATTTGGCGGGGTCGGTGAGGAAGAGAGGGTCCTGGCTGGCGGAGGGCGTGGAGGGAGTGGAGGGGAGGTCACACTCGCCGTGGCATCGCCTGAGCCTGAGCGTGGCATCCGACGGCGACCCCGCGCTGGGCTGATTTCTCGCTGCTTCGCTCTCGACTCGGGCGGGCGGGCGTGCTGCGAACACACTGCGCTGCGCTGTACCTGCTGGCTGCGCTGCACGGCGCGGGGCTGCGAGGGCGCCTGTGTCTCCTCGCGCTCTCGCGGCGTCTCTGTTTCTGCTGGCGCGAGGGACGGCGGCTCTTTGCTTGGTGGTGGTGCTGCACGTCGGAAGTCGAGCAGTGGATTCCCTCGCCGCAGGATTTGCCGATGCAGGCGTGGGCTTGGCGGGCAGCGACAGCGCCAGCGACGGCGCTGAGGGCGGCTTGATAGGCTCGCGGGGGGAGGCATTGCGCCAGAGGTGCGTGCGACGGCGTCAGCACAGGCTGGGGGCTCTGGGCCGCGAGCACGGCGGACGGCCAGCCAGCAGCAGCGAGCGAGAGGCCGTGGGCCATGGGCCATGGGCCATGGGCATGGCATGCGCCTAGCCAGCCGGCCAGCCAGCCAGCCAGCCAGCCAGTCAGTCAGTCGGCACGCAGCCAGTTGCGAGCGAGCGACCGCACCCCCCCGGCCATCATCTGGAGGGGAGAGACGGGCGAACGCTGGCCCGCTGGAGGATTTGCTTCGCTAGCAGCGATCCGCGCGCACAATTGCTCGCCCGCGCGCTGCTGGGCAGGTGCCGGGGCTCCCCCGATACACGGCCTCAGGCGTCGCGGTCGAGGGTGCGGCGCTTGTGTGCTAGCTGCTGGCGTCCAGAGCCGGCGCTGCACGACGGGCAGATCGGGCGGGCAGGCTGGCCGGCCGGGGCTGGCAGCGTGTGTGGGTGTCTGTGGGTGTCTATGGGTGTCTGTGTGGTGTGTCTGGTGCGTGTGGGCGTGTGCTCGCGTCGCTGCATCGGGCGTGCATGGCTAGTCCCTCGCCGTCACCGCCAGTTTGCGAGCGCCCACTTGAGCCAGCGCACGGATCGCCCCGCCCTCTTTCGACTCTCCGCTCGACTCCTCCTCTCACACCGCTCGCTCTGCTCAGCACCTGAGCTCAGTCCAGCTGAGCCTTCGACAATCCAACTCCTTCTCCATTCTCACCATGGAGTCTAACCTCGACAACCTCGACTTATACGCCTTCGACCAGACGTTCGACCCGAACCGTCAGTCGTTCGCCTACAACCTCACCCACCAGACCTGGCCGCTGCCCTTATCGCCTGCTGCCATGCACCGATCGCACGACGGTTCCCAGCCACAGCAGCAAAACAACAGCCAGAACCACCAGAACCACCAGCAGCGCCGCGTCAACACCGTGGCTGCTACCACGGCCGCAAGCAGCAATGGCCTGCCCGCCAGCACCACCGACATGGCGCCGCTCCAGACCTCAAACTTCGCCTTTCCACCCACAATGACCACGAACCCCATGCTGGCCGACTGGATCAACATCAGTGCGAGCACCAGCTTTGCCCATCAGGCCTTCGCCGTGGATCCGATGTCCATGGGCGCCAGCTTCAATCCCACCTTCGGCACCACGCTCGATACCTCGCCCGTTGATTTTGCAATCAACACCTCACAAGGCCTCATGACGTCCATGTCCATGACCGCTCCCACAGCCTTCAACATGATGGCCTCCACGTCCATGGACATGAACCAGTCCCTGTCCACGGCTCCCTTCGGCATGGCCGACTTCCAGCAGGAGATTCCCAATTTCCCCACGGCACAGGACTTCGCCGCCCCTAGCGCAGCATCCGCCAGTGTAGGTACCGGCTCGCCCACCGAGCATTGGCTCGAGGTCAGGTCGCTCTCCAGCAGTGACAATGGCTACGTCGACATTGGCCACCGCAACTCGTATGACCTGAATGGCGACTCGCAGGCTCTGATCTTCAACCCAGCCCAGTCTCTCCACATTCGGACCAACTCGGACTCCTCGCAAACGTCAGATCTGCCTCGCTCTGCTCACTCTTTCAGCAGCTTCGAGGAAATTCAGTTCCCCATGCACTCACCCCAATCGGAAGCCGAAAACCAGTTGGAGCTTGTGCGATCGCATACGCACTCGAATAGCAATATCCATGGCCTTCCAGCCCACGAAGCCGACTTCTCCAACTACATTTCGCCCAACCAGTCTGTGAGCCCGCCCATGCCACCGGCTAAGCCTGTCGAAATCAAGCAGTCCGTGTCCAGCTCATCTTCACCAACCTCATCGGCCGGCAGCTCACCCCCATCCCGTCGGAGAAAGTCTCCCGTTGGAGCCAAGCCCGCCAAAACCATCGTAAAGAAGACCCCGGCTCACACTACCAAGAAGGACGTCCAGGGCGAGAAGCGTGTGGGTAGACGACGTGGACCTTTGAGGCCGGACCAGAGACAACAGGCCCATGAGATCCGTAAGCTCCGTGCCTGCCTGAGGTGTAAATTCTTGAAGAAGACGTGCGACAAGGGCGATCCGTGCGGTGGCTGCCAGCCGTCCCACGCTCGCCTTTGGCAGGTTCCCTGCACTCGCATCGACATCAAGGACATTGCCTACTTCATGAAGGATTGGAAAGCCGACTACGAGCGCCATGTGAGCCTCGGATTCTCCATTGGCAACATAAAGGGCTTCTCGCCTCACGAGCGACCCATCTACATCACGCACGGATACGGCCATTACCTCCCTATCATGGCCCGCGAGGTCTATGTTCGTGACGAAAAGTGCTTTGGTGTTGACTGGTTCGAGACCCTCAACGGCCTTCATTTTGAGATCAATACTGCCAAACTTTCTGCTGGCATGGAGGGTGTCTCCCGTAGCATGCTCTCCGATTATTTGGACCGTCACATTGACGGAGGCTTTGAGCCCTTCATCGACGAGTACTTTGAGGGTACCTACTTTGTCACCGAGATCCTCAAGACAGCCTACCGCTTCTACTGCCGGGAGAAACTCCCCGTCATCCGCAAGGCTTTGAAGCTCGTGGTAGCCTACAACCTGACTCTCCACGTTACCATGGTCGAGGGGCTTGGTGGTGAGGAGGAGCAAAATATTGGAAAGGTTGAGGACAACCAATCCAAGTTCCACGGCAAGACGGTAGCACCCGTCATGATCAACTTCCAGGTCAAGTGTGCCTTGGCTGACATGTGGCGCGAACTTCAGAAAGACGTCTTGGAGGAGCTCTCCGCTCTGTACTCATCTGTTTACAGTGGTGACAAGCTCAAGAATTGGCCGACCATCTTCATGCTTGCGGCCATTATCCTCGCTCTGTGGGAGCTGATTCAGTTCGACTGCAACTATCGAGTTCCAGACCAGCCGGAAGTACAAAAGTTCTGCAACGAAATGGAGTCGACCCCTGTCGGTGTCATCGTTGGTCTTTTTTCGGCAATCTCTCAAAAGCTCCCGGCTTTCACCGAGTGGGATACCCGGAAGCACCACCACTTGTTGAACTCGAATCCGGCGGTGTGCGATGCGATGACGGAGGTCCGTGCGCATGTAACCAAATACGGTAAGTCTGAAGCAATGTCTGTCGCAGCCGGCTCGTGACTGACCCGCCACGCAGAAACGTACCTGCGGTCAAGGAGTGATTGCAAGTTTGATCGAAACGATTTCGACTCGCTCTCCAACAAGTTCCTCTCCAAACTCGTCATCCGAGCCAACTAGGGGCCCCCATGTTGACTATTCCTTGTTTCCGCCATCCTCATCCCATCCCTTCAGGCTGCTCTCTCTTACTCGCCTGTTTTACAAAAGCCCTCATCACTTGCCGACACCAACCAGCCTAATCTTAGTTATTGGCTCACGATACCACATATTACGTGCCTGAAGTCTTGCCTGGCAGACTACGATCGCTCTTAACGGCTGATGACACAAAAGCATGATGACGACCTCATTGTTCAATGCTGTTTTTGCTGCTTTGATTCCCCGGCGTCCCGGACGCCATGTTCACGACACTGTCTGGCTCCAACTATCTACACTCATTTTGCGGTGGCACTGGATATTTTCTTTATTACGGATGGATTTTTAACAAATCATTATTGCGGATTGACGATGGTCAACATGACTTGAAGTGACCACGAATCACGTCATTTCTCCTTCATCAGCTCCTGGAAGCAATTCCGGAGTGCTTCTGTAGAGGGTTCTAGATGGCCATCACCCTCACCATACTTCATTGTTGTGGTGGTGATGCTTCCTACCCTGTTATAACTTTTTTTTTCCATTTACACCCTTCTTACGACTCTGTTTTACTGGCATAGCGAGCAACTGCTTTTCCAACATATATCGACTTGGATCTTATGGGAGGGCTTCTTATTGTGTTGCAGTCCCATTTATATCCCATCCAAAGCCACGGCATCCTTTCGGTGGCATTCTCTATCATTCTTAAACGGAGACGTGCATGTGCGTCTGCAATAATGATTTGGATTGCGTGGGGTTGCCTGAGGCTTGTGTTTTCGAGGATTTTGCTTGTGTGTGGCTGGGTGAGATTTACTACGAGCTATACTACTACTACTTACCTGTATCTATCATGGAAATACGGAACCCTGCCCCTGGGATGCAGGGGGGGTTCAGTAAATGAAAATTCGGACTTTTTGATTTACAGCTTCGATCTCTGGCGGTCAGCGTGCATGTCTGTCTCAGCCTCACTATGGCTATACAATACGCGCAGACGTTTCAACGGGGCGGAAACTCCCGGATGTTACATCTTGTTGGTGTATACCATAGCCATCGTGCAGGTCAATTCCTACCTGCCATGTCGTGCCCTTGACCCAGCCTGGTTTTTTTTTGTTGAAACGACCCCAAGTCTCCACAACGAACAAGTTGACGTTGACAACCAGCTCATGCAAGCCACAAACCAGCAGCTCTGCCAATTTTAGCATCACGGGCGATTCGATTCGATTCGCTTCCCCATCTGTCATCAAGCAACCCAATCCCAAAAATCCATCGCTGCCACCACCAAATCAGCAATCAGCTTCGTTCGCGACTTGGGATTTTAGCCCAAGCGCTGCATCGTAGCCCATCGGGCGCACCCCTCCCCCCCCAGCCGCAAATACGGCATGCGTACATCATTCCAAGGACGACAGACAGGTGCAAAACGCAGCCTCATTCCAGCATCTTCCCTGCAAGCTGGGACCAGGGGGGGAGGGGTTTCAGCCGGATTTACTTGGTTCCATGTACGTGTGTGTGCATGTATGTATGTATGTTCGTCGACCGACCGATCGGCCGGCCGGCCGGCGGACCGCTCGTCGGACTTTTCTTGGGGGGGTTGTTTTAAACTAATTATCTATGTACTTATTGTAGGTACGTGTGCATTGTGTATTGTATATAGTTATGTATGTATGTATGTATGTGTGCAACGTACCCGGCCCCGCCAGGCCAAGCCACTTCCTCCACGCACTTTCCTTTTCCACTCCCACGTATAGGAAAGGGAGGAGCGATATAGTCTGCGAATAGGCACAGGGACGGGAGGGGGGAGGGAGTTTGGCTGGGCCGGGAAGGGGAAGGAGATGCGGGAACGATGCGGGAAATGGCGTACTGTGAACGGGAGCGCGCGTCAAAGGGGAATGAGAGGAAGGGAACGCGCACTTTTTTTTTTTGGGATAAAGGGGCGGTGAGGACGTGGTTGGTTGGGGTTAGGGGGGGTTGGGTTTTTGTTAGAGGAATGTGGGAATGCGAAGCGCTGCGTTTGTGGGCCGGTCGGTCAGACCCACGTCCCCCCAGCGCAGCGCGGGAGATCCGAGGTGCGAGCGTTCCCCGCGTCGGCCCCCCCTCCGTATCGATACCGGTGCCTCTTGTAGTAAGGGTGAGCAGAAGGGGGTTTCGTTTTTCCCCTTGCTTGCTGAGCGGGTAAGTGCGTGTGTATACGTGTGTGGGTTGAGAATGAGGGTGGCAGAGGTGAGATGTGAGACATGAGGATGCGGGGATGCGGGTGTGGATGAAGGCCCGCGGAGGGTCTGGGATATTGTGGGGAAAAGGACAGCAAGGTACGCAGCGCTGGCTTTTCTTTTTCCTCGACTTGTTCGTCGAGCGTGCGCTTTGGAAGGGCGAACGGTTCGCTGGGTGCGGCCCGCGTGCATGCGTGATGCTGCTTGTCAAAAGTATGCCATCTCGGGCACGCATCCGCGCAGATTGGGCCTCTCGGTGGCACTGGTTCGACAACACCACTTCCAATTACATCGAATATCAGGTCTGCATGTGGCGTGTAGAGTGGTGTGGTACGTACTTTACGGTGTTCACGCGAGATAAAGCATAAACCATACGATGCATGCAATGCAGCCGCAGCTATGATTTATTCTTCCCTCGCTTGTTTTTGCTCAAAGTGGTCGTGTTGTCCTATACATGTCACGTTGTTACAGGTTCCTTGGCGCATGCACGGCGCCTGTTTGCAGGAAGCAAAACTTTGTTCGCACCTGGTTTTCCTTTTCTTTTGCTCATACCTGTTGGGTTCGGGGGTTGCTGTTGCTTTTGGACGGGATCGGCTGAAACTGGTTCATCTCGGGTATGCGAGAAATCCCGTTGACATGGTGAGTTAGGTTGACATGGCGTTTTGGCGCCCAATGAGGGTGAATAGGATGGACTACTGACTCGTACCGTGACCCATGACATCAATGGGGAATCTTGGTACGAGATCAAAGTCATCCGTGGCCGACGACGCTGCAATCTTTAGGGTAGGGAAAGAACTTGAGTTACGTAACGACCCTCTACTCAACAAGTATCATTCTAGTGCGGGTTAAACATAATAAGAGTTCAAGAACATGGGAAGGTCTGTAGAATCTTGACAACGGCAGATTTCTCAGTAGCACTGCATGAAGACCTATATACCTTCGAGATGTCGGCGCTGAGGTAGATTCTCTATATATGAAAGTGCCACTTGCCAAATGCATCTTTAGTTAAGGATCAGTTTTACCACAGTAACCCTATGTCCGGGGACTCTTAACCCCTCTCTCAATACTTGCCTACAGGCACTAGCTGCCCTATCAGGGTCTCTGAGATATAATACTGTATATAAACTCAGCTTTAAGCTGTAGATAGAATCAGCTTAGTTCTCATATATCTTCCTAAGTCACCAACTCTGACGCAATTTGACGACAACTCTAGTGACAAAGATACGTTTCGATACATCCAAGACGCTTCCAAGAGCCATTGGCATAGACCTCCTATCTGGCAAAGCCTGTATCGGACAGATGCACCTGCTTCCAGCTCCCAGACGGGAACATTCAGGAGCGCCAACGCCTCGCGCGAAATGATTATTCCTGCTGACTCTTCTAACACTCCACACCTTCTCAAGCTCCCCGACATCGGCGGAGCCGCTGAGCTCCGCATCCACAAGATTCTCATCATCGCAGACCTCCCAGGCGTCGGCACAAACCTCCAAGACCGCCACGGAAAGAGCATCGTTGGCAAAGCAGACTCTGACTTCTCCATTATTGAAGATTATGTCTTTATACATAAAAAGCCGGATCTATGCTACAACAAATGGAAAAATAACCCAGTACAAAAGGCGTCTACAGCTCCAACGGCCTCGCCATCGGCATCGTCAAGAAGGCCTCTACTATAGATAGCGACCCTAATCTCTGCATTGCAGATGCACCCACGAACTTCTTTAGGCGATTTTCCTGGCTATTCAAATTTTTGACAGCAGATAAACGACACTGGTCCTTAATACTTCTGGAAGCACAATCCCACAACACCGCCGGCATCATCACCTATCTATCGCGATATCCTTTTAGAACACCGGATAAACCTGCTACACTCGAAGTTTATCAGTAAAAAAATTCTAGTTATCGAAAAGGAAAGCGTCGTGTATCTCGTCCTCTTCAGCTACTCGGTAGCTCTCTGGTGGCTGATTGCAACACTTCCACTCGTGTTCGGACCACGCATGAGAGGATCTCCAACCTTTGGGTTGTTCTTCTATCATACCCTTCATCCGATCTATAACCTGGGTTGATGTTGGCCTCTTCCCAGGAATCTCATCGACCATTTCTACTAGCAGATTAAGAAGACCGGATGGCGGAAGTATGCCTTCCAAGTTCCAACGCCTGCCGCTGCTCAATTCCTTGGACAACATATTCTCCCTCCTCTCAGACAGGTTTTTAATCCACTCCTGAACTCGAGGAAGACATAGATGAAATGCATCTCCGCTCCCGTCTCGAGATCGATATTCTTCGAACTTGGCTACGGGAATCTGCAATACAACTGTGCACATTTCAATGAAAACGCAACCAAGTGAGAATATATCAGACGCTCTTCCCCGAGGCTGCTGTGCAGCAACTTCGGGCCTACACCATCTCCGGGTCATTGATGTAGGACTTTCAGTCTGAGACCCATCGTTTTGTGTAAAGCTTCGGCTTATCCCAAAATCGGTTCTATTGGCTGCTGTTTAGAACTGTGGTCGGAATGGTAATTTTGGTCGTGTCGGCTTACATATATACTTCTCGACTGCTTCGGCCTCCAATTTCGCGCCTTTCATGGACAAGGATATTGCTTGGTTTGATATCCATGTGTTTAATACCTTCCTTGTGCATATAGTCGACTGCATGCGCCAGACACAGAAACATGCGCGTCAAATCTTGTTGGGCTTTGTTGTATAACGAAGAAAGCATATATCGATCGCAATGAGCCGCCTCCCACTCGTCTAAAAATTTGGACATATCCCCGGTAGCAACAGGATAGAGCAGAATGGCGAATGTTTTGTTCTGCAAGTGCGTACCAACGAGTTGGATCACGTGCGGATGTCGGGTACGGCGTATAGACTTCCGCGCGAGCCTGATACGACGGCAGCGGACAGACTCAATAAGCGCCGTACTCGAATGCCCGATCGTCCTTTCAACCTCAAGTGGTATTGGTTCACCCGGGGCGAATTGCACATGCTGTCCTCTGCCTGACCAGTTATTTTCCACCTCTTTTGCCACTACTAGTCGTTCATTCTGGAGTGCTCGTCCATATTCGGTATTTGGATCCAGCCGACCAGGTGTGATGGTCTTGTAGCCTGGAGTTGCCGTATAGAAGACATCTGGAGTGACAAATTTATCATCTGGCGAGGGTAAATCATCCTGTTTAAAGGGCTCAGGAAAGGCTGCACCGGTGCTAGATTCGTGTGGGCTGAGCAAGCAGCGGGGTGCAGGCTCACGAGAATAGTCTATGCGACTTGTCACTTATGACATATATTGCATTGAATGATAAAATGGTTTCGCTTTCCTTATACAACCCATTTGTGGTAGTGTTATATCGTATAGTAATCAATGAATAAATTCTTCTTCCAGCTATATTTTATTTTATTTACCTAGTTAATTACTATCTCATTTCTACTGACTAGTATACTTCAGATTGCACAGGCTACAAATGTAGCACAACTAGCACCGCGTTGGCGCGCTTAAAAACAAGGAGAAAGCCCTTGCCATAGAAGGACAAGCATTTTACACACATCAAAAGCAATGGGTTGATAGAGTAATCCACAATATAGATAAGCGAGGGACTGCATTAATCCCAAAGAGGGAGTCCCTGGACAGAGATTACCTTGGCCCTGATTTTATCTCAATTTACAACATATCAATATGCATTCGTTGATACTTATTTCTGTTTTTACGCGAAAGGCTGATTTGTGTCCTCTGCACACCAAACAAAATCTTTTTTGTTGTTTTCTATTTGTACACATACAAAAGCCCGTAGGATAACAGTGCTTTCCTGTTATAAAATCGAAAGAAACGACAAGGCAAGAATCTCAAGGAGGCAGAGCTACTCAGCTATAGTATTGTCAAACTTTCCCTGTACACATAAGTTCATATATACATCCATATAAGAACACCTGGAAATGCTGCTCTATTGGCCGTAACGGGCCCTAGCCCTGTTGGGCTCCTTACTTAGTCCCTACGTATAACACCCGGTTCAGCAGCACGCTTTCCTCGGCTCCTTATTCGAGAAATGCCGGCAATGAAACGTTGATAATTCACCTCTTATCTCCAGGCTTGGGATTGTTGTTCAGTAAAAGCAGCTCTCTGCCTCTACAAATATGTCATGGACTAGCTATGCGCTTTATATCATAGTAAGATCCTTCAGTGTCCAGATGAGCTCCATGCTGTGTTGTCTCCGTGACACTGTTCCACTTCCGGTCTTTTTTGACTTTTTTACCTCTAAACTGTTCCAGCCTTTGTGGGTTTAGACGAGGCATGCCAGCTAGATGATTGATGCTATCATGAACAAAAGAATACAGACGTTCTACCCGACGTGTGGAAGAAACCCGGCCAAGTGTTCGCGAATCGTAAGCTACGCGAACGTAAGTGTTAGTAAAGATACTAGAGTCTAATATGACATCGTGACCATGGCAGAGGTGGGTAAGATCTGCGTGGATAGCGCAATATTCGGACGCGTCCCAAGATAGATCTTCCTCACACTGAAATCGAAGGGGTGATACACTGAGTGTGGTAGATGAATTTAAAGGAGCGGGTCAGTATGAGACTCTTTGAATTGGTCTCTGGATACGATTCAGCTTCAAATGCTGATATTCCTCCCCAATAGGCTCGCACCCAGACGGCATTCTTTTGGTTTAACTTATTATCGCCGTTTTCTTGATTAGTAAAAGAAGTCCGAGCAAGTAATTTGAACGGGCGTAATCCAGTGTTGAATATTAGATCACACTGTGGACCACAAGTGTTAAGCTCATACTTTTCTAGTGGATGGGATAGTGGAAAGATAGGTAGGTGGGAATTTTGTTGGTGTATACAGCAGGCTAACCTAATAGAAAGAAGCTATTAGTCCCTGTTTATGCAGAAAACGCTGCCAGAACTCATGTGCGACATCAGAAAGTGGTGCCCGTGCTTTGGGGGAGCAAATTATAGTAGACCAAACACCCACTAAAACTAGTTTTTTACCCATTTAAATCCCTCCCAACAGATTTCATACATCGCATCCTGCTGAAACCCGAATACAAACATGAATTTGTGTTTGATAACACTCAAGAGACGTGCCTGTCATGTCTTGCGATCTTAATTCCTTTTCTCTGACCCGGCCGATGGAGCGCATCGTTGAGCCTGTGGACAACTGGATCTCGAGATGCTTTTCGAATTTGAAATTCCTCTCGTCTTATCGATTGCGTATAAGACAATTTCACTGAAGCATTCAAGGCGAGCCTAAGTAGTGGAACCAGTACTGTGACACTTTTGCCAATAGTGATTGTATTGATGGTGAGCCACCCAGTGTTGGCCCTAAAGAACGTGCATTTCAAAGCCGCAGGTAGAGGGACACTGGCGCTCAAGGTTGTTCAACTTGATCTGGTGTCACCTGACTACGCCCTTGGGACCTGCTCTTTCACTATTAGTCTTCCGGCAGTTGAAGCCTTTACGCACACAATCACCTGTAAATTTGCGAGAAACCCGTCTCTAGTATGCATCCCTAACAAGCCTAATCAACGGCCTGATCTATATTTATTTTAAGAATGGAACGATCATCACCAATCAAGTGAGCATGACTTAATAGTCAAGGCTGTAAAGAACACACACCTCTTGGTTGGGAGAATTAAGTTAAAACCTTAATTCGCCGGTTCGAGCCCCAGGCTCGCCGAAGGTAAAAAGTACCTTGGGCCAGAGTAGAGAGAAACACTAGGTTGAGAAATAAAAAAATCCCTAGTTAGCTCCTCTGGGTGGGCTAGTGTCAAAAAGGGCTGCAATGACACTAGGCTGGTTGAAAGTACAACAGATGCCTCAAAAGCACGAAGAAGAGACTTTCATCCAGTGGCGCAGCAGGTACAATCTGGCGACCAGCCAAAACAACAACAAAGTAAGTCAAAACCACCCTAAGAAATATGCTAACAAAGTGATAGAAGAACGACTAAAGAAAAGAAGTAATATGACTTCTTAAAAAGAAGGTCTTAAAAAGAACATCTTCATAAAAAAGATCCTTCTTTTTGGAAGTTCAAAAACTTTAAGTTGGCCTTAGGGCCAAATCTTCTGAGAGGATTAGAAATAATGCGCTCTCCACTTGTGAACTTTTTTTCTAGCTTGTTGTAGTAAGAGAACAGAAAATGGCACAATGTCACTACGAAGATAGCCATGGAAATTTAATTGGCGGTTTCGCTGGCATCGTATTGTGGCATAATCAGGTACTCTCCAACTGCCATTCTTCTTACTTTTCATAAAAGTAACTAATTACACAGCTTTGAAATTTTTAATACAGACTTGGTTGACCTGGTGTTTTATTTCCAATGCTATATTTCTAAGATGAACATGGCTTTCTACTGTCTAAACTCTGGAAGACGCTCAAGCCTTTCCTTAGAAGCCTTGCCTCTCTTTCGGCATGTACGCCTCCTCGAGATACTTTGCGTCCTCATCACTCAGCTTGAAGTGGATATTCTGAACAGCCTCCTCGATCCTTTGCTTGCTACTCAAACCGATGATGGGGCACACGCCCTTTTTGATGGTCCATGCTGAGGCAATGCAAGCCATGCTTACGCCGTTCTTCTTCGCTACTTCTTCCACGCGTCCAATGATCGTCTGGTCAATCTTGTCCTCGCGGTTGTGAACAAGAGTTTGGAGAAACCTGTCAGTCGTGGAGCGTGTGGAAGAGCGGTCTGACCAAGGGCGGGTGAGGGCGCCACGCGCAACGGGAGACCATGGGATCAGCCCAACTCCAGTGTCCTGGCAGTACGGGATCTACATAGGAGTCAGCGGACATGAAAAGAGCGATGCCGAGAAAAAAGTTTTCGTACCATCTCGCGCTCCTCCTCGCGGTAGATGAGGTTATAATAGTTCTGCATGGAGATGAATTTGTGCCAGCCATTACGGTCTGCAATGTTTTGAAGCGTCTGGAACTCCCATGCCGCCATCTGCACCGCATTAGCACGAACGTCTACCCGACCGTGAGCTGGCGTTATACTCACAGAGCTCGCTCCGATATATCGCACCCAGCCCTTCTCAACCACGTCGTTCAATGCCTTCATGATCTCTTCCCTTGGTGTCTCCCGATCCAGCCTGTGGATCTGTAGCACATCGATGTATGTGCCGAGCCTCTCCACACTCTTCTCAACTGCATCAAATATGTGTTTCCTGCTCAGTCCGACGTTGTTGACCATATAGCCGTCATTCTCCCTAATACCGGCATCCGCAAGTCCGAGTGAGATATTGTCCTCATGTACACCAAAGTAACATTTCGATAGGAGGACGACTTTCGAGCGCGGGATGTTGTATTTTTTGAGGGCTTTGCCAATGATGCGTTCCGAAACACCGTGGGAGTAGATATCTGCCTGTAGGCAAGTTAGTTGCATTGTGATCACGGAGCTTCACAGGGACCAAGATCATACTGTGTCCCAGGTATTGATTCCGCACTTGAAGGCGTGCTCGAGCAGCGGCAAGCTCTCTTCTTCATCCAGCACCCATTTCTGCCACTCGCTGGAGCCATAGCTCATGGCTCCCAGAATCACCCTTGATACTTTGAGACCTGACTTGCCTAGGCTGTGCCGCTGTTAGCTTACTTCGCCCGAAGTGCCCCGCGCCTCGTCCCCTTCTCCATTCTGGGACAGTGTGCGTCGCTGATACGTACTTGACATATTCCATCTTCTTTTCCTCAGCCATGGTGATAGCTAGTGATTTATCCTGGTGCTGAATACGATTTGGATACTGTGAATACTCGTTTTGAGAGTTCGTGTTGTAACAATGTGTCGTCGCGGCTGAGGCACCCCGCGCCTCTCTTTAAAGTTCGAGAGGGCGGAATTTATTCGAAAATCCGCTAACTGCGGCGGATTTTACTTGGTAAATATGAATACGCCATGAAGTAATGACAAAGCGAGCCGTGGCACACATATTCGAGCTTTGCGGTCGATCATCTTACGTCCTAGTGACCAGCTCTCTTTGTGGCATTAACGGACGGTCAGACCAATTGGAGATGATTGAGTCCGTGGATGCTGCTTGCAACTCTCCGCTTCTACACCAATGACCGTGGTCTCTGTTCCTTCTTCATTCTTTCTGTGGAGCTATCCCGGTGATAGACTTATTTCCGCGGTATCGGCCCGGTCTTCGTTAATTCCCGTTCCCAATGTCGCCACACCACCCATTGAAGGCTTCTTATACTACAAGGTGTAAATTGTAACAGATAGTGTACAATTCCATAGCCTTCCTCTAAGTCTCATTAGAAAAGACAATCTTAAACACACCCGGAGAGCAAAAACTCGACAACAATTGTCAAAACTTCTCGCTGGCATCATTTTGTTTCGACAGATTCATAGCATCACATTGCATAAAGTGCCAAAAACAAATCATTTGAGATCTAAGTCTCTGCCCGTAGGCGTGCTCATTGATTCCATTGAAAGCCGTGTTCTCGGCTATAAACCTATAAAGATATCATATCCCATGATGCCCTGATGATGCCGTGAACGCCGTCCCATGATAGCTACACACAACCGTCGACCTCTACTGGCCGCCACGAAGACGAAGCACTAAATGCAGAGTAGATTCCTTCTGGATATTGTAGTCAGAGAGCGTCCGGCCGTCTTCCAGTTGCTTGCCAGCAAAGATGAGACGCTGCTGATCCGGAGGAATACCCTCCTTGTCCTGGATCTTCGACTTTACATTATCGATAGTGTCGCTAGATTCAACCTCGAGAGTGATCGTCTTGCCGGTGAGGGTCTTGACGAAAATTTGCATACCACCACGTAGACGCAACACCAAGTGGAGGGTCGATTCCTTTTGGATGTTGTAGTCGGAAAGAGTTCGGCCGTCTTCGAGCTGCTTGCCGGCGAAGATAAGACGTTGCTGGTCCGGAGGAATACCCTCCTTATCTTGAATCTTCGATTTCACATTGTCGATCGTGTCTGATGATTCTACCTCCAATGTGATAGTCTTACCGGTAAGAGTCTTAACGAAGATCTGCATGCCACCACGCAGACGAAGGACAAGGTGAAGAGTTGATTCCTTCTGAATGTTGTAGTCGGAGAGGGTGCGACCATCCTCAAGTTGCTTGCCGGCGAAGATCAATCGTTGCTGATCCGGAGGGATGCCCTCCTTGTCTTGGATCTTCGACTTAACGTTGTCGATAGTATCCGACGATTCGACCTCGAGGGTAATGGTCTTGCCGGTAACTGGAAGCCATGTTAGCACAGGACTCGAGAGTCAGGGTGCTTGGTAGCAACTTACGAGTCTTCACGAAGATCTGCATGCCTCCACGAAGGCGAAGGACGAGATGCAGGGTGGATTCCTTCTGAATATTGTAGTCTGATAGTGTACGTCCATCCTCAAGCTGCTTGCCGGCGAAAATCAGGCGCTGCTGGTCAGGCGGGATGCCTTCCTTGTCCTGAATCTTGGACTTGACATTGTCGATGGTATCGGAGGACTCCACCTCCAAGGTGATGGTCTTGCCAGTCACTGCGATGCTGTTAGCCACTGCGCAGGCCGGGTGGCGGCACGGCTACTTACGGGTCTTGACGAAGATCTGCATGGTTGTTTGTTTGCTTGGGATCCTAGGGTGGGTTTATTGTGTTTGCTGTAGGTTCAGGCTGCAGGCTGCAGTGCGTCGTGTGGTTTGGGGGTTGGGTGTGGATTGTAGGAGGGAGAGTGGTCGGAGGCAGGCGGAGGGGGTTTATATGGACAGGCGCAGGCGGCAAGCTGAGGCTGTGACGGTGAAAGATGGTGAGTAATGGCCACAAGCGGCCCGTGCGCCAATGAAATCAGGGCACGAGAACGTTCGAGCTTCTTCCCCGGACCAGGCAACCGCGCGTCTCGGCCGTGCCTTTTATTCAATTCGCCCTCTGGGCTGCTGCGGAGCGAGTGATATCTAAACTCCTTCTGCTGTCGTCGCCCTTCACACTCCACCGTCGCTGCAGCTGCTGCAGCTTCCGCGAGGCTGGACGGCGCCGCTGGAGTTGCCTAGGCCGCAGCTTCCCCGCTTCCTGCCGTTATCGGGCCATGTGATCACCTTATCAACAGTCAAGGCAACCCCCGCCGCATTTGCCCAACACCCCAAACCGTCTCGCCATGGTTGCAGCAAACCACCGACTTACAGCCAAACAAAGCACCGCAGCATGCCTGCTCTTTGCAATGACTAATCTACAGGTCGAAGCTATCAATCGCGCAATCAACGAATGGGTCTGACATGCAGTAATACGGGCATATCTCGGCAACCCGGCAGTGTATTTCTCATCGATGTATCAGTGGCGATAATCACCGCGGAGTTCAAACAGGTGCTCAGAGTGGACCAGCCTATTTGAACGTGCATGGCTGCATCTTTGCAGATATTTCATGCCTGCCGAACGCGCCTGCCGTCTTTGAGCGTCGGACTTCGCGCTGTAGCTGTGAGCGATGATGTCACACTAGAGCGCTCGCCCCCTTCCGCAATCCCGAACTGCATTCTGTGGGTGGCACGCTCCTTTATGTCGACCATCCAGAGCACCAAATGCTCATGTAGGGAACGATCCTTTCTTCCACATGTGGCAAAGGTGGTGTTGGGATTGCAGTGATGGTCATTGCATACTGCGCACACATTGGTACGCTTCGGACTCTCAAGCATAGAGAGACACGGCCATGTAGACGGAGGCCTGCATCAACCAAGCAGTCTTATGGATTTACAGCAGGGCGCTCCAAATTCGGAGGCCTTTGTGTATGATCACGCAATGGCCACTCGAGACCCAGCCATGGGCGCAGAGTAAATACAGGTACCCAGTACAGGCACGCAAGATGCATTCGTACCGTGCTCTTCCGCGCCCCGTGCCCGCCTCTACACTCGCTTCCGATCTGATTTTTCCTGATATGTACGCCCCGTCGCTCGTTGACTAGGATGTCGTTGTATACAACAAATGCCCAGTTGTATTTCACGGCCTCAAGTTTGTTTCACATAGAGGAACGTTGACAAACCTAACTCAATAGATCAAGAGGTAACCAGAACCATGGATTGGCACATGCCATATTGCCTCTGGACCCATCATTACCCCATGATTTCGGAACCAACAACAAGAAAAGTACCATGAGGAAAAAATCTTCCAATCTATATCCATTAGCCAGAGGAATTTAACAACACATGTCCAGCCATCGCTTTGTGCAGCTTCTTGCAAGGGTGACCGTTGGCAGCCATGTTAACATTCTCCGTGCCGGTGCTCAACCTTCCAGAAATGAAATCTCAGCTGTTGATTTACACACTAAATACAAAGTTGGAGGGAACAGCCTCCTAGCCAGTTGAATATTGCCATTTTGTCTAGTGGCTGCACATATACTGGCAGGAGTTAGAAAGTAGGTCGAAGCGGTTCAGGCAGGTGTCGCGGGTCGAACCCGATACCACGGTACCTGCTATGTGATATGATATCGTCCCAGAAATACCTCACATTCACACCATACACAGCCATGGTCCAATAATCAACAATCTCCCACTAGTTTCAACAGACTGACCTGTCAGTACGTGTCTATTTCTTTCCCTGTACAATTCATGCAAACACCTGTTCACCTACCTGTTCGATAGCCAGTCACAATTAGACTAAAGATCTACTTCGACTGTGGCGACATCTTATTGGATAGTCATGCCGCCAGTACCTTATTTGGGCGCTGAAATTTTGTGGTTTGAGGCTCCACAACATGGCTTGCGATTCTCGCTACCGCTCGGTATTTTTGTGACGTAGTGCATACTATGTGGATCCTTGGTTCAGAACCCAGCAAGTTGATTTTGGGGGGTTCCTAATTGCTGGGCTCTTTCTGATAAGGATGAAATCGTCTGCAGCTGCTTCGCTGCAGCTACCTGCTCTAGTACACTCGCGTGTTTCAGGTTTATCGTTGGGTGAAAGTCGACTGCGTCTTCTGCCCACTACTTACTCTGCGACTGCCACTTTCAACTCACCAACTCCCATGCGGAACTTGGAGGCGAAAATACAAACGATACGGCATTCCCTCGAGCCACGAACCCCAAAAATGTGGCAACCAAAGAAGAATGCCTCGGAGCGAGACTTCGTAGGCAGCAATATTTCAAGCGTGGCGTCATCGCGTAGGACGTCTCCTCACCGGCCGAACACCAACCAAGACGAGGAGCATGTGTACGTGCTTACTCTAAGCCTTTCGCCATCAATCTCTGTTCCCCTGGACCAGATGCGTGAGGAGTATTTTCCGAAACAATTGAACCATACACCTGCGCACATTACACTTTTTCACGCCTTACCTCATTCGCAAATTGAGGTGATAGATGCCCACCTGAAAACCACAGCGGCACGCACAAGACCATATAACATCTCGACTGGAAGTCCGTTTCGGCTGCGGCGTGGAGTCGCTGTCATGCTCGGGTCTGGAGACGAGCAGTCGCAGCACTTGCGGGAGGAGTTCCGAGAGACGTGGGAAACGTGGTTGAGCAAGCAAGACAGAAGTGGATGGCACCCGCACTGGACAGTGATGAACAAAGTGGACGACGAGAAGAAAGTTGAATCAGCATTCAACACCATCAGGAGGATCTTATTCGAAGATGTTCAGCACGGAAAGGTTGTTGGGTTCGACCTTTGGAAGTACAACGGCGGCGATTGGGAACCGGCCAGACAGTATCGATTTCAAGACATTGGAAGGAAGACTCCGGCAAAGAAAGATTCGGTTGGAAGTGACGGCTATTTCGAGCAAAAGTCGGATGGCTCTAGGACTCCAAAATCTCCTTCATTGAAGAAAGCCGGCAGCATGATGGCAGAAGTATGGAGGACGGTGACGTTAGGAAAGAACAGTCCAAAACAGAGCCCTGAGCGGTAGCATAAGAAGATTGCAAGATGGCTGATGATGGCGTGAGACGTCATAGCTTTGTATTCTATTCTAGAGAACTCGTATCGGCATGTAACCTTGTAATAGGGACCCAGTTCAATAGTGGCAACGGACCCCGTTACCCATCGATATTTTTAGATTTTTAATGGTGATGCGATCTGTACTATGGACCGTTATGAATTGTCCTGAAACAGCACTGGGACGGAGTATAATTGTAGATTGGCCCATAGAAAGCAAGGATATACTCTTCCTTAACTTTACCAGTTCAGGACACGTAAGGCTGAGTGAGACGCAGGTTGCACCGCATCGTGAAGCTATTCAGAAGGCGTTAGCGTCCAGTATTCGACGGCGGGCCTATTGTTTCCGATATAGGTAATGGCATGTCTATCAGACTGTAAGGTTAGTTTGTATGAAGTGTGCTCGTAGTGTATATCAGCCTTGTGGATATCATGAGAATCATGGGCTCGTGGCCTGGCACGGGAATAAGATGCAACATGTGTCCCCCGTATGTAGGACAAGCCGTCCAGACCCAAGAAGGAGCAAATTCGGAGATTGAACCGTCTCGTACTGGAGCATTCTGCATTCGCAGAGCCGCACGTAGGAAGCACAAAGAATAGAGCCACAAATGCTTGGCTCCTGTATGGCCCTTTGTAAGGCTGTGTAACAGCATGATGGGCGGTTAAGAAAGGCCACGCAGGTCCGACGCGCGTCGCCCATCCAGTTCGACTATGATGAACTGCGACTTGCCATGTACAACAGGACGACAAAAGGCGGCATATTGCCATGAAACGCTGGGCCGCGTATATCTCGCAAGTAGAGATCATGTGTACTTATGGACATGGGAGGCGCAAAATGAAGAGCGGCGTTTTGCGACTAGGCGTTGGCCCTCGAGCTCGCGTAGTTAGCCAGGTCGGGCGACACCTCCCAGTCAAGTGACGGCCCCTCCCCCCTTTCCGTACAGCTCTAGGCGTGACGAGCAAAGTTTGCCGCATCCCACGTGGGCGCGAGCTGGCTCGGATTGAGTCGCAGGGAGCTCCGAAGGAATGGATGCGCAGGCGAGACTGAATGTCACCCAACCAGAGGCGAAAAGAGCAATTTTAGAATAAGGGTCGAGGTTCCAGTGATCATGGGGCCGCAATGGCACCAGCGCAAGGGCCGAAGACGCCAGGGGGCGGGCGAGGGACGGCAGCGCATGGGCGGGCGAGATGTGCCCTGTGAAGAAAGGGGAATCGATGGGGGGCTTGGCCTGGGCTCACAAACTAGCTAGGGAGCTCCGAACCAGCACCCTTATAACCAGCTGTCCTCACCGCCAGTGCTCTTTGACCCTGTTCGAATTATCTGTGCTGCACCTGTTGTGTCCTCCCTCTTCAAGGCATCGCCCTCCCCACCTCCACTCGCTTGCATCTTCGCTCGCTGCAGCATCACTCCACCCGCATCAATTTCTTCAGCTACACGTTTCGCACCCTCCCTCCCTCCCCCCTCCACCGCCAACATGAAAGGTCCGCTCGCCTAATTGCTTCTGGCCGCTCTGGCACTGACCAACATGCAGCTATCATTCTCGTCGGAGGTTTTGGTACCCGTCTGCGCCCTCTGGTACGTCTGCGCGTGCTCCCCCGCACTACGACAAAAATTTGAAAACTGACACCAATAGACCCTCACATACCCGAAGCCGCTTGTTGAGTTTGCGAACAAGCCTATGATCCAGCACCAGATCGAGGCATTGGCAGATGCTGGCGTTACCAACATTGTTTTGGCCGTCAACTACAGGCCTGAGATCATGGCTGAGGCTCTGAAGACCGTCCGTGTGCCCCACCAACAAACTCTCAAACAGCATAGTTAACACCGCACCAGTACGAGAAGGAATACAACGTCAAGATCGATTTCTCTGTCGAGACTGAACCTCTGGGCACTGCTGGCCCGTTGAAGCTCGCCGAGAAGATCCTAGGCAAGGACGACTCACCGTTCTTCGTCCTCAACGCCGACGTGACCTGCGAATACCCTTTCAAGAAGCTCGCCGAGTTCCACAAGCAGCACGGTGAGGAAGGCACCATTGTGGTGACCAAGGTGGAGGAGCCGTCCAAGTACGGTGTGGTCGTGCACAAGCCCAACCACGCCTCGCGGATAGATCGCTTCGTCGAGAAGCCTGTTGAGTTCGTTGGAAACCGCATCAACGCCGGTATCTACATCCTCAACCCCAGCGTCCTCAGCCGCATTGAGCTTCGACCCACCTCAATCGAGCAAGAGACTTTCCCCGCCATGGTCAGAGATGGCCAGTTGCACTCTTTTGATCTCGAGGGCTTCTGGATGGATGTTGGTCAGCCCAAGGACTTCTTGTCCGGCACCTGCCTCTACCTCTCTTCTTTGTCCCGCCAGGGCTCAAAGCTGTTGACTCCTGCAAGCGTGCCCTTCGTTCATGGTGGCAACGTCCTGATCGACTCTTCTGTCAAGATTGGCAAGAACTGCCGCATTGGACCAAATGTCACTATTGGACCCAACGTTGTTATTGGTGACGGTGTCCGACTCCAGCGATGTGTGATCCTTAAGAATAGCCGTGTCAAAGATCATGCTTGGATCAAGTCTACCATCGTCGGCTGGAACAGCAGCGTTGGTAAGTGGGCTCGCTTGGAGAACGTGACTGTTCTCGGTGACGATGTGTCTGTCGGTGACGAGGTCTATGTCAATGGTGGTTCGGTTCTTCCCCACAAGTCCATCAAGGCAAACATCGACAGTAAGTGTATCCTGGTGAAACAAATGTACACATGCTGACAAGCACTAGCGCCTTCCATTATCATGTAAACGTGTCGTCCTCTTCGCCCTCGGGTCCGTTGCAATGTGATCGTTAGCGCATCGGCTTTCTACACCTTTTAATTTTCTTGCACTTTTCTTGTATACCTTGCATTTACCCTCTACATCATCTTTCAGCACACCTGCACCAAGGTGTATGGTGTTTTGAAGGAGTCTCTCTTCCTCTCAACTCGACAACGGGATCGACGAAAAAAGCTTTTGATTCGGGGGGTTGGGTTCCGTTTCATGGTCTTCTGGAAGTGGTTGTTTGGTATCACGTGTGTTTAGCAGCATGTTTAGGCGCTCAAAGAATGGGTGCAATTATATGGCATGAGCTCAAGGGTTTGAGCTATGCTGGATGAGTCTTATGGCGGTTAGATGAAAGACGGCGAGGTTCCGTATGCCGGGTTATGAATAACTTGGGACAATATAATACAGCAGCTTGTGCGCTTTTATGTGCGTCGATGATGTTAACGTTCGCCCAAACCCTCATGCGAATACTTCTGATGCTAATAGAGTTAGAAAAGGCCCTATCGGACCTCATGCTCGCATTGCAAAGTCTCCCTGCCTGAGCGCTACCCTCAAAGCACGGTCATACAGCCTTAATGATGTGTTGCTGCTCAATTCAGTGGTTTTTTCCAGCAATTTTGACATTACACAACCTAAGCCTCTGTTGGATGCTGTCTTCAATAACGAGGCCGATGGGATTATTTGGAACAGGGTCTACAACGCCGTCACCAAATCGACCCCTCCGCCGTCCCGTCTTCCATTCCTTCCTTTCAACAAACCCCATGGCTATGCAACATGAACAACTTACAAACTCGATGAAGCACCGCAAATACGTAGAGGATGTGCTGAAGGAGGAGCTGAGGAACATGTACGTCGAGATTCCTGGTTTCTTTGAGGCTTTCTTTAGCGAGATCGCAAGCCTCCATCTGGCAGTGCAGACCGTGTATGAAAGGTACAAAGCGATGGGTAACCCACTCTATGTGGAGGGGAGAGGGTGGCAGGGTTGGCCCGAAGGCGCAAAGGGGATGTTCTGCGCCAGGTCGCAGAGCTTACAAGCCAGTTTTTAGGCTTCGCAGAAGAACTTCATCAATCTATTTGGCTAGCAGTGTACGAACTACGGTTCGTTATTGTAAACCCTAGACTAATCAGTGAGCTTCTAGCAACCAAAACAGACAATCTGTCGTGATTAAAACCCTTCGTCATTTTTGCCTTCAAAACGAACGTGATGTCCCCAAGCGCTTTCAAGCCCGAACCCCTTCTCTCCATCCTTCAATCGATGAAATAGAAGATCCCCCTGATCCACCAGTGCTTGTTCTAAAGCACCTTGACGATGACCTCTTACATGCTTCGGTAACTAAGAAACTTACCCGCCCGGAGGTTAAATACGTGATAAGAAAAGTATTAGAAGCACTAGTAGTGCTGCATGAGGATGGCTATGTGCATACAGGTATGCTATCGTTGGAGTTGCTTTTCAGAATACGTTACAAGCTCTAATTATCGTTTCATGTGCAGACGTCAAACCTGACAACGTTTTAGTGAATTATGGCTCAGGGAATATCTGGTTTATTGATGCGCAGTTGGCTGACTGTGGAAGTACAGTATCCAAAGATTCTAGATATGCAATAGAAGGCGATATTATCGGAGCGCCTATATTTCGAAGCCCCGAAGCACACCTCCAAATGAGATGGAGTACTACTACGGACATTTGGTCTCTCGGCACTACGGTAAGCAATCCGATCAATTATTTCGGATATATTGATTGACCGAATTTCTCCCTACAGCTTATAAGCCTGCTTTGGGGAGGAAACTGGCATATTTTCAAACCAGATATTCCTGCCGATCACGAGCACTATGAACTGAAGATTCTTATGAAGCACTATCAATATTTCGGACCATTCCCTTTATCATACAAGAAAATAGCAGACGAAGATACTTTGAGAATCCTTATGAACGGCGTACCTTCTGGGATAATGAAGCCATTTGAGTATGTTACGGATCGTGAGATCATTGAAGAGGATAAAGCATTCATACTAAAAATCATGAAACTTGATCCACGAGACAGGTCAACAGAAAAGGAGCTCTTACAGGATGGGTGGTTTCAGTTAGAGTCTGAACCCAACAAGCACGAACGCTTTTCTTGAGACTCCATAGTTATATAGCACAGCACTTAAGTTCAGCCAGGCAACTATCGGTGCAGTTTCCCATTTTACGCATATTTGCATAGAGATCAGCTGCATATTTGCCTACATGAAGATGTCATGCTATGCCTTGCTCTCTCAAAATCCCAGGGGTGAACCCAACATAGTGGTGGAATGCGCTAGTGAAGTAGCCTTGTTCATGGTTAGAGGAGGCGTCAAGGCCATTACGTGAACACTAGAAAGAACTCACTTCTAAAAGGCGCTATGATTCCCTTTGATAGAACTGGAAAGGACATAAGTCTTATTACGATACAGATTGGTTTTCTTTTCAAGATCGGGTCACGGTTGGCGGCCGGCGTAAACGCTAGCAGTGCAGAACTTCCTCCAATAAGTGTTGTCAGATGAGAGTTTTAAGTAGTATAAAAAAATTAAAAGACTGAAAAGGCCTCCCAGCAGTAATGCATGGTATCGTGATTCGTCCCTTTTCATTTCCTCGAGAGACCTCCAAAATAACGCCAGCTGCCCATATCAAGTTCCATTAAAGTAACGACGGAAATTTGGGTAGCTATGCCGTGCTCACATCCAGTTCATGTCGTATCCTATCCTGTCTTGGACTGCCTTCTAGCTCTTGTGCCACGTCCTGAGAGCTATTTAATTCGTATAGACGCGCATAGGAAGAATGTGGCTGTGTGGCTAACTCACTGACGAAGCAGTTATCGTATATTTCATGGACGGCGGCACAGGAGGGTGAGGTTTTTTGCTTCCTCCGTCGGAGGAGCAGCCATACTGCTCCGCCGAGGAGAGCAACACCGGCAATAGCACCGATTCCTATGCCTGCGCCTGCCCCAGCAGAGAGACCTGGTGAGGAAGGAGAAGATGGTGCTGTAGATGCGAGATTCGAGGACGTCGATGTAGCGATTGTGGATAATATTGCGGAAGATAATGTCGAAGCAGGACTTAAGGATGTTGATGTGAAGTTCGATGTCACAGCAGTCTGTAGTGAACCAGAAGACACTGAAGCAGACCCGGTGGATAGCGTAACATAAGCAGTCCCAAAAAATGAGCTAAAGAAGGCGGATATTTCAGATGGGGCATCAGCCTCAAAATATCGCGGTTGCTTAGTTTTCGCGGGTACAGTAGTCTGTACAACCGCACCATTTTCTGGGTCTACATAGAAAGCTCGCTCGTCTTTGCAGCAGGCTACTTCCTTGACGGTACAACAGAATATATTGTTACCGCAATCGAGTAGGTAGAGTCCAGCACCATCATTGCCTTGGAATTATGGTCGTTAGGGTAAATTCATCATCTCGTCGTCAAGGCGACATACCTGGACACATATTTGAACAGCCATGCCAGTTGGGGTTGTCGCAGTATTGCCTACTAATACCGCCATTCAGGTCGGTACATAGCAGGTTGGTGCCGCACCTCTGGTCCGCCAGACAGCAGTTGGTCGTTCCGTTGCCACATGATATCAATTCAGGGCCGCCGTAGAACCCCGAATGAAGCGCGGCGATGCCATCGCGGGAGTAGCAGTCTGCTTCAATTTCGACCATGAGACCCCATAACAAAAGAAATAAGGATAGTGGCATGGCTAGCTCGGTTTCTCGCAGCAGCGCTCTCAACGGAGTGAAAGGTTCTGGCAGGAGAGAAAAGGTGAGAGAGCAGGGGGTAGAAGCAAGGATAATGAAGTTGAGATGAGAGGGACTGGCGGCGTATGCGGGCGAAGATGTCGGGGGCTTTTTTGCACCATGGGTCCAAAACAACCTGAGGGGGCATCTCGCCATAGCTTGCTGTAGCGCAGCACCCATGTATCATTAGGTTGCCTTAGATGCCTTAAATACATTACATGAATGCTATTCGCAAGCATTGTGCTTCTGCGAGAACGTGTGCGTCAGGGATAACAAAAAGAATCGTGTATTCCAGTTTCAGGACCAAGGCCTTACCAAAGGTTAGGATCTTTATGCTACATACCCAGTATCGGAAACCATTGCTTAGGATGGTTCGAATTAGTAGAATTTTATCAGAAGGCAAATTCAATTACTATCCCATGGATGGCTTTAATTTCCTCTAAAATGAAGAGGCAACATGCACGCTGAGTGCAGCCGTGATTTCCCTCAGCCACAGAAGCAATTTAATTTTCAGTTTCATATTATGTTGTACAGAACAGGTGCGAAAATAGGCTAGACTTTGTGCGTACTAAGCGTTTGTGATGCAGATCGTGTGGGTTTTATGGAGATTGAGGCTGTGTGGTCGAGGGCTTAGAATTCGATTTCTCTCAAGAAATTGATGGAGTTAATAAAGGTAGGAATACCTAGGTACAAAACAGCTGAACTAGTCTTGAGCATAAGGTCCGTAAACCAGATGTTTCGGAGTTCGAGATGCAGGAGAAGCGGACATGGAATCGATATTCTTGATATCACGTTTCACTCACTAGTATGAATCCGGTTAGTGGTATCTATCTGATCCAATCAACAGTGAATATACTAGCAAAGCAGTTTTTAGACTTTCGGCACTCTCCTGAACAACCAAGGGAAAATAACATTGTTTTTGAAGGCCATTGAAAGAAAACACCTGTATCTAATAGTCTACATTCTCTGATAATCTCAATTGCTGGATAAATTCACATTTCCTCCTTCCCAACGAAAGCTATTCCATTATTGGACTCAACTCCTTAGGTCCGAAGCGGTTTAGATAGCGTATATACGTCATACCTGTTTGTCGTTGCATAGACACGATTAACATTCGGGAATTTTCCTATTTACTTTTAAGGCAAGGTCAACCTCGAGCACAGAACAGACGCTTGATCGCCGTTCCAACACAGTCCGTCAACACGTAAGATCACGTAGAAAATTCTAGGAAGGATCAACAGTCATTCATATATACCACTATGAACAAGCGAAAATTCTATACCAATGTCTCCCTCTAAACACAAATCTATCCCCTCCCTCTAAATTGTTCCGCTACCATCTGCCCCAACGTCGCCCGCCCTCTCTGTCTCGCCTCACCCGTCTCGCCCGCCAAAATACCCGTTGCCAAACCCCCACCCGCGCCATCCCGCTCCCTCTCGGCATCCAGCCTCGCCCTCAAGCCCTCGAACCCACTCTTCCTCTCCTCGCCGACCACCCACCCAGGCACTCTCCATGCGCTCGCATACGGCAGCACATCCCTCCTATACGCCGTACCGACTGCCCATCCGACCGCCGCCCCGAGCAGCGAGCCCGGAAGTTGTGAGAGGGCGAGTTGTAGAGGGGCGAGGTAGGCGGTTGATTTCGATGTGAAGGTTATGGATTTCGCCCATATGCTTGTAGCTGTCTGCGTTGGGGTGGACGACGAGGATGATGTGTCTGAGGAGGCAAAGGGTGCGATCTTGTAGCGGTAGGTGTAGGGGATTGCAGCGTAGTAGTTTGCGAGGAGGGCGAAGATGAGCGGGGTGGGGCCGGCGGGGAGGTAGTTCATGC
>Ga0247757_10000575_pt1 | contig 29848 bp, 28 predicted proteins | sample UWRJL126311R4_FD_180929 | JGI IMG/M metagenome (GOLD analysis project Ga0247757, IMG submission 180929) | Plant litter microbial communities from Arlington Agricultural Research Station in Wisconsin, United States - UWRJ-L126-311R-4 | ecosystem: Environmental > Terrestrial > Plant litter >... | reverse complement strand
CCTCGAAGCCGAGGATGGCGGCGCTGACCACCGGGATCTTCAGGCGGACCGTGGCGTCGTTTAGCAGGTAGCGCGTCGGGAAGTTGTCGACGCCGTCCACGATGATGTCGTAGTCCTTGATGACGTCCATGATGTTGGACGCGTCGAGGCGGAACGCGTACTTGTTGACCTTCACGTCCGGGTTGAGGTCGTGGATCGCCTGCTCGGCGGAGTCGACCTTCGGGACGCCGATGCGATCGGTCGTGTGGATGATCTGGCGCTGCAGGTTGGACAGGTCGACCACGTCGTCGTCGACGATGCCCAGCGTGCCCACGCCGGCCGCCGCGAGGTAGAAGGCGGTGGGCGAGCCGAGCCCGCCGGCGCCGAGCAGCAGCACCTTGGCGTCGAGCAGCTTCTCCTGCCCGACCTGGCCGATCTCGTTGAGCAGGAAGTGGCGGGAGTACCGCTCGCGCTGCTCCTTGGTGAGCTGGCGCGGGATGTTCACCTCGTAGCCGCGGTCCTTCCACAGCGTGTAGCCGCCGGTCATCGACACGACGTCCTCGTAGCCCAGGTCGGAGAGCGTGTTGGCCGCCAGGGCCGAGCGCTGACCGGACTGGCAGTAGAGGATCACGCGCTCGGAGCGGTCGGGGGCCGAGCCCTCGATGCGGGACTCCAGGTAGCCGCGGGGGACGCTGGCCGCCCCGGGCAGGTGCCCGGCCGCGAACTCCTCGCCCTCGCGCACGTCGATGACGACCGCGCCCTCGTGCAGGAGCTCGTTGACCTCGGACGGGTCGATCTCCTGAACCTGCTCGCGGATGCGCTTGATGTACTCGGCGCCGGAAGGGGTCATCGTCAAATCACCTGAAACTGGGTCGGGATTACTTCAGAAAGTATAGCGGTTGCGTTCTCCCGGCGAGACCGGCGGGCCGGAGGCCGCCCGAAGGGCGCTCTGCCTACCATGAGGCGATGCCCGCTCGCGTCCGGCTCAGCCTCATGGTCGTCGGTTCGATCGCCCTCGTGGCGATCGTCCTGGCCGTGGTCCTCAGCCGCACGCAGGCCCAGGACACCCCCGTGGGCCAGGACGGCTGGGCCGGGGCGATCAGCCCCGCCATGCCCGCCCAGGACTTCTCCCTGCGCGACCAGGACGGCAGGCGGGCCAGCCTCGCGCAGTACCGCGGGCAGAACGTGCTGCTGACGTTCCTCTACTCGACCTGCCAGGACACCTGCCCGGTCGCCGCCTCCACGATCCGCGCGGCGCTGGACGACCTGGGCACCGACGTCCCGACGCTGGCCGTCAGCGTCGACCCCGCCAACGACACCCCGCTCAACGCCCGCCGCTTCCTGCTCAAGCGCAGCGTCAACGGGCGCATGCGCTTCCTGCTCGGCACCCAGGCGCAGCTCGCCCCCGTGTGGAAGGCCTACGGCGTGCTCCCCCAGCGTCCCGGCAAGCCCACCGCCGACCCCGAGTTCGCCCATTCGGCCCGCATCGTCCTCATCGACCGGCAGGGCCGCCAGTGCATCGCCTTCCCGATGGAGGAGGCCACGCCCGAGGGCATCGCGCACGACCTGCGCAAGCTCCAGACCGAACCCTGCCCGGCCAACCCGGCCCGCTAGCTAGCGGTCGTCGGCGGCCGGATCCTCGAGCTCGTCGTCCTCGTCGTCCGCGCGGGCGTCGCGGCGCGACTGGACGAACAGCAGCCCCGCGATGATCAGCACCGGGGTCAGGTAGAGGAAGCCGTTGATCCAATGGCCCGCGTGCGCGAGCGGCAGCAGCAGGCCGATCACTGACTGGCCGCCGACAGGAGCCACAGGCCGAGGCTGGTGAAGCCGACCATCACCGCGAGCATCCAGTACTGCGAGCGCGTCGCCCGGCGGGAGGAGCGGTACAGCGACAGCGCGCGGTCGTGGGCGAGCACGAGGCCGCCGACGTGGCCGATCACCAGCGCCGCGACCTGGATGTACCAGATGCCGTCGGGCGAGATCGCGTTGTAGTCGACCGCGGTGTCCGCCGTCCCGAAGAGGTCGGCGCCCGTGCCGAGTGGATCGGAGACGAGGAAGACCATCGACTGGCCCTGGAAGATCAGCAGCGAGGCGTAGTGGGCGACCACGTAGGCCGCGGCGATCGGGATCAGGGTGTGGGCGAACGTCTGGGCCAGCTCGCGCGCCTTGTGGTTCTCCCCCACCGTGGTCATGCCCTCGATCCCCAGCCGGTACAGCCCCGCGACGACGAGCACGACCACGAGCAGCCCGACGGTGAAGCCCGCCTCGAGCGCCAGCTCGGAGCTGAGGCCCAGCCCCGAGAAGACGTCCTGCAGGTGCGGGGCGGCGCTCGTCCACACCGACCCCTGGCTGAACCCGTCGAACGTCGTGGTCCCGATCATCACCGCCAGCAGCGCCACGGTGCCCGCGCCCTGGTCCAGCCCCGGGGCGCCGCTGAGCGGGGCGCGGCCGTAGAGCACGCGCTCCCGCGTGGTCAACGGGGCCAGGCGGGCCAGCGTCGCGAAGTAGACGGCGAAGGGATCGGCGTTGCGCGTCCACGCCTCGATCCCGTACAGGCTCATGCCGATCAGCTGGACCGCGACGTAGGCCAGCGCGAGGACCGCCAGCAGCTGCGGGTCGTCGCGGTCGCTGAGCACCAGCTCGATCCAGCCGAAGGCGAGGATGCCGACCGCGGCCGGCCAGCGGCCCAGCCGCTCCGGGTAGGCCAGCGGGGCCGGCAGCCCGCCGGACGAGGCGCGCGCGCTGATCCAGGCCACGCCGCGGGCGAAGGCCCGCCACGGGTTGAACGCGCGGAAGACGTCGCCGAAGAGCACGGAGGCGAACGCCACGCCGACCCACAGGACGACGTAGACGAACGTCGGCAGGATGTTCGCGAACGCGTTCTGCTCGCCCGCGATGCCCGCGTAGACGACGCCGACGAACACGGCGATGCCGAGCAGGCCGGCCAGCGGCTCCAGGAAGGCCGGGAAGCGCAGGAGGCGACGCCGGCGCTCCTCCTGCAGCCGCGGCCGGGGCCACAGGATGGCCAGCGCCACGAACGAGACGATGAGGACGGCCGCGGCCGCCCACGCGAACAGCCAGCGGGGGATCGGCAGGTCGGTCTTGCCGCTGATGCCGTGCGCCGACGCGGCCTCCGGGACGAGGGCGAAGGCGACCACCGCGAGCAGGGCGGACAGCAGGGCGCGGGACAGGACGCGGCCGGACCGTGGGGACGTCACCCGGCAAGTGTCCCAGAGCGGCGACGGGGCGGGCCGTCTGGCCCGCCCCGTCGGATGCTCGGCGCCGCCGGCGCCGGCCCGGAGGCCGGCGCCGCGGTCAGCGTGCGACTAGCTGCACTTGACGGTGTTCGTCACCGTCTGCTTGAGGCCGCCGGCCTCCTGCGTGAAATCGACCGCGATCGGGCTCTTGGCGGGGCACTTCGTCGCCTCGAAGAAGCCGACCGTCTTGCCCTTCTTCTTCGCCGTGGCCCGCTTGATCGTCGACCCGACCTCGATGACCGAGTTGTCCAGGCCGTTGATCGGGTGCAGGAGCAGGTCCGGCACCTTGAACGTCAGGGCCGTGCCGGCCGTGCCGCTCTTCTTCGTCTTCTTGAACGTCGCGTCGATCGCCTGGTTCACCGGCAGCGCACAACGCGCCTCGATGTCCGGGTTGTCCTTCTTGCCGAACAGGTAGAGCCAGAAGTGGTCCTTCTTCGTCGAGTTGACCAGCGTCAGCTTCAGGTTGCAGAGCAGCCCGGCGTTGCGCTCGGTCGGGTCGTCCGTGGCGCCCGTGGCGTTGTGCACGAAGCCCTCGCCCATCAGGGACTTCTTGGGGCAGCCCGTCGGGCCGACGCCCGTCGGCGACACGATGTTGGCGGCACAGCCCGGGAAGGCCGTGGTGTTCACCTGCCCGTTGCCGAAGAAGATCGAGTACTGCGTGATGACAGAGGGGCGGAAGCCGTGCTCCTCGTCCACCGTGTAGGCGAACTTGAGCTGGATCGGCTTGGGCTTCTTCTTGGTGGCGCCCTTGCCGCCCTTGATGGAGCCGGTCACCCCGTACTTGTTGACCTGCTGCTCGCCGGCGGCCTGGGCCACCGTCGCTGTGAGCAGTCCGCAGGCAATGGTCATGGCGCCGAGCGCCATCAACTTGCGCATCATGAATCTCTCCTCTTGAGACAGGGAACCATTTTGTTGTCACCGGTTGAGACACAGCCCAAACAACGAAGTTGCGCGAGCCTAACCGCATCACGACACGTGTCGCAAACGCAGAGAGGGCGGGCCATGTGGCCCGCCCTCTCGATTCCCTGCCACCGGATCGCTCCGGCGAGAACTTCAGACGTCAGGACCTACTTGCAGGTCGCCTTGTCCGTGGCCGTCTTCTTGACGTTGCCGGCCTCCTGCGTGAAGTCCACCGAGATGGCGGTCTTCGCGTTGCAGCCGGTGGACTCGAAGAAGCCGACCGTCTTGCCCTTGGACTTCGTCGTGGCCTTCTTGATCGTCGAGCCGACGAGGATGACCGAGTTGTCCAGGCCGTTGATCGGGTGGAGCAGCAGATCCGGCACGCCGAACGTCAGCGAGGTGCCCGTCTTGGTCTTCTTGAACGTCGCGTCGATCGCCTGGTTCACCGGCAGCGCGCAACGCGCCTCGATGTCCGGGTTGTCCTTCTTGCCGAAGAGGTAGAGCCAGAAGTGGTTCTTCTTCGTCGAGTTGATCGTCGTCAGGCGCAGGTTGCAGAGCAGGCCCGCGTTGCGCTCGGTCGGATCATCGGTGGCGCCCGTGGCGTTGTGCACGGTGCCCTCGCCCATCAGGGACTTCTTGGGGCAGCCCGTCGGGCCGACGCCCGTGGGCGAGACGATGTTCGCGGCACAGCCGGGGAAGGCCGCCGTGTTGACCTGCAGACCACCGAAGTTGATGGAGTACTTCGTGACGACGGACGGACGGAAGCCCGACTCCTCGTCCACCGTGTAGGCGAACTTGAGCTGGATCGGCTTGGGCGCCTTCTTGGTGGCCTTCTTGCCACCCGTGATGGTGCCGGTCACGCCGTACTTGTTGACCTGCGCCGGGGCCGCCTGGGCCACGGTCGCCGTGGTCAGCGCCACGAGCAGTGCCGCGGAGGCGGCGAGTAGAAGCTTCTTGGGCATGGAGTCGTTCTCTCCTGTACTGGGGACGGATGTTGTGGTTAGTCATACCTGAGCTCGGCGTGCCGTGCGCAGGTTCTCCGTAGGAAAACGGACGGAACAGGTGGATCCCAACGTTCCCCCCACCCCCTTCCGCTCCCCTTCCGACGCCGTCGCCCGCTGGTCCCCCGTGGGCGTGCACGTCGTACGAAGATGCGGAAGCTACCATCCCGGCCCCGTGAAACCACAGACCGACGACATCGCCGCTCCGCTCTTCCCCCGCGGGCTGACGTGGGTGAACACCGCGCCGCTCCGCATGGACAAGCAGATCCGGCGCACCGTGCTGATCGACTTCTGGGACTTCTGCCGTCCCAGCTCGGTCCGGACGCTGCCCTACCTGGAGGCCTGGCACCGCAAGTACACCGAGCACGGCCTGCGGGTGATCTCCGTCCACGCGCCGGGCTACGCGGCCGGCCTGGACGAGGACGCGGTGACCGCCGCGGTAGCCCGTCTGGGCCTCACCCACCCGGTGATGCTCGACACCGAGCACGAGCTCTGGCTCGAGTACGGCAACCAGGGCTGGCCCGCGCGCTATCTCTGGAACGGACGCCTGCGTTTGGTGGACTACCACTACGGCGAGGGGGCCTACGACGAGACGGAGCGGGCGATCCAGGAGCAGCTCGGCCTGGACGAGGACCTCGTGCCGGTCGTGCGTCCCGAGGACGACCCCGAGGCGCTGATCGTGGTGCCCAGCGAGGGGCACGAGGGGCCATGGTCCGGGCCGTACGCGGCCGGCGGGGCGTGGGGCGCGTTCGCCGGCACGGGCACGATCGTGGTGAACGGGACCGAGGTGTCGATCGACTGGCCGGGCGCACGGCCGCTCGTCGAGCATCCCCATCACACCGAGGCCGTGCTCGACCTCCAGGTCGGCCCCGGCGTCGAGTGCCTGGCCGTCCACTTCACCCCGGGCGTCGTCGCGCCGGACTAGCGCGCGAGGTCGCTGACCAGCCGCTCCACGCGGGGCGGGCCGGCGTCGTCGACCACGACGCCGCGACCGGCCCAGTACGGGTTGGCGGGCCCGCCGGTGCTGAACACCGGCTCGTCGACCCAGCAGCCGCCGTTGACCAGCCGGGTCGCACCGGCCGTCCACTCCCCCGCGTCGTCCCCGGGGAGCGGGCCCGCGCGGTGCGTGTGCCCGAACACCACGTAGGGCGCCCGCACGCCCAGGCTCCGCACGACCTGCCCCATCGCCTCCAGGTTGGCCTGCCGCAGGCGCTCGCCGGAGAGGTCGCCGCGCACCGGGCCGAGGCCGAGCCGGTTCAGGGTGAGGATGCCCAGCGGCAGCGCGGCCGCCAGCGCGCGGGCGCCGATCGGGCGCCGTCCGTCGCTGGCGAGCAGCACCCAGGCCTTGGCCGACGTGCTCTGCCGCCCCGCGCCCCACCCGGCGCCGGCCGGCTGGTTGGCGACGTTGTCGAGCCAGGCGTAGATCGGGCCGAGGCCCGCCTCGAAGTCGTCCGGCGTCGCGCCCGTGGCCGGCGCCCGGCCGAGCACCCGGTTCATCACGCCGGCCGCGAGCCGCTCGATGGTGGGGATGGTCGTCAGCCGGTCGAGGTAGTGCCCGTGGGTCGCGTAGACGTCGTCGCGCAGCCAGACGCCCGGGTAGGCCACGTCGGTGCGCTCGGCGCCCAGGAAGCCGGCCAACCGCCGGCTCAGCGCCGAGGCGTCCGGGCCGGGCCGCTCCTCCAGGGCCAGGGACGCCGGCGGGGCGTCCTCGCCGCGGGCCGCCAGCCACGGGGCGACCATCGCGTGGTCGTGGTTGCCGGCCAGCAGCACCACCTCGGCGCCCGGGGGCAGCGCGTCGCCGATCGCCCGCAGGACAGGCTCCGCCGCGTCGAGCGCCCGGTGCCGGGGGCCGTGGCGCAGCTCGATCACGTCGCCCAGCAGCACGAGGCGATCCACGTCGCCGAGCCGCTCGCACAGCGTGCGCAGCACCGCCGGGCGGCGCAGCACGTCGGTCTCGCGGCCGTGCCCCAGGTGCAGGTCCGAGAGGACGAGCGTGCGCATCGCCGGCGCGCGCGGTTCCGAGGCCGGTGCCGGCCGGTCAGGCCTGGGCGGAGGCGGCGGCCATCGCCTGGCGGATCGTCTTGGGGAGCATGAAGCGCACGTCCTCCTTGACGACCTCGAACTCCTCGACCTTGTCGACCCCGCGGTCACGGAAGAAGTCGACGAGCCGCTGCACGAGCTCCTCCGGGGCGCTGGCGCCCGAGCTGATGCCCACGACCTTCTTGTCCACGAGCCACTCCTCGAGGACCTGCTGCTCGTTGTCGATCAGGTAGGAGTCCGCGCCGTAGTCGCGCGCCACCTCGACCAGCCGCTGGGAGTTGGACGAGTTCTGGGATCCGATGACCAGGACCAGGTCGCAGTGCACGGCCATCTGCTTGACGGCCGCCTGGCGGTTGGTCGTGGCGTAGCAGATGTCGTCGGTGCGGGGACCGGTGATGTTGGGGAACCGCTCGCGCAGGCGGACGATGACCGCGTTGGTCTCGTCGACCGAGAGCGTGGTCTGGGAGATGTAGGCGAGGCGGTCCGGATCGTCGACCTCGAGCGCGTCGACGTCGTCGACCGTCTCGACGAGCACGATCGAGTCGGGGGCCTCCCCCATCGTCCCCTCGACCTCCTCGTGGCCGTCGTGGCCGATGAGGACGATCGTGTAGCCCTCGGAGGCGAACTTGACCGCCTCGCGGTGCACCTTGGTCACCAGCGGGCACGTCGCGTCGATGGTGCGCAGGCCGCGCTCCTGGGCGTCCTCGTGGACCGCCGGCGAGACGCCGTGGGCGGAGAAGACGGTGGTGGCGCCGGTCGGGACGGCGTCGGACAGCTCGTCCACGAAGATCGCGCCCTTGGTCTGGAGCGTCTCCACCACGTGCTTGTTGTGGACGATCTCCTTGCGCACGTAGACCGGGGCGCCGTACAGCTCCAGCGCGCGCTCGACGGTCTGCACGGCACGGTCGACGCCGGCGCAGTAGCCGCGCGGTCGGGCGAGGAGGAGTCGTTCGGGGGCGCTCACACCACTAGAGGGTACGGGAGGCCGCTCATCGGCGGTGTGGGCCGGCGCACGCCCACCGCCGAGGGTCACCTTATGCGTCGTATGGACGCATAAGGTGACCCTCGGCGGTTCAATCGGCGAGCTCGCGGAGGGCGTAGGCCACCACGGTCTCGCCCACCGCGTCCATCGCCGCCGGGGAGAGCTTGTCGAACGTGTCGGCGGCGGTGTCCTTGTGGCGGTAGGCCCAGTCGATGAAGTCGACCGCCGGCACGCCCGCCCGCAGGAACGGCGTGTGGTCGTCGACGATCTCCGCCTGCGTCGTGTCCGGGAAGACCTCCCCGACGCCCACCGCGGTGGCCGCCGCCCGCACCCGGTCCCACATGGCCACGTTCGAGGACTTCTCCCGGGGCAGCCGCAGCCCCCGGTTGGCGACGTAGTCCAGCAGCAGCATCTGCGCGGTGCCCGTGCGCCCGCCGGTGCGGGCCACGTAGGCCTTGGAACCGGCCAGCGCGTCGCGGTAGAAGTCCTTGGTCGGCCGCTGCTCCTCCTCCCCGTCGAACAGGACGAAGCGGACCTCGCGGTGGCCCGCCGGGAGCGTCGCACGGCGCAGCGCGTCGGCCACGCCGATCACCGCGGCGGTGCCGGCCGCCCCGTCGTTGGCGCCCACGAAGCCGGGGATGGTGCGCTCGGTGTCGTAGTGGGCCCCGATCACCAGGGCCGGCTGGCGTCCCGGGATGGTGCCGACGACGTTGCGCATGCCCCGGCCGATCGCCTGCAGCTCCCCGGCCGGGAGCATCCCCTTCAGCTCCCGCGCCAGCGCCCGGGACGGCGCCGAGCCCGCCGGGCGCGGCCCGAGGTCGACCTGGCGCCGGGCCAACGCCATCGCCGCGGGCCCGTCGAACCGGTCGACGGTCGCCTTGGGCACCGGCTGCTCCTTCGGCGGCGGATCCGGGTACAGGAACGAGAGGAAGTCGAACGAGCGCGACGCGGCGTACAGCAGCCCGCCGATCAGCACGACCTGGACGGCGAGCAGGATCAGGAGCGGCTTGACGCGCAGCTGCCCGCGGTCGTCCGATGAGGGGTCCTTCGCGATGGCGGCGGCTCAGTCGTTGGCCGTGACCGCGTCCAGGAGCCAGGCGAACTGCTCCCGGGCGGCGGCGCGGCGGGTCGGGACGTGCTCGGTGGGGACGCCGCCGGCCGGCGGCTCGTAGCCCCGCAGGATCTGCCGGGCGATGGACTCACGGTGGACCTCGTCGGGGCCGTCGTAGATCCGGGCGGCGCGCGCGAACCGGTACATCGCCTCCAGCGGCATGTCGGTGGAGTACCCGAGCGAGCCGTGGGCCTGGAGGGCGCGGTCGATGACGTCGTGCAGCACCCGGGCCCCGTAGACCTTGATCATCGCCACGTCGGTGCGCGCCGCCGACGCGCCCTGCGTGTCCATCTTCCACGCCGCCTCGAGCGTCATCAGCCGCGCCGCCTTGCGCTCGATCGCCGAGTCGGCGATCCAGTTGCGGATCGTCTGCTTCTCGCCCAGCGTCGACCCGAACGCCACCCGGTAGGTGGAGCGCTCGCAGAGCATGTCGAACGCCCTCCGGGAGACGCCCAGCCACCGCATGCAGTGGTGGATGCGCCCCGGGACCAGGCGGTGCTGGGCGATCAGGAAGCCGGCGCCCTGGGGGCCGAGCAGCGCGTCCTTGGGCACGCGCACGTCCCGGTAGAGGACCTCCGCGTGGCCACCGTACGCGCCGAACTCCTCCCACGGGTGCTCCATGGTCGGCACGTCGCGGACGATCTCCACGCCGGGGGTGTCGGCGGGCACCAGGAACATCGAGGCGCGCTGGTGCGACCGCGCCTCGGGATCGGTGACCGCCATGACGATGAGGAAGTCGGCGATCGACGCGTTGGAGCTGAACCACTTGTGCCCGTCGATGACCCACTCGTCGCCGTCCAGCACGGCGCGCGTGGTGAGCAGCGTGGGGTCCGACCCCGCGCCGGGCTCGGTCATCGAGAACGCCGAGTGCAGGTCGCCGGCCAGCAGCGGGTGCAGGTAGCGGTCCTTCTGCTCCGGCGTGCCGGCCATCGCGAGGATCTCCGAGTTGCCCGAGTCGGGCGCGGCGTTGCCGAACGCGAACGGCGCCAGCGGGGTCGTGCCGAGGATCTCGTGCATCAGGCCGAGCTTCACCTGGCCGAACCCCTGACCGCCGAGCTCCGGGTCCAGGTGCGCGGCCCACAGGCCCCGCTCGCGGACCCGCTCCTGCAGCGGCGCCATCGCGGTCCGCAGCTGGGCGTAGGAGAGGCCCAGCGTCTCCATCGGCCAGATCTCCTCGCGCACGAGGGCGTCCATCCAGTCCAGGTGCTCCTGGAACTCGGGGTCCGTCGTGAAGTCCCACGCCATGGTGTCGCTGTCCTCTTGGGGTCGGAGTCGGGTGAGCCGGGTACGAGCACGATAGGGTCGCAGGTGGAACGAGAGGCCGGACGAGGAGCACGATGAGCACCCAGCAGCACTTCGACAGACTCACCGCGATCGACGCGTCGTTCCTGCTCCAGGAAGGCCCCGACGCGCACATGCACATCGGCGGCCTGGTGATCTGCGACGGCCCGCCCCCGCCGTTCGAGCAGCTGCTCGACACGATCCGCGAGCGCCTGCACCTCGTCCCCCGCTACCGCCAGAAGCTGCGCATCCCGCGCCTGGAGGCCGGCCGGCCGCTGTGGGTGGACGACCCCGACTTCAACCTCGAGTACCACGTCCGCCAGACCGCGCTGCCCAAGCCGGGCGACGAGCCGCAGCTCATGCGCCTCACCTCGCGCATCTTCAGCCAGCAGCTCGACCGGGCCAAGCCGCTGTGGGAGATGTGGTTGATCGAGGGCCTGGAGGACGGCCGCTTCGCGATCGTCACCAAGACCCACCACGCGCTGATCGACGGCGTCTCCGGCGTCGACCTGGCCACCGTCCTCTTCGATCTCGGCCCCACGCCGACGGTCATCCCCCACCCCGACGAGGCGTGGGAGCCGCACGCCGAGCCGAGCGTCGCCGAGGTCGCCGCGGCCGCCGCGACCGACGCGGTGCGCGGCGGGCTGTCGATCGCCTCGCGGGCCATCGACGTCCTCACCCGGCCCCAGTCCGCGCTGCGCGAGGCCCGCCACGCGGCCGAGGGCGTCGCCGAGATCGCCTGGGCCGGCCTGAACCCCGCGCCCGACACCCCGCTCAACGTCCCCCACGGGCCGCACCGGCGCTACACCGTCGTGCGCAACGAGCTGTCCGACTTCCGGATGGTCAAGAACACGTTCGGCGGCACCGTCAACGACGTCGTCCTCACCGTGGTCAGTGGCGCCCTGCGCACCTGGCTGCGCAGCCGGGGCGTGCGGACCGAGGGCCTGGAGCTGCGCGCGCTGGTGCCGGTCTCGGTCCGGGCCAAGGACCAGGAGGGCTCGCTCGGCAACCAGATCGCGGTCATGCGCGGGCCGCTGCCGGTCTACGTGGAGGATCCGCTGGCCCGGCTGCGCACCGTGCGCCAGTCGATGGACGGGCTGAAGGAGAGCAAGCAGGCGCTGGGCGCCGAGGTCATCGCGGGCGCGACGAACTTCGCGCCCCCCACCATCCTGGCCCAGGCGTCGCGGCTCAACTTCTCGACCACGCTCTTCAACCTCATCGTCACCAACGTGCCCGGACCCCAGTTCCCGCTCTACGTCGGCGGTCGCGAGATGGAGGACGTCTTCCCGATCGCGTTCCTCCCGCAGAACCACTCGCTGGCCATCGCGATCATGTCCTACAACGGGCACATCAACTTCGGGCTGCTCGGCGACTACGACGTGCTGCCCGACCTGGACCGCATCGCCGACAACGTGCGGCAGTCGCTGGCCGAGCTGGTCACGCTGGCCGAGCGCGAGATCGCGCGGCAGGCCGTCAACGCTTGACGCGCAGCTGCGGGGTTGACGTGAGCTTCTGGCGGTTGCCCGCCCGGTCGACCGCGCGAACGGTGAGTGAGAGGGTCTCCCCCGCCGCCACCTTGACCGCGATCTGACCGCCGCGGGCCTTCGAGATCAGGATCCGCTTCCCACCCTGGGTGCGGTACAGCTCGACCCGCTTGACGCCGGAGACACGCACCCCGGACGGGCCGCTGTCCTTGCCGCTGACCCGGACGATCACGCCGGCCGCCGTGCGGCGCACGAGCCGCACGGAGCCCACCGGGGCGGTGCGGTCGGTGTCGCGCGCCACCGCCACCGCGCGTCCGCCGTCGAGCACCCCCCAGCCGACGTCGGCGGTCCAGCCGGTGCCCGCCGGCCGGCTGGCGGTCTCCTTGAGGATCCGCTCCACCGCGGCGGGCGGCAGGTCCGGGTTGAGGTCGCGCATCAGCGCGGCGACGGCCGCCACCTGGGGTGAGGCCATCGACGTGCCGGACAGGTAGGCGTAGCGATCGTCGCCGTTGAAGGTGGTGCGGCAGAAGCAGGCGGGGATCGGATCGATGCCGGCGGCCGCGTCGCCCGCCACGGGGCGCTCCAGGTCCGTCTCCGCGGCCGGCAGGGCCCCCAGGAGGCCACGCGGACCGCTTCCCCGCCCGAACGCCCCGTACGCGGCCAGCGAGATCTGGCTGCCCCGTCCGGAGAACCAGGCGCGGCCGCCGCCGTAGGCCGCCGCGGCGACCGACAGGCCCATGCCCTTCGTGATGTCCGCGCCGGTGGAGGTCGGCTGCAGCACGTTGGCGGGGTCGCCCTGCTCGGCGACGTCCTCGTCCGCGGCGGCGGCGACGAGCACCGCCCCCTTCTTGCGCGCGAACTTCAGCGCGTCGATCAGCGACTGGCCGGGCGGCACGGTGCCGTCCGTGCCGAAGCTCATGTTGATGGCGTCCGCGCCGTGCTTGGCCGCGTCGACGATGGCGGCCGCGATGCTCGCGTCGCTGAAGTCGATCTTCTCCACGATCAGCGAGCAGCCGTACCCGGCGCCGGCGATCCCGATCCCGTTGTCGGCGGCGGCGCAGGCCAGCGAGGCGACGTGGGTGCCGTGGCCCCCCTCGTCGGTGCGGGGGCTGCCCGAGCCGCTCTGGTCGGCGGCGTAGGCGATCCGGCCCTGGAACTCGGGGTGGCTGGCCTCCACGCCCGTGTCGATGATCGCCACGCGCGCGCCGGTGCCGTGGGTGATGTCCCATGCCGCCGGGAGGTTCTGGGCCGCGGCCCACCATTCGACGGGCATGCCGGCCGGGGTTCCCGCGGCGCGCTCCGGCGTGGTCAGCGCCGGGTCGTCGGGCAGGGCGCGCGGCCTCGAGCGCCGCTCGCGCCGCACGTCGCGCACGCGCGGGTCGTCCCGCAGGCGGGCGACGAGCTGCGCGGTCGTCTCGCCCCGGCGGGGCCGGACGGTGACCAGGCCGATCTCGGGGACGACCGGCCCCGCGACGTGCGCCCCGGCCGAGGCCACGGTGGCGCTCGCCGAGGCCGCCCGGGCGGTGCCGGGGGCGGCCGGGCTCATCGTCACGAGCACGCGCCCGGTCAGCGGGCGGACCGGCTCGGCCGTGGTGGCGGCGGTCGCCGGCGCGGCGGCCCAGGCGGCGACCAGCGCGGCGAGCAGGGGGACAGAGGCAAGACGCACAGTGCTCACAGTACGGATCGCGCACCGGTTGTGAGCCTGTTTCCCGTCCTTCGTACGCGATTCATCCGAACGCGGACGCGTGGCCGCTGGGCCGGCGCCGCGCGCGACCTCAGTAGCCGAGCGCGAACTTGGCGTCCTCGCTCATCTTCTCGGGCGTCCACGGCGGGGCGAAGGTCATCGAGGAGGTGACGGCCTCGACGCCGTCCAGCTCCCCCACGAACTCCTCGATCTGCTCGGACACCTGCGGGCCGATCGGGCAGCCCGGGGACGTGAGCGTGAACGTCACGTGCACGTCGGGCCCCGAGACATCGATCCCGTAGATCAGCCCGAGCTCGACGAAGTCGAGGCCCAGCTCCGGGTCGATCACGTTGGTGAGGGCGTCTTCCACGTCGTCAGCGGTCGGCATGCCCCCATTGTAGGGCCCCGGCAGCGGCGGCCCGAGGCGGCGCTCCCGTACCCTGGAGGTCCATGGCCGCACTCTTCCTCGCGCTGTGCATCATCGTGCCGATCGTCGAGCTGGCGGTGATCATCGTCGTCGGCGGCGAGATCGGCGTGCTCCCGACCATCGGGCTGCTCCTCCTCGGCATGGTCGCCGGCGTCGCCCTGCTGATGTACCAGGGCCGCACGGCCTGGCGGCGGTTCAACGCGGCGCTGGCCGCCGGCAAGGCGCCGACCCGCGAGGTCCTCGACGGGTTCCTGATCCTCGTCGGCGCGATCCTCCTGATCATCCCGGGGTTCGTCAGCGACGTCTTCGGGATCCTCCTGCTGCTGCCGCCCACGCGCGCGGGCGTCCGAGCCGTCATCCTCCGGTGGGTGCAGTCGAACATCGTCGTCGGAGTGGGCACCACCGCGTACAGCGGCGCGAGCGCCATGTGGAGAAGCCGCGCGGGCGGCCGGATGAAGCCGGGAGGACCGGCCGCGGGGGCCGGAGGCGCGGCGGGGGCTGGCGGGACGGACGCCGCCGGCATCCCCTACGACGTCGAGGGCACCGCCGTCGAGGTCGATCGCGACCAGGGCCGGTTGGAGCCATGACGATCGACGCGACCTGGGAGTCCCCGCGCGCGGGCGCCTCCGTGGCGCCCGGCTTCGGCGACGCCGTCACCTTCGCGTTCGGCGACCCGGCAGCCAACGTCTTCGGCGTCGCGCGCGTCGGGCTGTCGACCGGGGCCGACGACGCCGTCACGGCCAGCGGCCTGGTCCTGCTCTTCGCCGACGGCGAGCCCGTCGCGGTGCAGGCCGACGGGGGCGTCGCCGTCGAGCGGCCCGCGTGGGACGCCATCGACGCCGCCGGGCTGCGCACCACCGTCGAGGTGCCGCTGCGGGCCTGGACGATCGCCTTCGTGCCGCCCGACGGGGACGGCAACACCTTCAAGCTGCGCTTCGAGGCCACCACCCCGCCCGCCGTGCTGGACGCCTCGCACGCCGCGGCCAAGGCCGGCGGCCTCTCCGGGTACGAGGCGCTCTGTCGCGTCACGGGCACCGTGACGGTGGCCGGCGTCGCCCGCACGGTCGACGGCCTGGGCCAGCGCGGGCACTCCTGGGGCGCGCCGGACTGGGAGTCGGTGACGATCGCCCGCACCCTCAGCGTGTGGATGGATCCCGCCCTCGGCGTGTCCCTCACCGCGGTGCGCGCGCAGCGGGCCAAGGCGCACGACGACGAGGCCGTGACCGCCTTCCTGTTCGAGCCGGCCGAGGAGGGACCCGACCGCGGCCCCGTGCCGCACCTGGTCGACGATCCCCTGTTCTCCACCCGCTACGACGCCGAGGACCGCCAGATCGCGGCGGGACTGGAGCTCTACGTGACCGAGGACGGGCACGCGCGGCGCGCGGCCGGCGAGGTCGTGTGCGGGACCACGCTGGACCTCGGACGGCTGCGGCTGGACTGCGCGTTCTTCCGCTGGCGGATGGAGGGCCGCGAGGGCGTCGGCCGCTACGACATCCTCCGTCGCGCGTGATGGCTGCGTCGCCGTCGGGCATCGAGGCCGTCGTGTTCGACTTCGGCGGGGTGCTCAGCTCCCCGATCGCCGACTCCTTCGTCCACGTCCAGGAGACGGTCGGCATCCCCGCCGAGGCGCTCGGCCGGGCGATGATGGCCGTGACCGAGCGCGACGGCGTCAACCCGCTGCACGAGCTGGAGTGCGGGCGGGTGACCGAGGCCGACTTCATGGCCGACCTCGGTGCGGTGCTGTCGGCCGACCTCGGGCGTCCCGTGGCGATGCACGAGTTCAGCGCCACCTACTTCGCCCATCTGGCCACCAACCACGCGATGCTCGACCTGGCCCGTTCCCTGCGGGCTCGGGGGCTGCGGACCGCGATGCTCACCAACAACGTGCGCGAGTGGGAGCCGCGGTGGCGCGCGATGCTCCCGGTCGACGAGCTGTTCGAGCTGGTGGTCGACTCGGCGTTCGTGGGGACGCGCAAGCCCGAGCCGGAGATCTACGCCCTGCTGCTGGAGCGGCTCGGCCTCCCCGCCGCCGCCTGCCTGCTCATCGACGACTTCGCCGTCAACTGCGAGGCCGCCCGCGCCGCGGGCATGCACGCCGTGCAGTTCGTCGAGACGGACCAGGCGATCGCCGACGTCGAGTCGGCGCTCAGCCCCGGCGCCGCCTAGGCGCTGCTAGTTGTCGCAGCCGAGCCTGTCCCAGAGATACAGGTCGAGGCAGTCGCCGGCGAGCTCCATCGAGCGTTCGCGCGACAGGAAGGGCAGCACCGTCTCCAGCGCGTGCTCCTCGGCGACCCCCGAGTCGAAGGCCTCCTCGCCGCGGAAGCCCGCGGCGATCTTCAGCGCCTCGCGCCGGTTCTCGCCGAGCTGGCCGAAGGCGCTGACGAGGAAGTCGCGGTTGGCGATGGGATGCCCGACCTCGAGCGAGGCGTGCCAGGCCGCGAGCATCGACAGGTCGTGCTCGTCGAGGTCGGCGACGGCCTTGACGTAGTGCCCCTGGAGCTCGTGCTCCGGGATCTCGTCGACCCAGGCCCGAACGACCTCGCCCAGGAGCTGCCGGCGCGCTTCGCGCCCGACGGACTCGGCGATGACGCGGATGGCGTCTTGGGGTTCGATGAAGCAGAGGGCCACGCTGGTGATGCTCCGTGCGTTCGCGGGGAACGTGCGATACGGAACGTACGGGGCCGTTCGGACGGCATCGCGTGGCCGTTCCCGCGGTCGTTTCTCGACCGCGGGAAGGCCCTGCTCACGCGGGGTTTCAGTAGTCCTGCACCGACAGGCACGGCTTGCCGCCGCACTGGTCGGTGATCTTGCCGCCGGCCTGCAGGAAGTCCGACTTCTGCTGGCGGGCCGCCGGCGTGTTGCGCGGCAGCTCGTGCGGGTCACGGCCGTTGCCGACGATCGCCGGCGTGTACGTCCCCGCCGGGATGTGATCGCCGCCGTCGCTGATCTCCCCGTCCTTGCTGGAGACCGGCGCCAGGTTGCTCAGCAGCGGGATGTCCGTGCCGAACACGCGCTGGTTCTGCGTCTCAAGGGAGCCGGTCACCGTGGTGGGGCCGGAGTCCCACAGGACGATGCCCGAGCCGGTCGAGCCGATGCTGAGCTTGGGGATGCCCCACATGCCCTTCTGCTCGTCCGTGCGGCCCGGGTTGAACGTCGGCTGGTACCCGGCGGCGCCGATCGTGCGCGCCTCGACCTCCGCCGCCCACTCGGAGACCTGGTGGTCGCCGAGCGCCACGTGCATCAGCACCTGGTGCTTGGGGGTGTTGGGGTACGGGTCGTTCGTCATGTGCTGGGCGTAGCCGTTGCCCTCGCCGCGATCCCACAGCGTCTGCATGACGTTGATGATCAGCTCGCGGTCCAGCGCGCTCTTGTACGCCGGCTTGGTGATCTCCAGGTAGGACGAGAAGTCCGTGCTGCGCCACACGAGCAGGCTGTAGTTCATGCCCGGCACGCCGAGCACCGCGCGGGTGAAGTCCGGCGAGACCGCGGTGAGCGCCCCGCCGAAGATGCCGCCCTGGCTGTTGCCGTCGTAGAACAGATGCGACGTGTCGATGGTCGACGCGCCGGACGCGTTCTGGAACGCCGGGTTGGCCGAGAGGCCCTGCGGGTGGATCATCAGGCGGCCGAGGTACAGGCCGTCGAGCATCCCCTGCTGCAGCCGGTCCGGGAACGTGTTGAACGTCGAGAAGTCCTGGAGGATCTTCGCGGCGTTCCCGATGTCGTTCTCCGACATGCCGATCTCGTCGGTGCCGCAGAAGATCATGTTGTGCTCCTGCGACATCTTGCGCAGCTGGCCCTGGTTGATCTCGTCCGCTCCGCCGAGCAGGCCGTGGCCGTACAGCGACGGACGGGCCGGGGCGCTCATCGCCGAGCGCGGGATGTTGCACCAGAACTTGGCCTTCCAGGTGCTGCCGGGCGTCTGCTTCGGCTTCCACAGCCCCTTCTTGGAGGCGTAGTTCATCGACGAGCCGGGCTCGCAGTTCGGGGCGAGGTAGCACGGGACGACGACGGTGCCCTCGATCTTGCGGGCGATGTTCGGGTCCTCCTCGACCGTCGGCTCGGTCACCTTGTCGATCGTGTACTGCGGCGCCTTGGAGCCCGCGGGCACCTTGCCGTCCTTCAGGTCGGTGTCACCGAGCTGCTTGAACGCGTCGTCGCGCATCGTCAGGAAGCGGTCCGAGAGGCTCTTGCCGCTCGCCACCGTGAAGTCCCAGGCCAGGTACAGCGACTTCTGGGCGATGCCGGCCTTCTTCAGCGTCTTGAAGATCGACGTCATCTGCTTGGCGCGGGCCCCCTTGCCCTTGCCGTCCACGAACTTCTTGAACGCCTTGCCGGGCTTGATCGTCTGCCCCTTGGCGTTCTTCATGTTGCGCAGCGCCACCACGTAGCGGTGCCCCTCCAGCCAGTTCTTGGCGGGGTGCACGTCGAGCGTCTGCTCCTTGACGACGCCCTCGGCGTGGGAGTTGATCTCCGACCAGATCGGCCAGCGCTTGCCCGTCTTCGTGTCGATGACGACGACGGCCTGGTTCTTGCCGGTGTACTTGCCGATGTCGTCGATCGGCGCCGCGTCGGTCTTGCCCAGGTCGAGCCCGGGGACCTGCGTCATGATCTGCGCGCCGGGGCTGAAGCCGTCGTTGCCGGCGAAGGCCGCGGTGTTGATCGCCGCGCCCTTGGAGTTCTTGGGCAGCAGGTTCGACGTGATGTCGAGCCGCTTGCCGGTGGGCATCTTCTTGTCGGGCTTCGTGAAGAAGTCGTTGGGCCACGGCAGCGCGCACGCGCGTGGGTCGATCGGGTCGCACTTCGCGGCATGCGCTGCGGGGGCCGCGAAGGCGGCCACGGCGACGGCCGCGAGGGCGACCAGGGACAGACGGGAACGCATTGCTCTCCTCGTTCACGTGGGATCGGGACTCCGGGTCGTCAGCGGACACTGACACCGGAGGATTGCGGCGAAGGTAGCAGAGAATGCGCTGCGATCCGCCACTAGTCGACAGCCTGTCAACGCGTCAGTCGCACCTCCATCCCCTCGACGGCCAGGCCGGCTCCGTCCCCCGCCCCGCGCAGCAGCCCCAGGATGCGCGCGACGTAGGCCTGGGTCTCGGGATACGGCGGCACGCACATGCAGGCTCCGACCCGCCCCGGCCCGGCGTTGTAGGCGGCGAGCGCGAGGGGAACCGAGCCGAACCGGCGCAGCAGGTCGCGCATCATGTGGGCCTGTGCGTCGATCGACTGGGCGGGATCGAACGGGTCGGTGACGCCCATCTCCCGAACGTTCTCGGGCATGAGCTGCGCGATCCCCAGCGCGCCCGCCGACGACACCGACCGCGGGTCGAAGTCCGACTCCGCGCGCACCTGCGCGCCGAGCAGCACGGCGGAGACGTTCCACCGCTGCGCGGCCCGGGCGAGGATCGGGGCGTACCGGGCGGGGATGAACGCGGGCAGCGACGAGCCGCTCCGCTCCCCGCCGTTCCGCCCGCCGTAGCCGACCGAGGCCGTGCCGGCGTTGCGCGTGTAGCCGAAGTGCCACGGCTCCCAGGAATATCTCTTGAGGAACCCGAAGGTGTTCGCGTGCGCCGCCAGCCAGCCGTAGGCGCTCGCCGGCCCGAGGTCCAGCTCCGTCCCCAGCCGGTGCAGCGACGTGCCCGGCCGCGCGACCCACTTCGGATCGGGATGGGCGGCGAAGAGCCGGGCCTGCTCGGCGTCGCCCCGCCAACCCGACACCACCACCAGGCTCACGCCGTCGGCCCGCGCCGCGGCCGCCATCCGGTCGTAGGCCAGCGCCACGTCGGGGCGCATGGGCTTGCCGTCTCGATAGGCGAGCGGCCCCTGGTACTCCCCCGCCCCGCCGCCCCCGAACGCGGCGGTCGTCGCCGGCACGCGCAGCTCCGCCTCCGCCACGGCGGCCGCTTCGGGCAGCCCGCCGGACGTTCCCGCTCCGGTCACCCGCACGCGCACCCGCAACGGTGCGCCTCTCCCGTCCTCGCCGCCGTCCGGGAAGGTGACGGCCACCGCACCGCCCTGGTCGTTGGCTCGCACGGTGCCCTCCGCCGCCCGTCGTGCGGCCGCCCGGTAGGCGTCCAGCGAGAGGCCGACCGTGCCGTCCCACGGGTACAGGCGAGGGTAGGCGTCGCGCATCGCCGCGGCGGCGGCCAGCGCCCCCAGGTCGGCCGCCCGCTGACGATCCCCGTGGCCGGTCACCGCCTCCGCCACGATCGCCAGCACGACGGCCCCGACACCCACCGCGCAGATCACGCCGAGGAGCAGCACCGACGCCTGCCCTCGCACGTCCCGCAAGGTCATCGCCCGGCCCCCACCGGCAGCCGCCCGGCCGGACCCACCGCCAGGCCTCCACGGGCGAGCCGGCGCCATGCCGGTCCCGGCGCGTCGTCCCACAGCATCCCCCGCGTCCCCGACGCGGTCAGTCCGTCCGCCGCCGCCCGCGCGCGCAGATCCTCCGGCGGCCCCGCGACGACCACGAGATCGGCGTCGATCAGCAGCCCGTCGAGCGCCGGCCCGCGCGCACCGCCCAGGACGACGACGACCGGCGTCTCGGCCGGCGACGCCGCCACCGCGCGCGCCGCCGCGGCGGCCGCGTCGCCGTCCTCGGTGGGGAGCGTGACGTGGACCAGCCGGCCGGCGGCCCGGGCCGGAAGCTCGCGATCGCGCAGCGTCCGGGCGAGCCGCACGCCGGCCGGCCGGCCGGGCACCGCGCAGCGCAGGAGGCCCGGGACATGCCACCCCAGGTGCAGGACCGTGGACGTGCGCCCCTCGCGGGCCAGCGCCAGGGCCAGGACGGCCCCGAGCCCGTGCGCGTCCGCACCGCACGGCAGCAGCACCGCGATGCGACCCGCGACGAGCGTCGCCGGCGCGTCGAGGACCACGTCCCGCGCTCCGGCGGGGGCGGCGAGGAACCAGGAGGTCACGCTCACCGGCCCGCTCCCGCGACGGCCACGGCGGTGGCGTCGAGCAGCGCGGCGACGCCGGGGACGACGGAGGCCGGCCGCACGGTGACCGCGATCCGGCGTCCGCGCACGACGACGCGTAGGCGCCGGCGGTCCGCGCCGGGCACCGCCCGCCGCGCCGCGTCGGCCGCCTCACCGCCCTGCAGCAGCGCGACCGCTCCCGCCTCGGCGGCCGTCCGGGCCAGCTCGCGCGCCGCCCCCGCCGCGAGCCACTGCCCGGCGGCCAGCGCCACCAGCAGGAGCAGCGGCACCAGCGCCACGAACTCCACCGTCCCCTGACCGCGGATGCGCGTGGGCGGGAGGCTCATCGGTCCTGAGGCACGAAGCGCGCCCGGGCCGAGATCGACAGGAGCCGGCCACCGCCCACGACGCGCGGCACGCCGATGCGCACCGCGACGCCACCGTCCGCGGCGTCCTCCACCCGCACGCCCCGGCGCAGCGCGCCCGGCAGGGCGGCCCGCGCCGCTTCGGTCTCGTCGGCCCCCAGGGCGTGCGCGCGAGCGGCGGCCCGGGCCGCCCCGGCGACCATCCACATCGCGTGGCCGGCCAGGGCGAGCTGCCACGCCAGCACGGCGGCGACGGACACCAGGGGAAGGAGGGCGACGAGCTCGACGCTCGCCTGGCCGGAGGGACGCGCGCTGGGGGTCGGAGGCATCGCTCCACCCTCGCGCAGAGGATGTGACGGAACTAGAGGTGCTTCGCAACGATTCCGTGCCGAAGACGCAACAACTTCGTGACGCCCCCGATCACCCCATCGCGCAGCGCCAGACGTTCGCCAAGTTGTTGCCGAGGGGTGGCAACAACTTGGAGCACGCCTGGCGGGTCATCCACATTCCTCCCGAGGGGTGGGAGGAATGTGGAGAACCCCCTCCCCCGCCGGCGCCTCAGCCGTACAGGCGGCGGCGCCACAGCGTCAGGAACGCGTACACCGCGCCCAGCACCAGGGCCAGCCACACGACGATGCCGGCGGGCGTGTCGAACATCGTCTGCGCGCCCGCGCCGGCGATGACCAGCGCGCCGATGCCGCCGTAGAGCATCGCCCGCCCCTGATCGCCCAGCAGCATGATGTCGCCCCGGTAGCGCCGGTAGAGCATCACGCCGACCCAGCACATCGACACGATGACGGCGGTGCCGATCGCCGCGCCGACCACGGCTGCGGTCGTCCCGCCGCCGGGCAGGAAGTACACCCCGGCGCTGATGGCCAGGATGATCGCGACGTTGCGGGCGTTGGCGAGCATCGCCGTCCAGTCTGACACGTGCGGCCAGACGGAGCGCGCGGTCAGAGGATGCGGGCGCTCGCCGGGCGGTCCGGCTCGGCGACGAGCTCGGGATCCGGCAGCGTCGCCAGCTCGGCGGCGTCGATCTCGGCGGGCTCGGGCGCGAAGCGGTAGCCGACGCCGAAGTGGGTGTGGATGTAGCGCCACCCGGGTGAGGCCTTCTCGAGCTTCTGGCGGAGCTTGCGCACGAACACGTCGACCGAGCGGTCGCCGCGGGCCATGGCGTAGCCCCACACGCGCTGGTAGATCTCCTCGCGCTCCAGGACGCGGCCCTCAGCGTCGGCGAGGAGCTGGATGAGCTCGAACTCGCGGCGGGTGAGGTCGACGGAGCGGCCCTGCACGAAGGCCTGGAAGCGGTCGGCGCGGATCTCGACGTCCCCGGCGACCACGGGGGACGAGGTCTGCGGGCCCTCGGCGCGGCGGCGCCGGCGGGCGACGGCCTCCACCCGGGCGATGAGCTCCTCGGGGTGGCACGGCTTGGTGACCCAGTCGTCGGCGCCGAGGCGCAGGCCCCGGACGCGCTGGGCGACGCTGGAGCGCCCGGTGCACACGACGACGCCGAGCCCCGGGAGCTGCGTGGTCACGCGCTCCAGGTACTCCCACGCCTGCGGACCGAGTACGGAGAGGTCGATGACCAGGGCGCCGAGCCGCATGGCGACCAGCGCTTCGACCGGCACGGGGCTGGCGAGCACGCGGTGCTCCCAGCCGAGGCGCTCGAGGCGCTTGCCCAGCACCTGCAGGAAGCCCGAGTCGTTGTCGATGACGGCGAGGCGCAGCGGCGTCTGCGCCGTGGAGTGCGCCTGATGATCGTTCTCGGCGCGAAGCGTGTCTTCGGTCATGTCGCGAGGAGTGTGGCACACCGGGCAACCCGGAGAACAGCCCAGATGCCCCGCGTCACAGGATCTTCACAGGGTTTGACCGGGACACGTCAAAACCCGTCCGGTGGTTGTCCGCGGCGGCGTACATCAGCCGGCCAGCGGCAGCCGGCCGGCGAAGAGCGCGGTCATCAGCGCGGTGGCCCCCTCGACGTCGGGCGGCTCGCGCTCGAGCATCACCATCCCGACCTCGAACCCGGCCCCGAACATGGCCGCGGCGGCGTACTCGACGTCCATCTCCGGCAGCACGCCCCGGGCGATCGCGTCGCGCATGTCCCCCATCAGCTCGTGCAGCCCGCCGACGAGGACGGGCTCCCCGAACATCGCGCGGATCGTGCCGGCGTTGCGCCGCATCAGCTCGAACGTGGACCGGTCCTCGACCAGGAACGAGAAGTAGAGGCGGAAGCCGTCCCCCACGAAGTCCTCGAGGCTGGTGGCCTCGCTGCGCGCCTGCACGAGCCGCGCCCGGATCTCCGTCGCGGTATCGGTGAGGACGGCCCGCAGGACCGACTCCTTGTCGGGGAAGTAGTTGTAGAACGTGCCGGTCGCCAGCCCCGTGCGGCGCACGATGTCGCGCACCGACGCGGCCCCGTAGCCGAGGTCGGCGAAGACGATCCGCGCGGCGTCGAGGATCGCCGCGCGGTTGGCCGCCTTGGTCGCCTCGCGCTTGCCGCCGGCGGGCTCGGACGACGTCGCCGGGGTGGCGCTCACACCGCCTCCACGGACGCGGCGCGATGGGGCACGGGCAGGGCGTACCCGTGGGTCCGGGCCCGCTCGGCGCCGGCCGCCCGCTCGGCGTCGAGGTCGACGAGGTAGTCGTCGAAGTCGACCTGGATCGTGTGCCGCTTGGACGACACGTAGCGCTTGCGCATGGCCGCCTGGTCGTCGGCGATGTCCTGGACGATCCCCGAGCGCGTCGGCAGCGCGTACTCGCCGCGCAGGTACTCCCCGATCCACCGCCCCTGGGCCTCCGACAGCGGCATGACGGCGCCGAGCGGCTGCAGCAGGCCGACGAAGAAGACGTTGGGGATGTCCGGGTGGAAGACCCGGCGGAACAGCTCGATGTGGTTCTCGGGCGCGGAGACCAGGTCCTCGTCGAAGAACGGGAACGTGATCTTGTAGCCGGTGCAGTAGACGACGACGTCGGCGTGCACGCGGGTGCCGTCGACGAAGACCACGTCGTTGCCCTCCAGCCGGTCGATGTTGGGCTTGGGGATCACCCGGCCGTGCTGGATGCGGTCCAGGATGCGGCCGGAGATCGTCGGGTGGGCCTCGCCGAAGCCGTGGTCGGGCTTGGGCAGGCCGTACTTCTCCGGCGAGCCGACGTAGGCCTTGACGAGCTGGTGCATGACGCGGCGGCGGATCTTGAACGGGATGCGCGGGTCGTTGGGCAGCTGGTCGGTCGGCCGCCCGAAGATGTACTTGGGGACGATCCACGCCCCGCGGCGGGCGGCCAGGTAGGTGTCCCCGGCGACGTAGCTCGCCTCGACGGCGATGTCCATCCCGCTGTTGCCCATCCCCAGCACGACGACGTCCTTGCCCGCCATGTCCGTGTTGTCGACGTACTCGTGGGCGTGCATCTGGACGCCCTGGAAGGTGTCGGAGCCCGGGAAGGCCGGCTCGGGCCAGCGCGCGTCCCAGTGGTGCCCGTTGGCGACGACCAGCGCGTCGAAGCGCTCGACCGAGCCGTCGGAGAGCGTCAGCGTCCAGGTGCCGTCCGCCTCGCGCTCGGCGTGCGTCACCGACGTCTCGAAGCGGATGCGGTCCCGCAGGCCGAAGTGGTCGACGTACGTCTCGAAGTACGCCGCGATCAGCGAGTGGTGCGGGTAGTCGGGGTAGTCCGCGGGCATCGGGAAGTCCGAGTACTCCATGCGGTCCCGCGACGTGTTGATGTGGAGGTCGCGGTAGGCGGCCGACATGCCGTTCGTGTTGCCGAACACCCAGTTGCCGCCGACGCGGTCGGAGGCCTCGAAGCACGTGACGTCGATCCCGCGCTCGTGCAGGCCCTTCAGCGCGGTGATGCCGGACGAGCCGGCGCCGATGACGGCGGCGGTGGGAAGCTGGGACATGCGGACCTCTACACGAATTCGGTGAACATGACGGTGGCGTCATCCTACACAGAAGATGACGCAGGCGTCAACTTTGCGGGAGCCGGCTGAGGACCCCGTCGAGCGCTTCGGCGAACGCGGCCGGCCGCTCGACCATCGGCAGGTGCGCGGCCCGCTCCACGAACCGCACGGGGCAGCCGGGCCGCACCCGGTGCAGCTCGTCCAGCGCCGCCACGTCGATCAACCGGTCCCGCTCGCCCCACACCGCGCCCACCGGGGCGTCCAGCCGCTTGAGCAGCGGCCGCAGGTCGGCCGCCAGCGCCGCCGACAGCGCCTCCCCCGTGCGCCGGGCCCCGAGCGAGCACCGGATCAGCAGCTGCGCGTCGGCCGGGCTCAGCCCCTCGGGATCGTCGATCACCGAGGCGAACATCAGGACCCGCGCACGCCGCCGGCCCGCCAGGCCCGGCCCGAGGCGCCGGCGCAGGCGCATCAGCCGGTCCGCCATGTCCCCGACCACGGAGAGGCGGGCGCCGCGGTACGGGTCGATGCCCGCGGCGGCCACGAGCACGAGGCGGCCGACCCGGTCCGGATGGCGGTCGGCGAGCACCGTGGAGACCAGACCGCCGAGCGAGTGCCCGACGAGATCGAACCGGGCCACGCCGAGGGCGTCCAGCCCCGCGACCAGCGCGTCTGCGACGCGCGCGACGTCATAGCCGTCACCGACCGGGTCCGAGCCGCCGAAGCCCGGGAGGTCGGGCGCCAGCACCGGTCCCGGCCGGCCGGCCCACTCCGGCAGCAGCCGGGCCCAGCACTCGTGCGAGGACGACAGGCCGTGGACGAGCACCACCGGCGTCCCGTCGTCCGTACCGGCGCGCCCGAGGCGCAGCGTCCCGGACGGCAGCGCGACGTCGTCGAGGCGGAAGGACATCGCGCCCACGATAGTCGAGGCGGGTGGGTGCGCCGGCCACCCGCTGAGCTCGATCCCCACCTCGGTCCCGCTGAGCGGGTCCGAGGTGGGGCTCGGCGGAGATAGGCTGCGGACCGTGCCGTCCACGCCCCGCCTCGCCCTCTCCCAGGACCCCTTCCCCCGCCGGCACGCCGAGGTCGCCCTCGGGGGCCTGGCCGCCGGGCTGTCGCTGACCTCCACGCTCCTGCACCGCCGCCCCGGAGAGCAGGCGGCGATCACCGTCGGCAGCGCCGTCCTGGGCGCCGGCGCCGGGCTCCTGAGCGAGACGGCCGTCCAGGCCGTGGGCCGCCGCGCCGGCGGGGAGCGCCCGGGCCGCGCGGCGCTGATCGCGCTGGGGATCGTCGCCACCGCCAGCCGCGCGCAGCGCTCCGACCAGGAGCTGCTCGCCCTCGCCGCCACGCTCGCCCAGGTCGCCGGGACGGGCGCCGCGCTCGGGTGGGTCACCCCGCCCCGGCGCCGCTACCGGCCGACGATGGTCGACGGCGCGGCGATCGTCCTCCTCGCCGTCTCCGTCCACGAGCTCCAGCGCCGGCGCAAGGCCCGCCGCCTGGCCGGCCGCGTCTTCCTGCGCCAGTACCCGGTGCAGCGCTGGCTGGACACCGTCTCCGGCGGCCGGGGCAGCCTCGCCCCGCGCGACACGCTGGACTTCGAGGGGACCCGCTTCGTCGGCGGCGCCGTGCCGGCCGAGGACATCGTCGCGCTGCTCGGCGGCGGCACCGCGATCGACCCGATCCGGGTGTTCGTCGGCGTCAAGACCGCCCCCACCCCCGAGGAGCGGGCGGGGATCGCGGTGGACGAGCTGGAGCGGCTGGGCGCGTTCGACCGGGCCCGGCTCCTCGTCTGCTCCCCGCCCCTGCGCGGCTACGTCAACCCGGTGCCGGTGAAGACCCACGAGGTCCTCTCCCGCGGCGACGTCGCCTCGGTGACCGTGCAGTACTACGACCAGCGTACCGTGCTCATGCCGCTGAAGGTGCCGATCGCGGCCAAGACGCACCGGCTCGTGCTCGAGCTGCTGCGCGACCGCCTCGCCGCCCGGCGCGCGGCCGGCGTCCACGTGCCGGAGGTGCAGGTCTACGGCGAGAGCCTGGGCGCGTGGGCCAGCCAGGACGTGTTCCTGCACGGCGGGCTGGAGGCGCTGGACGAGCTGGCCGTGGGTCGTGCCCTGTGGGCCGGCACGCCGGCGTTCAGCCGCCTGCGCCGCTGGTTCGCCTCGGGCCGCCTGGCCCGCGACGAGCGCATCGCGTTCGTGCGGGTCCGTGACCTCCCGGAGCTGCCGGCCGACGTCCGCGACGCCCTGCGCTTCCTCTTCCTCTACCGCCGGGTCGATCCCGTCGTGCTGTTCAGCGGCGTGGACCTCCTGTGGCGCAGGCCGGCCTGGCTGGACGCCGATCGCGCCGACCGCTGGACCGAGCTGCGCCGCGTGCGCTGGGTCCCGGGCGTGACGTTCCTGCAGCTGGCCGGCGACCTCTTCCGGGCGACGAACTGGACGAACGCGCCGCCGCAGGACGCCGCGCACGACTACCGGCTGGAGATGCCGCTGGCCGTCAACGTGGCGTTCGCCCACGGCCGCGCCCCCGCGGAGATCGACCCGATCGCCGAGCGCATCATCGTCCGCGAGGTCGGCTCGCTCCAGCGCCTGCGCGCGCTCAACCGCGGGCTGCCCGACCCGGGACTGCCGGAGTACGTCGGCCCGCGCGACCCGCTCGGCCAGGCCGACCCGACCGCCGGCCACGTCGAGCCGCCCGTCCCGATGGAGGACCAGCGGCCCTTCCGCCCCGTCGAGGCGGTGCGCAACCGGCTGGCCGAGCACCGGCCCACGCTGCACGCCGGCCGCGCGAAGGTCGCCGGCGCCGCCGTGGCGGCCCGGGCGCGCACCCGCGCGCCCCTGCGCGCCCTCCGAGGCCTGCTGCCGAACGCCCCCGGAACGAACGAACCCCGCCCGCCCGGCGACTGATCGCCGGGCGGACGGGGCTCGGTTTCTTTCCCCCTGCCATCCGGTGCCGCCCCCGCGGACACCGGAAGTCTTGCGTCCGCTTACTTCTTGGACGACTTCTTCTTCTTGGCGACCACGACCTTCTTGGTCGCCGTGGTCTTCCCCGAGGTGACGGAGACCGACTTGACCTTCCCGCTCTTGACGAGGGAGCGGTACTTGGCGCCGATCTTCACCGTCACCGCGACCGTCTTGCCCGGCTTGACCGTGTACTTGGCGGAGCCGAGCACGACCTTCTTGGCCTTCGCCTTGGCGGCGGAGGCCGAGCGCGTGCCCGAGGCCACCGTCACCGAGAGCGAGACGGTGCCGGTGCACGTCTTGGCACCCTTGGCGCAGGTCACCGGGACCGTCGCCGTCGTGCCGGTGGAGGCCACCGTCACCGTGCCGAAGCTCGGGGCGATGGTCCGCGACGTGCTCGGGGTCGGCGTCGGATCGGGCGTCGGCGCGACGGGCGCCGGGTCGATCGTGTGCGTGTCCGGGCCGGGATCCGGCGTCGGCTCCGTGGAGCCGGCGGCGCGGGCGATGGTGATCGTCGCGCTGCTGGCGTTGTTGGCCAGCTCCGGGTCGAACGTGGTGGTGGCCACGTGCGCCGTGTTGACCACCGGCAGGACGTTGTCCAGCGGCGGGCCCGTCTCGATCGAGATGCACTCCAGATCGAGCAGGACGGTGACGTCGTGGTCGGTCGTGTTGTACAGGTCGAAGTCGCGGTTGATCGGCTCCGGGACGTTGCCGAGCGGCACGACGCCGCTGGGCAGGTCGTACGTGCTGACGATGCCCTTGTAGCCGACGGGGCAGCTCACGCGGAGCTGGTTCGTGCGGCCGGGGCCGATCGTCACCGTGCGCTCCACGTGCAGGAACGAGAACGCGTGCACGTGGCTGGGCGTGCCGGCCGGTGCGGTCGTGTCGTTCAGCTCGCGGATGCTCAGCGTCGCGGTGGACGTCTGCAGGACCTCGACCGTGAACTTCCAGCTGTTGCCGCTGGGCTCCGAGGCGACCAGGCGGGCGTTGCCCGAGGTGACCTCGATGCCCGGCGCCACGGCGTGATGGCCGGCCGAGACGGGGATCGTGAAGTCGTAGCGACCCGGCGACAGCGTCCCCGTGCTCAGCGTCTTCAGCGGCCCCACGTCCAGCGGGTGCGTGTTGGTGTCCGGATCCGTGTTCTGCGGCAGGCACGTCACGTGCGGGCGGATCTGCGCCTGGCCGGTCGTGTTGTTCTTGACCACGAACCGGTAGGTGCCCAGCGCGGTCGAGCTCGCCTGCAGGACCTGGACGTCGACCGGGGAGTTGCCCTGGTCGACGCTGACCACCTGGACCTCGCCGTCGGCGGCGATGCCGTTGTTGGCGCAGGTCACGTCGATCGTGCGCGTCTCACCGGGCTGCAGGGAGACGTACTGCTCCTCCTTGGAGACCGTGATCTTGTGCGCGTGGGTCGTCGTCGGGTTGTTGGCCGGCGGCGCGCCCTTGGCCTTCGTGACGATCGTCACCGTGCGCGAGGCGTCCGGGGCGAGCGTGCCCAGGTCGCAGTGCACGTGGGCGGCGACGACCGTGCAGGTCGGGCTCCCCGGCGTGACGGACACGAAGTCCAG
>Ga0247757_10000574_pt1 | contig 29872 bp, 31 predicted proteins | sample UWRJL126311R4_FD_180929 | JGI IMG/M metagenome (GOLD analysis project Ga0247757, IMG submission 180929) | Plant litter microbial communities from Arlington Agricultural Research Station in Wisconsin, United States - UWRJ-L126-311R-4 | ecosystem: Environmental > Terrestrial > Plant litter >... | reverse complement strand
CTCATATTTATAAAAAAAAAAAAAAAAATAAAAAAAAAGAAAAAAAAAAAAAAAAAAAAAAAAAAAAAAAAAGAGTAGTAGAAAAGGGACTGTACCTGATGGAAATGGTAACCGCTTGACAAGATTTTCTTGCCGCTTCAGCCTGCTGCATAAGAGCAACCAAAAATGCTTGTATGGTGGAGTCCAAATCCTGGAGCTCAACCAAGCGCGCATTGACGTTGGTCACCTTGAAAACTTTGGCAACTTGTTCAAGTAGTATAGCAGCTTGCACGGTACGGTCGAAGCTGCCTTCGTCTGGAGAAGGGGTCTCAAGCTCCACCCCGATCGCATTCAAATTGATCTGTCCCAAGACGGTTGAGTCGATAGGCAGAAGTTTATATGAATCTGGGACTAGTGTGACCAATGGCTGCGTAGTGAGGCCTATGTCGCAGAAGACAATGCGTTCGCAAGTAACGAGCCCCCACCAGGTATTAGCAGCTTCCTGAGCTTGCATATCGTAAGGCGATAGGTCAGAAAGACCGCCAATGGTAGTGGAGGGCGACTCTGCTCCGGACTTGTGGCAGCAGTGGATGCAAGCCGCGTACCCCATGCGAGCACAGTCAGCGATCGTCGCAAAAGCCCTGCCTGGGTTTTCACAGACGTACTCGTAAAGAGCGAGTAGAATGCCTGCCTGGATTAGGAAAAGCGACGGGGAGACGAGGGCCTGAACCTGGGAATAGACCGATCTGGCGGTGAGGTAGAGTGTGCCTTGGTCTGAGCGAGGCGGTGGTACAGCATGCTTGGCACGACGCTCAAGGGCCGGACACGATGATATCAGGCACATGGCTACGAGCAAGCAAGTAAAGTCAGCTAGAGGAGCGGTGCCCAAAGAAGCGAGATGGCTGTGAAACCGAGGTCGCGATACGATGGGAAAGTAGCGGTGGATGCCTTGAAAATAGCGGGCGGTCAGATCGTCGACGAATAGGCCGGCGGCGCGTAAAGCATCCTGCATCTGACGAAGTAAGGCCGCTTCTGCATTCCCAGAGATTGTGGCAAAAATGGGAGTGGGAAAGCGAACTTCACACGGCAACAGTTGAGATGGCGGCAGGTTTGCGGGTGCTGGAGTAGAAGACAGCACGTCGTGGTTGTAGCTACAGCCGAGACGTTTGCTAAGAGAAAAGCCATGTTAGATTGGACCAGGCAGAGACAGAGACCAGTTCAGCGCACCGGGCGCAGAAGCCGCAGCGCGGGAGGGCTTTGTCACATCTCTTCTTCCGAGCCTTGCAGGCTACACAAACGTGCGGGGCGAGAACAGAGGCGGCGAAGCCATTATTCCCGGGGCTGGGTGGAGGAGGGCTAGTTTCCATGGTGGATGGCTTGGGCGAAGGAAGCGGAATGGAGGGGAGGACACGATAGGTACAATACAAGAGAAGCCTAGGAGCCTGAGACGTGTGGATCGGAGGTGGGGATCAGAACGGACCCGCTTCAGGCCAGGCAAGGACGGCCCGCCTGACTAGTGCAACGGTCTGTGTGGAGGCGGCCATCGACACGATTTGAGCAAGATGGCTGTATAATTACGAGCGGTGTCTTAAAGGCTAAGCAGGGCCGAAAGAGCTGAAACGCAGTTTCTCAGCGTTGTTCGTCCCGCAGATGGCGTCATCAGCTGGCTGCGACGCGCCTTCCTAGTTGTTCTTGTTCTGGCAAGAGCCCTCGAGGCTCCAGCACCACTTCAGGCCACCGTGTAGATGCGCGTTGATGTGTACATCTCCTCCCACAGTACAGAGGACACACAGTACAGACCTTCTGCAATGTTCAACCCACACAGTCGACCGCCTCGTATCTGGAGTTCCCTCCCTGCATCCCGATTGGGGCGTGCGTATCAGCGCCAGGCAAGACGGCGGTGAGCAGCTGCATGCGCAGCAGGCAAGCTACCTAGCTTTCATCTGCATCTTTCCACAAAGTCCGGGGGATTCCTTCCCCTTCCCCATTGATCCACACGATCACGTGAAGCCCCTCTTTCCTAACTGGCTGGCGATACTTACACGCCCATTCCAAACGCTGCTGTCGTCCAACCTTTCCCCACGCTTATCGTCCAGCAAGCAACGGCTGCTCGCACACACGCCACTGCCACTGTCTTTTGGGTTGGAGCGAAATGGAGCAGCCTGCCACTCAGACGGCCTCTTCATCCACCAATACCCCCAGAAGCCTCCCGGAATCCTCTGCAGCTGCCAGGCCCAAGGTAAGGCTTCGCGCCGCTTGCGACAGTTGCCACAGATCCAAGACAAAATGCTCGGGCGGCGCTCCTTGTTTGACTTGTCAGCTCTCCGAGCAGATGTGTACGTACAGCCGAGGTTCGAAGCTTGGTCGGCCCAAGGGCAGCAAAAATAAACGTGCGGCCGAGCAGAAAGAGAAAGGCATGCCGACCAAGAAGAGGCCACAGTCGCGAGGCGGCGTCGCAAAGAAAAATGTGCAACCGGAATCACTGCCGTCACCTTTCGATCTTGATTGTGTCCTCGACACTCCTTTGGGCGCTTCGGATGCATTGGACGAGTTGCTGAACCCCGTCAGCCATGCCAGTCCCAACAATCACCAGTTCACAGTTGACGCCGACGACGCGTTTCATTCCTTATTCTCCCAAGTACGTCAACATTTTGGCCCCATTTGATTGCAGGATCTGACATCTGTCCAGGAACTTTCGCCAGCTCTCTCACACTCACCCTTCTCAAGTCCGAACGGCAGCACCCCTCCAACTCCCACCAGCAACGACAGCGAGCACACATCCAATACACCAACCACTACCTCGACCGAATTTTCTTTCGTACCAGACGCTCGTAATTGGCACGCAGAATCATCCAAATGCACATGTCTCCAGCAGCAGGTAGAATTGGTCTATCAGCTTGGAAACCTCCAGGACTTCCACACAGGTACCCCCACGTTGGACCGTGTTCTTCAAAATGTTGAAATGGCTCAAAGACCTTGGCTGAATCTGATGCGATGCGATACATCTGAACATGAAAGAGAAGTCTTCCTCCTGTTTGCGACCAGCATCCGCATACTGCACTCGTCAATTCGAAGGCTCCGTACGAACTCCCAGAACGCAGGGACCATCCATGAAGCCCCGCTCAGCATGTGTATAGACGAAGATATTACAACTGGAGTCTCTGTTGGATCCTTCAAGCTCACGGGAGACGCAAAACAGCAAGTCATTGCAGTCCTCATTGATCGTGCACTTCATATTATATCTTCGGCAGTGCTACATTTACGTAGCCGCACTGTGTCTAACGCAAGCATTTCCCAAGCACCTTTTCTTGAGATTCCAATAGAATCGTTCAAGACCCAAACCCGCAATTCCCTGTTCCTTGTGGATCCTGGAATCAATGCGCCTCAGTCACCTAGCCATCTGCTGGATTACTCACTGTGAGAGAAAAAATCAGACGCCATACATTTTGGTTGCCTTAACGCACCACTGTATTTTTATTTCGGATCATCAATCCATTATCATTGGGGATATTTCCCTTCAACAGGTAGAGAAGGCCAGGCTGGAGGCCTAGGGTATCACATCATTGTGGCAGTGTTAGGCTTTAACAGCAATGACCATAGAAGCGTAGATATCAACTCTACGGCTAGTTGAGGTTTCCAATAAACCGCAGTTTCAGAATGAATTTATCTGGATGAAAATTTACATGGCCTACGAACGTCGAAAAGTGGACGCTTGCTGCAAGCCAACAACCAGCCAAACCCGCTTCAAACCCTTAGTAAGTACCTTGCATAACGGACAAACGGCCGCCGTCCGTGGTAAGAATCAACCCATTGGAGTAACTACCGGACCGGCTGGCAAGATATAGGATCGCCCCGGCAATTTCTTCGTCAGTCCCAAATCGTCGGGCAGGAATGAACCTTGGATCATTGGGCGCCTCTTCCTCTGGCTTGCGACTACTGATGAGCACAGAGGCCAGTTCAGATGGGTATACTATAGCACAAGGAAGATTAGTGGCAAGACCTTGTATTTCAAGATGCAAATGGCTTACTCCCTGGCGCAATTGCATTCACTCGAATGCCAAACTGCGCTAGCTGCGTACTGGCATGCTTAGCCACCTGCATAATCGCCACCTTGCTGGTCAGATAAGGTGGGGAGGATGACCAATGCCTGCTGAATGCAGAGACACTGGTGGTGAAAATGACTTGGCTCTGGATGAGTGATACGCTGCTACCTTCTGCTGGCTTCCCGAATCCACCTTCTAGTGCCTGTTTATTACCTGCATCGAGTAACTCCACAAAGGCCGTCATGGTAAAGAAAGCAGCCGTAACATTAAGGTTCAGCGTCTCCGTCATCTCCTCAGGCTTGAAGTTTGTGAAAAGCGTTTCGCGTAGCTCTTTGATCGAGTGGTTAGGGTTGAAGCGCACCGACGGGCCGATGCTACCTGAATTGGCCACTACGAGATTTACGTAACCAATCTCGCTGGTAATCTGGTCTACTGATGCTTGCAGGTCCTCCTTCCGGGTTACGTCGCATTGTATGGGGACAATGCTTTCATGCTCCTTGGCTGCGCTCTGGAGTAATTCGAGACGCCGGCCTAGGATATAGACTTTACGAGCACCGTTGAAAGCCAGGGCTCGAGTCATGGTAAGCCCGATACCTGTCGTTGAACTTAATAACCGTTATGAGCGAAACAAGTGATCACACCGACCAGAACCTCCTCCAGTAATAACAGCAACAATTCCATCGACTCGGAACATGGCATTGGGATCGAATGCCGACTTAGACGCCATATTTGCTCTTGGAAACTAAGCACACCCGAGAACAACTTATAATGATTTTATGTATCGAACTGACAGTACAGGCAGGTAGGAGCTATATATACCTTTCAGTTTAGTAGTATACTGGGCATCGGCATTGGAAATCCGATATGTTGCTTACCACTCTGACGGCCGCCGCTAGTCTGAAAGAAGACACGAACCACAACATCGGGGCTCTTGTGGGCTCTCATAGCTTGATTTGTGTACAGCCTTAGCCTGATTCGTCTCGTGCGAATGATGGCGGCCGCCGCCAGTCCTGTTAAAGACCGATATAACCTATACCTCTTATGACGCGGTTTCCTCTAGCGCTTGGACAAACGATGCCGAATGCTTCCTATTAGTGCTATAGCCCTGGGGGAAAGTTATCGGAGGTAAGATAAAGCCGTGTACTACGTGCGCAGACGGTCCTTTGGGTCACGGATGCATCTCCATCTCATCGTTAGCAAGACTCGTGAAATGGCCTGCAGTCTGATTAGGTCAAAACCAGGTAAGATCATGATCTTGGGCGACTTTCAGAATCCCCGAATCTGCTAGATGTTGGCGCATTCGCAGAATGTTGTTGACGCTGAATCCAATCAACATCAGAAGCGTGTCATGTCTTGTCCCAGTCATGCTTCGAAGTGCATCCTATTGCCATCAGATATTCTCGATCAGCCATATCAATAGGCGCTGTGACACAACGAAGTTGTGTATGCTACGGCTTCCACATATCGCAGCATAGTAGGATAGAAAACTCCCCGCCATTGTACCTTGGCATCGATGAGCTTTGTGAAGTGCGTATGCATGTGGGTCTTGATTCAAGCTAAATCCATATACTTATCCTCACACAATATAGTTCACTACAGCCTCCGTTTACCAAGTCCTCCTCATTCTCCTAGAGTCCCTCGTACCCTCTTTAAGATGCATCCTTGAACCCCCTCGGCGCAAAGCAGTTCGATATCAGCAGCGATAAGCATACATATTTACGTGATAGCGATCCTGATGCAAACACTAGGCGTAGATTTCAACTCCCAGCGCATGATGAGCAGCTCATACCGAAGACATGATCTTGCGGCCTGTAAGTCTTCCTCGCATCACATATCGCATATCGCATATCGCTGCAGTTGCCCCAACGGTAGTCCTCGCGCCATACCTAACTTGACGTGACAGAGCGCAGATACTGACTCAATCTCGATAGAAAGCCTGTTCCGGATGCTATTCCATACCAAGTCGGCCAAAGCCGAAGTAGTAGCCCAAATACTGAGTGCACAGGAGTTTCAAGTCTGTTGGGTGACTCTTAACCTAGCCCGAAGGCCTGTGTACACTGCTGTACAGCACCCTAGCTAACGCCGGAGGAGCTCTCTCCCACCCCACGCTGGCCACCAGCCGACATAATAAAGGCCCACTCGGCCACTTACTTTACGGTTCGCGGCGTTAAAATATCACATCACATCACATCACGTCTATTGGGTGGTTGTACGTCACGTCAATGTGCCCCTCTTCAAGTACTTAATTGGTCTGCACTCCTCCATGAACGCACATGCGACACAAGACGACAGTTTAGCCGAGGATAAAATCCCTTGCCGCTCTCACAGTTATATGGCTAGGCGCAGACGTCGCAAATATATGACTAGGTGCAGACGTTCTACACATCTAGTTCTCGTTCAAATCAACTTTTCATCGTGGCTTACAACTTCCAAATTTTACCAATAGGTTGCTCGAAGAATACAACATGGCCCCAAGCCTTTACTTGGTAGGCCTCGCTGCTGTCGTTTGTGTTGCTTTGAGGCTATTGCTTGTTGGAAAGCGACCAAGTGGCTTACCTCCAGGCCCTCGAACCCTTCCTGTGATCGGAAATCTGCATCTGATACCAACAGATAAACCATATAAGCATTTTGCTCAATGGGGTGAAAAATACGGACCACTATATTCGCTCATGGTGGGATCCAGTCCTCTCATCATGATACAATCGCACAAGATTGCAAAAGAGTTATTAGACAAACGTGGCGCAATCTACTCTTCGCGTCCAGATCTCTATGTATTTTCCGAGGTGTGTAGTAGAAGTCTGCGACCTGTTATAATGGTAAGTTGAGTCTGCATATGTCACTTAATGCTCAAAGCAGGCCAGAAATACAATGCTATTTGGCGTCAAATTCATCGAATAAACTACAAAATCTTAAATGCGAAGGCAATCCTTGCCTACACTCCTTACCAGACTCTCGAGAGCCGCCAGATGCTCGCTGACATCCTGAACACTCCCAATGAACACAAAAAGCACATTCAACGATTCTCCAATGCGGTATCCTGTCAGATGGTCTACGGCTTCCGCACAACATCATGGTCCGATCCTAAGCTACAGGCCGTAGTATCCATATTTTATGAACTTGGTGATCTGGCTGTCTCCATTCCGGCACGGCTTATGGACTGCTACCCCATTCTCCGAAGCATACCCAAGCGCCTCCTGCCTGTCTGCCGCAAGGGTATGGACCTTGACCGACGTTGCTCCTCCATGTTCCTCCTTCGATGGTTAGAAGGCAAGCAGAAGGTCCAGGATGGGACAGCTGTGCCTTGTTTTACAGTTTCTTTGGTACAAGCACAACAAGCAGAGGGCTTCTCTGATGAGCTAGTCTCCTATATCGTGGGCGACGTTATGGAAGCTGGTAGTAACACGACATCCGATGAGCTCTTCGGGTTTCTTATGGCCATGGTGACACACCCAGATGTCCAGCGTCGAGCACAAGAGGAAATAGACTCAGTAATAGGAACTGATCGCCTCCCCACAATCGAGGATATGCCAATGCTTCCCTACATTCGTGGATGCGTCAAGGAGACCCTCCGGTGGATGCCTACTGCAGCTTTGTTGGTACCGCACTCCCCCATAAAGGATGACTTCTATCACGATTACCTTATTCCTGCGGGCTCATCAGTAGTACTTAACGTGTGGGCGTTAAACAAGGACCCCAAAGTTTGGCCAGATCCACAACGTTTTGATCCTCTACGATTTGCGAATGAGAAGAGAACTGAACATGAGATTGCCACGTCCGGTGATATGAGTAGACCGCGACACAATTTTGTATTTGGCGCCGGTAGGCGGATATGCCAGGGCATACATATTGCTGAGCGGAGTTTGTTCCTTTCCATGGCATGCTTACTGTGGGCCTTCGACATCACTACTCCTGACCCCAATAAAATCGATACAGAAGATCTTCGAGGTGGGCTTGCGGTGGTACCGGCACCCTTCGAATGTAATATCAAGCCTAGGGATAGTAGGCGGGCGGAGGTCATTAAAAACGAATGGGCACAGCAACAAGATGATTTTTTGGACCCTATCACTAAGCAATGGATCCGGGTTCCAGACGGGCTACCGCTGAGCACGTATACAGATCAGGTCATCAACAAGTTTTAAAAACTGCATGCTTAAGTCTTCTGGCAGAGGAAAATTGTTTACAGATGCTCAATTTTCATCGATATTAGGTACGTTCGAGTGGCGGAACTACCGCCTAATTAAGGACCGAGCATAATCAGTACTTTTCCAGCATCTATATCGTGGCTCTACATGCTGTGTGTGGTTACATGTTCGCAACCTCTTCCATTCTGTTTCGTATTCTAAGGCTCATTCGTGGATGGAATAGTCCCGTATGCTATGATGATTGCATTGATAGTGTGGTATACAATGTACGGCAAACTCATGCTCAGCCTTCCATATGCAATTGTGAATCGATATGTGTCCTCGCATACTCCTCCCCTACGATTCAAAATCTCACCTGCCTCGCCCAAGCGCCTATCGGATTTGGTATCGAATTCGCGACCCCAACCAGGTTCTTTGTTGCTGTCGCGCTATTGACCATGCCAGAGACTGTGGATCTCTCGTACCACTCGAGCCAGATCCTCGCTAACACCAAGCGGTTTAGCCTTGGACAGCTAGGCAGCACCGTCCTCAACCATGTCATACCAGAGGTGGAAGAAGTTGTTGGCAGGAGCCTTCGGAAGCATTTGCTGTCTTCCAGCTCGCTTGATACCGCATATGAGGGGTTCAGCAAGAGCAGCCTCGGTCATCTGCGCCTTGGCCATCTGGTAGATCTCCTCAGTCCTAAAAGCACCATATCAGACTTATGTGTATTACTAAGTCTTGTTACCCTACCACTCCCAGAACTTTGGATGCCGGTTCATGTAAAGCTCCTCGTCGATGACGAGCTGTACGGAGCTGACGTGGATGATATGCGGCCGTCCTCACGGTTTTGCAGTTTAGCTCGGTGATGGCCTCGGAAGACCTCGCAGAGCATAACGGTCAGGGTGGTGGACGTAGTCTGCATAGCTTGGCTGATGGTGTAACCGGAAGGGTACAGAAGCCGAAGCAGGTTACGGGTCTCTCCGGTAAAGATGTCTGTATGGAGGTCCATCACATTCCACGAACTGAAACAACTCATATATTAAAGTGTATTTAGCGAGTCTTTCAGCAATTGTGATCTCTACATTGTATCCAGTCTAGTGAGATTTATGCTGGGATTTGTACGCGTTTGGTTCTGGCATATTGTTCAGTTCGAAACTGAATCCTGCGATTAGGCTGGTCCATCACCGTGACTACGAATGCTCCGCCGGCTTCGAGCCAACGTATTTTGGTTAATGATGCATCACTGCAAGCTCACTCATTTGCCTAGGAATTCCGTCCACTTTCTTCATCACAGCACAGTATAGGTGTGCAAACTATCCCATACTAGAAGTGTTATTAGCTGATGCGCAGTGGATATGCATTAGTTTATCACAATAATGCAAGTGCATCGAGTCAAGGGTGCATTCTTGTCTGAAATGCTCTAAAGAAGCTTGGATCACAGCATCAACAAAGAATTTATCCATAAGCAGGAAGAACGTTGCACGAGTGTCACGCCCTTCCTCTCTATAGCAAGCTACATTCCTGACTCATCAGAGTAAGCAATCCTAAAATGAACTCGGCTCCGCTAAAAATTCCGTATAAGCCTATCATCGGAAATAAGGTTCTTTTTTTCTTGCACCTAAAGAAATTTCCATGATGGTCTCGCCGATTAACGTAGTTTGACTGTGTCCACTGTGAAGTCGAATCTATCCAGATAAAAAGGGTGCAGGCGATTCGATAAGCTTTGCAAATTACCCATACTTACAATACCTGTGGAATACCCTGTAAGAAAACAATAGTGGGCGCATTTGACAAAGTCGTAGCGACTAGCCATTCGCAGGGTGGTCAATTGGTGGCGCAAATCTCTAGTCCAAAGTGTAAAGATACGAATTGATACAAATAGCATATGTGACTAAAAATTCATTTGGCTTTGTAAGCTGATCCCTGTTAAATTATACTAGCGGCGTAATAGTGTAAAAATAAGCCACATCTGCATGCGGCACAATTAAGGACGCAGGCAAAGGTGACCGGCTTTCATAAATCCATGCACTGATAATTAGTTAGATCAATGTAAGGCTAGGCCTGGATAAGCATAAATGGGAGGGACGTCTGATTGTAGTTAGCTACGTTGAGGCCGCTAGTTCCCGATGAGAATAATTTGCTGGATCCAACGCACACCAAATCTTCTCATATGAGACTAGTGTCTGATGATTGCAGCACCAGAAGAAATCGGGCTCTAATCTTCGGATCGGCGCCCATCAGCATGTATTTCTGCTGGCGCGAGCAGGTGTCAGCTGAGTAACGTTGGCGGGTCTGATACGTCACCGTCATATCCTTGAATCGAATAATGGATATTGAATTTAGGAAAAATGTACCAAGGCGACACAGCGACCTCTATCCCTCATATATTCATGTTGCGGTGGAAGACAAGAAATGGACATCCCCCGATTTCTTAAGTCATCTTTATTATCTGCATAGATTTTGAGCCAATCTAAATTCTCACCAGTAGTTTCGAAATTTTCAAAGGTTGTGCACAGTAGAGATGTGGTGGTTACTCGTGTCAGCACTTTTTCTATACCTAGCTTTGATACTTATTTATCGACTATACTTTCATCCACTATCACGATTTCCAGGGCCAAAGATAGCTGCTGCCACAAAATGGTATGAGGCATACCATGATCTTAGACCTGATCGACCAGGCACATTCTACAAGATTATGCAGCAAATGCATAGCACCTACGGTAGTGCTCATCTGAATGCCCATATTTGTAAAAACTAAATGTCACTTAGGCCCAATAGTTCGTATCAATCCTGATGAACTGCATATCGACGATTCAACATGGGTAGACAAACTCTATGTAACGCCAGCTCGCGTATGACCCCTGTTAAAGATACTGTGAAATGTATCAAAGCTAACGTAGGTAAAATTAGGGAATCCGTGACAAACACCCACCGGCTACTTTAATAGCTGGTACCCCAGACACAGGTGGGATTCAATCACCAAGAATACTTATTAGGCACCAGCTCTTACAACCCTTTAGCCTTCGGAGCAATCTCTCATGATTTACACCGCAAGAGACGCAGTGCCATCAACTCCTTGTTCTCGAAAGGAGCTGCTGCCTCCTCAGTGGATGTAGTATACGACAAAACTGAACTACTATTGCAGAATGTAGACGAGCAAATCAGGCAGCAGGGTTTTTCTGCAATAAAACTTAACTGGTTGGCCATGGTTGTAGATTTTTCGACCGAATACTTCTTTAACTACGGAATGAACTTGCAGAAAGACGAGAGCAAAGCTCAAGTCTGGTCAGAAGCTATATGTTCTGTTGCACTATCAACCCCTTTTGTTAAGCAGTTTACATGGCTTATCCCACTGGCCGTTAAGTTACCTATACAGTTTTTGCAGCTCATTTCGCCACAGGTCTCGCGGATTGTTAAGTTACGTCGTGTATGTTGTATCTGCATTTGTTTTCAGCGATACACGTCTATCTGAAGCTAACTGATTGTGTTCTTAGGACTTCCTTGCTCAGGCAAAGCAAGCAGTCGAGGGTTATGAGCAGGTATCTCCCGAGAAGGAGAAATTTCTTGAAAACCACAGGGTGTACAACACTATCCTTAACTCTCCAGTGCTTGATAAGCCAGAGAAAGAGCCGGAACGCATATCCCAGGAGGCTTTTAACATCTTCATTGCTGGGGGTGACACCACTGCTCGAATTTTCTCTACTGGGACTTTTCATGTTCTTGAAAACCGCAACGATATCATGCCTCACTTCCGAGCAGAACTGGTGAAGGCCATGCCCGATCCCCGAGACAGGTTATCAATTCAAGACTTGGAAAAATTACCTTGGCTGGTAGGTCGATTCCATATCCAATAACAATAGAGAAAACGCTGACATGATTGAATGAGTGCAGACAGCTATTGTCAAAGAGTCGCTACGAATTTCGGCTGTTGTGACCTCACGACTACCAGTTGTCGCTCCACATGAAACTTTACAGTACCAAAATTGGACGATTCCACCTGGTGTATGTGCTCAATTCATTACTGGACTTTCATTTCAACTAAAGTCTTCTAGACTGCTGTCAGTTTAAGCCTGCGAGATATACTTCTCGACCCGAAGATCTTCGAAGACCCAGAAAAGTTCAAACCTGAACGATGGCTACCTAGCAATCCAAATCTCGCTCACTTAAACCATTACCTAGTACCGTTTTCGCGAGGTAGTCGCATGTGCGTAGGAGTCAAGTGAGTTTCCCGTTATAAAGCAGCTTGTTAGCTCTGAAAATTGTCTAATTATCTTGAAGTTTTGCCATGGTTCTGCTATATGTTGGTTTCGCGACTTTTTTTCGGCAACACGACTTCGTTCTGCATGATACAAACTACGAGCGAGATGTAAAGATTGTACAGGATTGTTTCAACGGTGAACCTTCGTCGGAAAGTAAGGGAGTAAGAGTAAAGTATGCATCGTCGAAAGAGTCTACGGGGATTTAGGTATGAGTTGGAGGACGCTTAAAAAATTTCGAGAAGCAACAATGGCACGATCAGCCAGCAGATATATTTCCAGATTCTCGAATGCCCTAAATAGACGAACGATAGACAAATTTTGAACAAGAAGAGATCAGTAAACATGCTCATACACATATCATGACGACGGTAGGAAGGGCTTCGACTATGTAATAATATTCTTTGAGCAAAGTCAACAGAAGAGTAGCTAAATATAACTGTCATTAACTTGCAAAATTCCCAAAAAGACTTCAACTCGCTTCAGATTTAACAGAATTTTCATTTCAGACTGGAAATATTGTCTTTTCTTTTGTGCTCTAATGTGAAAGTACCAGACCAAGGGAAACCGCGCTCAGACCACTCTCTCTTTCCCCTTGCTTGAGCCAACATCGCGCTAAATGTCTGTTTCGCATGAAGCTCTCAACCTTTCACTCAAACGCTGCGTCTAAGCTGAGTAACCTACTCGGCGTGCACAGCTTACAGGAGAATCCACAGATGATATCATCCGCCCCACCAGGACCAAGTATTTCCATTTCCTCGACGCAAATCAGCCGAAAACTTCTACGCAGCCCGCGCGAAATGCGTAGCGAATGCCATTCAGCGACGATATGATATACCTGCAGCGAGCCGGCATACGACCACGAAGATGATAGACAACTGCAAGGGACATGATAAAACGGCTCGAAAAAGTCTAGCTTGGTTCTTTGCAGCTGAGCTTTCAGTGGGAGGAAGTACCAGTCTGGTTTATTGAACTACGCTACGTGTATCCATGCATTGTGTCTCCTCCGCGGGAATCCGCAAGGACATACACAGCCTATCCACTGGAGTATCTCCGTCGAGCACTTGTCCAGGGCGAAACGACGGATGCCTGACAACAGGGGCTCTCAGAAGGAGTGATTTCACCACTGTCACCGAACGGGGATATCGTGATGGATCGATGGGCGCCGGGTCAGAGCACTATAAGGGAAACCATTCCATCTCAGAAATTGGTCCGCGGTTGGCAATGGATGGCAGATGGCGAACGATCAACGTCGCCATGGCATATCGCTGCGCGCATTGCAGGAGACGACACACATGTAAACAATGTGCAGCAGCGCTCCGCACGCAACAGTTGGAGCGCTTATCGACGCGCCGACGCGAAGCTGCAGCGTGGGGGTGTTTTGGCGCGCGGGTTCTCGTTGGCTTGCTTGATGCACCCTCTGTGCGCCAGGCAAGTTGACCTATTTTGAGCCTTCAAGACGCACCAGTGGTTGCGGGGGTACCCGCTCTGCAAAACACAAAACATTTCATACTTAGGAAACTACCGCAAATGAGAACAAATCATGAGGTAACCCGTTCTTTCATTTGAAACCTATGCTATCATACAAAACATGGGTGGTAAAAAGGGTTGATGCATCATTATCATCGTCACGATGTTATGCAAGCCATGATGCCATTTGCCAGTCATTACGCCAATCCATATGCAAGTAGACGGCAACCCATTTCGACCCCCGAAACAAATCGTTTTAATAAACCCAGACCGTTTCATTCCAAGTGAGAAAAAAAAAAAGTGAACCCTCCTAGGCAAGCAAGGCTGGCAAGGGAACAAGAAGATTGGGGAATCATAAAGGACTCAACGCCGGAAAAAGGGGTCGAGCTCCAAAGTGTACCCTCTGACATTTCCACGCAACGCCGTGTAACAAAAGGAATAGATTGTATGTGCGGATGTGTAGATGTGTAGATGTGTGTAAGTACACAAAGTGGTTGGTTGAAAATACCCGTTTACGGGTCCTCGGGAAGAATTCGTGCAAAGTGTTTCTCCCAAATCCAGCCCACTGCACGGTTCGGGTCGTCCTGGTTGCGAGCAAGCCAGAGCTCACCCTTCATACCGATAACGTCGAAGATCTCGCCAGGAACGTACACAAGGTAGGGGATGCCACCCTCGCGACGATCATGAGCGATGTTGAACTCAAACAAACTAGCAGCCAAGAACAAGACCTCAGGCTCATCAGGATCACCCGGGGTAGGAGGCAGGTCTTCCACAGAACGACGCGCAGAGCCATCAGACATGGGAAGCGCAGAGTTGAAGACACCAGATGTGCGGGACGAGCCTGGCTGAGAGGAGGCGGTCGAAGGAATGAAAGGGTTGAGAAAAGAAGCACCGATGCTCGCTGGCACGGCAAAGTTATCGTCAAAAGCCCCGTCCATGCCCATATTAGCCCAGGCTGGGGCACGTCCTGCTTGACGACCCGAAACAACGGTGGCCTCGCTCGTGTGAGAACTAGAGCCACTCACACGCTCATTACGCTCGCGAATAGGCTCGGTACGGTCACGGAACACAGAGGACGATGCGCTAGTGGTCGTTGTGTAGATAGAAGGTCCAGCGGCAGGCGAAGAGCGGGGTGGACCCTCAAAAGAACGCATGCCAGAGCGAGAGCTGCCGTAGCCACCGCTGTTACGGTTGTGACGATCCAGCACAGACATTTCACTTCCAACCGACTCGGTGCGTCGAGATGAGGATTTGCGGGAAGAAGCGTCATCCGAAGAGAAAGTGGGGTTCGGTGACATGTAGTTGCTCAAGCTATTGATAAGATCATGGTTGATGATGGCGAGGTTCCGCGCACGCTCTTCCATTTGGCGGAAATCAGACCTGAAGCGCTCCACATAGGTCTTGAAGTCGTATGTAATGGATGTGGTGTGCATTGGTTCTGACTCTAGGAGAGGAAGAACCTTTTTAGAGCAGGTCTTGAACCAGTCCTTTGATAAACCAATGAAGATGATTGAGCAAACTCGGATACACTTCTTTGTCAACTCATACAGCATGGGGAGCTCCTGCTTGAGAGAATCGTTGATGGTCAGGAAGCTCTTTGCGGTCTCCTCAAGTTTTGGATCAACCTTCTCTTTGCGTTCAGCAGCTTGCTTATACTTGGCATACTGGATCAAAAGCTTCTTGCGTTGTTCCATGAGCTTTTGTGGACCGACCCATTGGTCCCACATGCTGGAAATGGGCTTGATGACACGATTCCGAACCGCAGTTTTCTACTGAAGTTAGTAAAGGAAATCATATAAAGAAAGACGGATAACTCACATGTTCCTCGAGAGCTTTGTTTTGCAGGTCGAGGTGCGCCATTGCCCATCGCCGCCAGGTGCTCTCCATCTCAGCATTGGCAGATGGCCCTGTCTCTGACACCGTAATGAAACCAAGCATGACGCTGTTGAGTTGGAGCGTAGATTCCGTGAGCGCTTCGAGATACTGGTCTAAGTCTGCGATGACGATCTGAATTTGGAAGAAGTGACCACCGAATTTCTGAGTCACAGAGTTGTACTCCTGGTCCTCAAATATCAGAGCCGCTTCCTGCAATGTCTTGGACTTTTCCTTGCTCCACTTGAACGCTTTGACAATAGACTTGACATTACGATCGCTGATGCCTTTGCCCTTCTGCTTCTTGCCCTCAGATGTCGCGGCCCGTAAGGTTTGCTGTCGCTTCTTGGCCAAATCAATGCGCTCAGCGATGCGCTTGATGGCTTCGTTGGCGGCTTTAAGCATAGGTAGGTCAGGGTGGTCTGGAGTAGTCGCAGCGATGAGCTGGTCGAGAAGGATGGGATAGCGGAGCATGCGCTGCACAGGCTTAATAAGGAGCGAGTCAAGGTCCCAAGCGGTAGTTAAATTAGGGCAGTGTTGGAAGCAAGCCATGACCCAGCCAAGCAACTCTGGGTTCTGTGTGTTCTTCTTGATGAAGTCGGTGGCATCGCCGTAGTTGAGGTAATATGTAGTGTACACGCGTTCCATACGGGGCGTGGCGGCCAGCATCACCTCGCCAACTTTGACTAAACGGTCGTTCTCAGGCGTGCAGTGGATAAATTCGTCGTACGGCTCGTCGGGCTTCTCCTCTGGCGGTTGCTGGTTTACAATCGGCTTAATGGCATCCTTTAGCGTTTTCCACAAGTTGTGGGAGAAGCTTTCGAGATCTTTGCAGTTACTGAAGAGAATGCGGCGATCCTGGTCAGTCAACACTTCCCGGGACGTGCCCTCGAAAATCTGATGGGCAACCATCATGTCGACACAAAAGCTGTGCTCAGTCTTGCAAAGTTCTTCGATAACCCGATAGCGCTTCTGGACCGTCTTCATAGTCTTGTCTACCTCTGCCTGGCCGTCGTTAGGTGGAGGTGCGCCGGCCGCAGCGGGCTGATCTGGCTCTTGCGGCACAGTTATGTTCATGGGCGCAGTAGCCTGCGCACTAGGAGTAGGCGTACTATCAAAGGAACCGTAGTTTAGTTGCGGCTCCAGATGGGGCTGTTCAGGAAGGTGAGGCGTCTCATGGTCGAGAAGCGGATGCTGGTCATACTCAGAATCATGGTCGTCTTGGCCGTCACCACAAACGCGGCTTACCATGACACCCATATTGGGAGGCGGCGGAGGGGAATGATCAGGACGCGGGGGCGTTGGTTGGGAAATGGTAGGGAAATAGTAGTGTTCCTGGTTGCTGTGTTGTAGGGAAAGGCCGAGTCCGTCGCCGGTGCTGGCAATATCGGGGAGCTGTAATTGAGCTTCTCTGGAGAGCGGCGAGGGTAGCGAAATTGACAGTGACACGTCCTTGGGCAGGGCAGTGAAGCTCGTGCCCGCCCCAGCAACAGCACCGCCGGCGCCGCTGTTGTGGCCACGATCACGTGATAAAGATAGGCCGGAGGAACTGTCGGGCCGGCTTGGGCCTTCCCAAATGGTTGTGGTTGTTGACCCTCCCGACGCGCGAGAGTTGGAACCCCGTGAATACCGTCGTGACTCGGGTGGAAAGATGATCGCAGTACCGCCCGTTACCGGTTCATCTGGATCCGCCGCAAGCTGGCGAATACTAGGCGCAGATGATGCCGCCTGACGTGCTTGCTGGCTACTCTTTACCGGCGTAGCAGCAGGAGAAGCTGCCATCACCATGCCATCCTCCTTCTTCTGCGTCTCTTCTCGTCCGCAAGCCGCGTCACTCAAAAGTCTCGCAAGATACGTTTCGGTAGCCTCCTTGGATCCCCAATCGCGATGCTGTGCAACGATAGGTGACACACTCTGCACTTGCTGCCAAGACTCCTGCGCCAACTGTGGCGTAATCACATCTGACTCATGGTACACGTTCAAAATTTTGTTGATGACACTGTAAGCCTCACTATCCAAAGTAAATGAATCCTTGTCGGCCACATCCAGCGCGTTGGTACTCCAAGGCGGTGGTTGCTGACCCAGTTGGTGGTAGAATGCCATGCTAGCAGAATCATCTGGTCGAAGAGTTTCCCGGTTAGTGAATGGATCTGTAGGTGAATCATCTTCCTCTAAGTAGGATATCGTGCCAGTAGAGTCCAATGGTTCCACGCGCCAAGTTTGGGATCCTATGCTAAGCCGTGTTTGATGCTTGGGGCGCGTGGGCGTACCGTTCCATTCCGCGCTTGGATCGTCAGACCCGAGCATGATTGGTATCGACTCTCGTACACCAAGTTCCGAAGGAGCTTCAGCCACGTCTTCTATGTGTGGAACCGGTATAATTGAAGGCTTGCTGGTAGGCTGGAATGAACGTGGCTGCAATAGTTCGCCCTCGGGCTGCACCAACGGATTGGGTTTTGGATCTTCTACAGGTTCTGCACTCGGTACAAAGGGCATTGGTGGTGTACCTTGAGCGAGGGGCGGCGTCACCATGAAACTTCCTGGCATTCCCAAGATGGGTGATTCTTCGAAACTCGTCTTTGTAGATAAAGGTTGTCCAACGGCACGAACAGATAAACCATTAGTAGAAAGTCGAAGCGAACTGGGTTCTTCCGGACTATTGCCCGCAAGTTGGTTACTCATATCCAACTCTTGCTGGGGATGCGCCACATCCGAGACATGACTGTCATCTGCAGAGGGTTCAACTCGCCTCACAGACGGTCTGCTGTCTACATGATCAGCATCGAGTATCTGGAGTTGGTCCTGAGCGTGCACTGCGTTCCCGTCGTCAAAGTAGTCCAGTGGAAGAGGAGGACCGGCACTGAGGGAGCGGGAGCGGGAGCCAGGCGTAACTTGTAGGGTTTGGCGATCCCTGGAATTACGCAGACGGGGCGAGGTGGGCGGTGGCGGCGCAGTGATGACTGCAGCAACACTGGGCCCACTATCGATCCCTTGTGGAGATTTCCCACGCTCACGATAGCCCCGGTAGCTCACTGAGGGGAGCGTCTGTTGGCCCGTTGCTGGCGCCCGCCTGGGGGAGCCCGAAGCACCTGCTCCTATAGGTGCGTGTGCTCTTGCCTGCCGTGCGGCTGACGCCCTACTACGTCCAGCCACTGGCCGCGCATAGGTAAACTTACCTGACCTAGTTGACGACCCCGAGTCAGACGCCGCACTCATTCTTCGCGACGCAATCGGTATTCTCGAGCGCGGTGATGATTTACGTGCGGTGCCGGACGTTGCAGTAGGCGAACGTTGCCCAGGAGTCTCTGTGCCTGGAGGTTGCGACGCGATATCACTGGCAGACTGTTGGCTATGCGGCGAGAACGGGTCCAGGCGATCTTCAGGCAGCGAGTGCAGGTCCTCAGTTACGATTTTGATGGTTGAAGGCCCTTTCGTTAGGGTAGCTTGTGATACTGTCTCGAGTCCACCATCGAAGCTAGGAATACCGTAACCGGGTGTGGTCGCATCGTGCTGGCCCACAACTTCTCCGAAAAAGGGCTGCCGACCCTTATCGCGAGTGGGGGACGGTAGTTTCGTTTTCGAGGGAGTTGTTTGCGCATCCAGACTTGCACGAGCACCGTTCACGCGTCGTCTGGCCGCTGGTGATAGCGGTGCTGGCTGTGGCCGGTCTCGAGGCTTCAGGTTGTTAAACTTGTACGCTCCATACGAGACTTCCTTTGCTGGGCGAGCTGGTGACGAGGACACTGACGAGGATTGCGGCGGTCGCACGGGGCGGGCGCGAGAGGATTGTGGAGAAGACTCGGCTGACGATGGCTGGTTGAACCTCTGGGCAAGAGTCTTCACGGTCGGTCGATTCGATGGAAGATGGGGTGTGGTTCGTGGTATCGACGCGGTCGAGGTGGCTGGGCCAGATACAGAGCGGATCGAGGGCTTTGATGTGGAGCGCGCTGAACCGTTTGTTGTCTGCTGGCGTTGGCGCGTGGTGGTCATGTCTGTTTGCGAAGACGGTGGCAGTTCGGCCGTGCGAGTGAGGGCCGACTTGTAGAAGTCATCCGGAGAGTGGTCAGTGACGTTGGCTTCATCAGAAGCGCCGTTGAGTTGTGCCAGCGCGGTCGACTGGACCCAACTGGCCACGCCAGGATGATATGCAAAGTTATGCATGGAGGTGTGCTCAGGCTCCGCCATCATGACCCCTACCGCACCATGGCTCTGATTAAAAGAAAGCTATCGGCGGCGGCGCGAATCAAGACAAGCAGCGAGGTTGACGGAAAAAGGAAGACCAATCAGCCTGTGGCGGTGAGGAGGGGCCTGCGAGGGCAAGCAGCGCTCTCAAGTCGAGGCGGCAAGGGTGGCAGAAGACAACTCACACCGTGAAGCCTTCAATCTATCAGCGGGCGAGCCAATAGACTGCGGAGGCGGCCGGTGGCCCAGGTTGGCGACCCGGGGGCAAATGTTTCAGGCTGAACTGCTGCACGCCTGGCGAAGAGCAGACAAGAGCGGACGGACAGTTGGCGCCGGGCCAGAGAAACGTTGGGAGAATGGGGGGAGCAAAAACTGTGGGGGGGGGAAGAGGGTGATGGGTGGGCGTGGGCGAGGCACGGTCGAGCGAGCAGCGTGGGTGGGCTGGATTGTTGATCTGCGGGAGCACGGGAGGGTGAACGAGAGCCCACGGCAGCGGTGCTGAGCCAAGCCCCCCAAGCTTGCTGGTGGACCGTTGCTACCGAGCTCCCCTGGCGCGCCCGGGTCCACGATTGGCGGGGTTGCGATTCCGGAAGAGCGATGCTGGTGATGAGGGACGGGGACGGGGGATGGGCCTGATGGAGGCGGGAGGAGGCCGCGTACAATAGCTGCTTGGGCCCCTCTCTCCGCCACCTCTACGATGTCGAACTCGACGACGATACTCCCGGGCCCTCCTGGGAGTGCGCAGAGGCGAGACGAATATTCAGGCTTGTGGAGGGCGGGGGAGCTAAGCAAGCGTCCCGTCTGGTACCATGGCCCGCCTGGGGAACTGATAGGGCCTCGAGGCCGGCGTCCACCAGGACTCTCCCGCCCTGCGACGCCAATACAGCCTGTCTGTACCGCGAGGACCAGGAACGAGGGCCCCTTATCGCACCCACGGGAGCGCACAGGAGCCCGAACCTGGCGTGACGCTACCGTCGTGGATAGAAATCTGACCGATCCAACATCAATTTCACATCCCTGGCCCAGCGCCCTTTTGGGCAACCTGCCAGGGCACCACAACATTGACTGACCATCACACACGCCTGCCTTACGCCCACGCCCTCGCCCACTCTATTCGGCCTGCTCTCCGCCAGCATGAAGAGAAAACGCAACGCCCACCCCGGCGGCGGTCCTCCAAAGAAGGCCAGGCGCCCCGCGGACCAATCCGCCGTCGCCACAATGGCATTCGTCGAGCATCCCGTGCTGGCTCGCCTCTACCCTGACGTGTTGTCGTTGCGCCACTATTTGCTGTCACGCCTGCCAGCCTCATCTAAGAGCAGACGACGCAAATTGTCGCAGTTGGGACACCAGCATCTCCGCGACGAAGGCACTGCACCACGTGCCGACGATCTCGAGCTCGGTGAGCTACTGGACACCACTCTGGTCGGCGCCCTGCCGACTATCGCTGCGGAGAAGCGTGAGGAAGCCGCCAAGGAACGCGATAGGGACATTGAGAGCTTCTCCCAACAACTCCCCCTCACCACCTCGGCGTCCACCTTCAAGGCGGGATACTTCCTGCAGTCTGAGGTGAGCCGTTCCCACTCTTGTTGCACTGTCTTTTCTGGTTGTAGTTCCATCTGACGTCGAGCGGGCAGACTGTCGACTTTGTGATTTGGCGACTGTTCAAGAGGTCAACGTCTCACAGACCATCGCATTTGCTGTGCAATGGCTTCCAGCGGTCAGGTTCTTACAGTCGACCCAGACCACAGACGAATACCCATTGCATTCCAGGCATATCTTCAGTCTGCAGGAACTCCAGCGTAGAAACACTCAAGGGCCCATTATGGTGTCGCTTACATGCTGTCCTCGGCAAAGGAGGCGATCTTATTATGATGGATCTGCTTACCGAATGTGGCCTATTCACGCCTTTGAAGGCCAGCTACAACAACTTCCTGCAATTAAGCGGTGTTCCCATCTCTGATCTGAAGTCCGAATCCACGATTAATGCTGCCCCCTTCATCGCACCTGCAGAGCATACTGCAAGCAAGAAACCCTATAGCCTCATAAGCGAGGACCGTGAACCTAGTGCAATCAGCTTCGTGCGGAGTCGCATGATGTACGCGAGGGCTGCCCTCAATGCCAAAGGTGGCGTTCGATTCGGAATGCGACATATACGTAGGTCATCACATAGTTTTTCGCAAACACAAACACTGACGATCACTGCTGACCAGACGTCTTGAACCGATTTCCTGATCTGGAAAACCAACAACAGACTGTGCACATAATGCGACATATATTTCCCCGTCAGTTCGGTTTGCACAACGTCTTCACTTCAAAGGTTGACAAGCGAGAAACGGCAATGGCATTCAAGGATTACACGCTCCGCGAAAAAGAAATTCATCAAGCTATGTGCCGAGAAGTACCTGGAGACAAGAGAAGCGAAGATCGGATCCTCAAATGGAAATCGCATCTTCCAAAGAGATTACGAGGAGATGCAGTGGCACTGGTAACCAAGCTTCGCAAACTTCATAAGAAATGCTCGTACGTGGAGCTGCTCCGCCACTACTGTCCTGTTGAGGTACTCATGACTACGAGATTGCACGATACAAAGCTGACAATCAAAGGGTCTGCATTTATCCTCCAAGCCGGAATGGAGGAGGAGCGCACTTCAGCCGAAAGATAGTGTACCTCGGGCGGCGAAGTCAAAGGGCGACAAGGATGGCGATAGCTTAGTGTCGCCCGGTCGTACAGTTGAACAGACCTGTTTTACAGATATGGCTTGTGCTACTGCACATGTCTCGGCATTTTGTCGCGCCGTGATATCCAAAGTGATACCCAATGCGTTCTGGGGCTGCGACAACAACAAGCATTCCATGATGTACTGGATTGATCAATTCGTCCTACTGCGGAGGTTTGAGAGTCTCAGTATGCACCAGGCGACACAGAAGCTCCAGGTAAGAAAACGTTCCTTGCATATAGGTGCGTGGATGTTTGACAATGAGGTGCAGATTTCGAGTTTAGCCTGGCTCCAGCCGCCTGGTCAGGAGCACACCGCAAAAATGGCCAAGACAGATTTCGATAAGAGGGTGGAAATATTCATGGAATTTGTGTACTGGGTCTTTGATTCGTTCTTGATACCCCTGATTCGCACCAATTTCCATGTCACCGAGTCCAACGTGCATCGCAATCGACTGTTCTACTTTAGGCACGATGTATGGCGTATGCTGACGGAGCCGTCATGGACGAACTTGAGGTACAATCTGTTCGAAGAAGTGCCAACAGAACGGGCTACCAAGCTTTTATCGTCGCGGCCACTAGGGTTCAGCACTATCCGTCTACTCCCCAAGCGTACCGGCGTGCGACTAATCACAAACCTTAAAAGAAGGCAACAGGTACAGCGCAATGGTACAACGGTTCTTGGCCGCAGCATCAATTCTGTCATGACACCAGCATTCAACATCATCACTTATGAAAAGGTATGTTGAACAAGATCATGTATTACCAATTTCGCTAATGTGGACCAGTCTATGCATCCTGAACGATTTGGTTCGTCGCTCTTTTCGGTTGGAGACATGCTTCCAAGACTGGCGACCTTCAAAAAGTCATTAGAAGACCAAGGGCTTGCCGAGTCTCCTCTGTACTTTGCAAAAGTAGACGTGCAGTCTTGTTTTGACACGATTCCCCAGAGACGTTTACTCATCATGATGGACAGTTTACTGTCTATGCAAGATTACCAGACAGGCAAGCATGTGGAGATGAGACCACTCGGTCCGCTCCAACGACTTCGCGGACAACATATGAAGCCAATGACCCATAAGCGATATATTGCGCACAGTGGAGCTGCGGATGGCGAGCCTCCGTTCGACCGTCTGGTCGAAGAAAAGTATATTGGGACAAAGTCGAATACAGTGTTTGTGAATACATCCGCGCTGCAGTTTGAGACGAAAGATGACTTGATGCAATTATTGCGTGAACACGTAGAACGCAATCTCGTCAAGGTTGGAAAGAAGTTCTACCGCCAAAAAAGCGGAATTCCGCAAGGATCGGTCCTCTCGACCATATTGTGTAATTTCTTCTACGCCGAGCTTGAGCGCGATGTGCTGGGGTTCACGCTGGGCAATGACTGTCTGCTACTGAGACTTCTCGACGACTTTTGCTTGATCACAACCAACCGGCAGCATGCCGAGCAGTTTGTGCGAACCATGCATCGCGGGCACGCCGAATATGGCGTGACAGTCAAAGTAGCAAAGTCTCTAGCTAATTTTGACGTGTACACCGCCGATGGAATCCGCATACCGAGGTGTGTCTCGGGGGTAAGATTCCCTTACTGTGGCGTCCGCATCGACATGCACACCCTAGAAGTCAGCAAGAGTAGCGAGCGCAGCGGGCAGACTAGTAGGCGAGTTGTTGGCAATATTCCGTGCGTTGGCTGACATATGCAGACATTTCCGATTCCCTGACTGTGGATCTGGCGAAGGTGCCTGGCAAGACTTTCCAGCGCAAGGCGCTCAAGTAAGTGGGATCGATCCCTCGGCGCAGAAGCCGATTTAGGGCGTGCAGACAAGCAAAAAAACAAGGCGATGACGGTGCTAACTGGGCATAGCGCATTCAAAATCCAGTTGCAGGCCATGTTTGTTGACACATCGTATAACAGCGTGCCGACAGTGCTTGCCAACCTGTACCAGAGCTTCCATGAAGCGGCGGTGAGATGCATCGAGTATGCACGCAGCCTCTCGAAAGAGAGGCCAATACATTCGACCTTGCTTATCAGTAAGTGCCCATTCCCAAAGCGCAGGCGTTCGTGCAGGATAGGCATTAGAGGATATGCGCGGCACCGTCGATCTCGCGCGCGTAACCCTGTCGAGCATCACTAACGCAGCAACCATTATCACAGCGGTGGTAAAGAACATGGTCGCGCTCGCATTTGCGAAGCTGCAGCGACGGACGCGGAGCAAGGCGGCACAGAATGCGGAGAGGGTCAGGGGCATCGTTTTGCGGAGGCAGGTCCAGTGGTAAGTGTGGCGTTGGCGGCCGTCTCACAGTGCCGGGCCGTTGACTGATTGATGTGGAACTTACCACGGGTAGGCTGGCGTGCAAGGCTTTCGGCGCCGTGTTTCAGCGGCGACAGACGCAGCACAGGGCGCTGGTGGTGTGGCTTCGGCGGTTGCTGGCAGCGGTTCGCCCGTCAAGCAGCACAGAGCGGTGCTTGCTCGAGGGTGCGAGTGCTTGGCCTGCAGACGGTGCGGATGGCTCGGAGGCAGGTCGAGGAGCCGGTGGTGCCATGGATGCAAGTAGAGGCGGGGACATGGAGATAGCAGCGGGCACGTAGGGCTCCCATTGGGCCCTCGGGCTTGCTGCAGGCCCTCAGGGAGCTGTCGTGATGTCAGCAGTGCGCTGTGCCAGGCCATGGGCCTTGTTATGTAGGTATTAGCTAGGGACTGCGGAGGTGGTGGGAAGAAGGTATGGGACCGATGTACTGTCGCCCTCCAGCCACACCAGCCCTCCGGTTTCATCTGCCCCCTCTCCAACGACGCTTGCCGCCCTCTGGAGACGCCTGCCGCGCCTGTCGACTCCGGGGACGCCCCTTGTGGCCTGAGGTAATAATGTACATTGGCGATTCCCTCACGAAGCCATCGTTCCTGCACACCCATCACCACCACCGCCCAAAGTCACGTCTCCAAAAGCACAATTCCCACGAGCCGTCCGTCGCTGGTCTGCCGTTGACCGCCAACGTGCCCCGTCCCCCGGTCTTGCAGGGGTGCTCGCGCTCCAGTCAGGGGCTTAGCTCAATTTACTGGCCCGAAATTGCGCCCTCTAACCGTCGCGATGCCCACGGCTCTCTTCGCAGCCCAGCAGCAGCACCACCATCATCACCACCACCACCCGTTCGGCTCTGCCTCCGCCTGCGACCCAGACGTCCACTATCTTCATCACTCGTCGAGCCTATACATAATCACTGAACAGGACTATGTCCACGCCCTGATCCCATCCCAGCGCGACGCCTGGTCTGCCAAAGCTCCCACACGAGGCCCCTCGCCGCGAATTGCCGCCCCATTCGAGCAGAACCGCACAAGGACACAGGCACGATCCCTCATGGCCGCCGCCGCGTACCTGCCCGAGGCTCCGGGCAGTCCGCCAGACCTGACCAACTCCAAGTCGAGCAAGTCGTCGAGCTTCCACTCGGAGAGCCTGTCCGACATGATGAGCCCCAGCGACCTCTCGCACTTTGAAGACATCAATCTAGACGACGTCCAGGGCCCATCTGCCTTTCCAGTTCCGCATTCACCGAACCGCGTGTTGTACGAGGCCTCACGGTCACGCAGCGCACCGCATGCGGCCCCCCACGCATTCCGCGACCTTACAGGCGCCTCCAAACCTCGCCATGCGGCCATGCGAGTCCAAACAAGCAATACTGCTCGTGGTGGATCGCAGCTGCATGCCCCTGGAAAGCAGCAGCAGATGCGGAGGGGATTTTCGTCCCCATCTGCACCTTCGCTGGCCAACATAACTAACCTTGCAGCCCCTACACGCCGCTCACGGTCGCCCTCACCCTCCAAACCGCAAGCGTTTCCTCCGGCTCCTCGCACTCTATCCCGCAAAAGCTCCCGAAACCTCGAAGTGTCTCCTGCGCGCTCGATGAACAGCCGGCGTCAGTCGTGGCAACAGGGTGTCCGCAAGACGGTGAAGGAACGCGAAGCCGAGTGTGACGACGAGGATGACGAGGTCCCTGAGGATGCCTTCATTTGGAATGTGCCCATTTCTCCTCGCCCTGCTCAGGAGCGATCTCCAGCGCCGTCCTCGTGTGGCAGTCCGCCTCAGGCCTCGACCAGCCCATCTGCAAGCCGACCTGCCTCGCGGCGTGGCGAGTCGCCCCCCGTGAAGGCCTCACCCGCTCTGTCCACCCGCCGCTTCTCGTCACAGCCCCCCTCGCCTCATCCAGACAAGGAGAACCACCTCCCTGGGCTGATGCGCCAGCGGACAAACACGTGGGAGGAAACATACACAACCCTCGATGCTGATGCACGGAAGCTCACGGAGGCTCTCGAGGAGTACCAGACTGAGGTTGAGTATCAGCAAGAAGTGAAGCGCCAGCAGCCTGGCTTATCTCGCTCAGCGTCAGTGGAAGAGGAACCCAAGCGCAAAGCTGTGTCCCTCCCTCCGCTCCGCAAAAGCGACCCTCTCATCGATCCGTTCCAACCTTCGGCAGAAAAACAAAAGTACCTGTCTCGTACCCGCCCATCATGGCTCCCACCCAAGGACCCAAAGGAGGAAAAGAAGCACCTAAAAGAATATCAAAAGATGCTGGCGAGGATAGAAGAGGCTGGTCAGTATTACTACTCCATGTCCGTCACACCTGCTAACCCGCAGCAGAACGCCTCGAAGCCAAACGCCAGGAAGAAGAGGCTGTCGCCCGTGAGAAGGCCGAACGCATCAAGGCCGAGTACTGGTCAAACTTGCTGCTCCCCAACTGGGATCAGGAAATGTCCAATCCCGAGCTCAAGGGGTCACACCGAAAGATGTGGTGGAATGGCATTCCTGCTAAGCTGCGTGGCAGCGTCTGGAAGAAGGCCATTGGCAACGAACTGGAAGTGCTACAAATCACTTACAATGTTGCACTGGAAAAAGCTCAATTGCAGATCAAGGAACTGGGCGAGTCTGCGCTTGGTGGTCGTTACGCCCAGATCGTCGAGAACACAAAGAGCGTCTTCCCTGACCTGAAGGTGTTTGCACCTGCTACAGAAGGCGTACCGGAACAGCCGCTGCATCAGGAACTGGTCAACATCTGCATTGCATACACTATGTACCGCCCTGACGTGGATACCACAGCTGGAATCCACCATATTGCTGCGCTCTTCCTGCTGAATATGTCAGCCCCAGACTCATTCATTGCCCTGTCAAACATTCTCAACCGACCGCTGCCGCTTTCCTTCCTTATCCAGGATCAGACCGCCATAACCGCTGCCTATGACACCACGCTTTCCGCGTTATCCAAAAAAAACTCCTCACTCGCTGACCGTCTCGCCGGCCTTCGTGTCGAGCCCCACGACTACCTGCTACCAATGTTTAGCAGCTTGTTCTGCCACCGATTGTTAATTGAGCACGCAGCACGTGTCATGGACGTATATACAATCGAAGGGGATAAGATCCCTCCACGTGTGGCAGTCGGTCTACTGGGCGTGCTAGAAGGCAGCTGCATGAATGGTGAGATGGATGACGTTGTCGCTGCCCTGTGCACGACCGCCATTCGCGAGAGCCCTGACGAGTTCATGGGTAAGATCTACGAGGCGGGGAAGAGCTCGTAATACCTCGTTAGCGTCTCTAAACCGGAGCCACCAGACCGTACAGATTCAAGAAAGTGGTAGTGCTCGCGGTATGCAGTCAAAAGACGGGGCACACGGCGTGTCGCCTGCCAACAACACCTCAACATCATTACCCCAAACAGCGAGCTTTTCAGTATGGAAATATCACCAGCATTAGTCATTAGAGCAAGCAGCGCAGGCGGGAGAGAGACAGTATTGCATGAAAGGATGATGATAATGATGCATACATGACTTGTTCTTTCTTTTTCCTTTTCCTCTCAACCGGGTCATTTCCATCCCGTGTCATTGCTCTGTCCATCACTTTCCTATGTAGCATTTTTTGGGCGTCTTCATTTTTTGTCATTGCCTTTTGCTTTTCTACTTCCATTCGAGATAAAGATTATTAGGGATGGCTTACTTTGTTTTTTCTCGCGTCCATTATTTAGGATGGAGCGCATACCATCTGCTTGTCCGCCATTGGAGCGGATCATAAGGCATGTATCAATGTGTATTTTGCAGGAAATGTTTAGAGTTTAGTTTATATACTAGAGAGGGAGGGGAGAGGAGCAGCCAGTGTCCAGCAGGTATGTAGACGGCCATAGTAGCAATCCAGCTAGCTAGTCTAGCTTATCCACCTGCATCCGTGTCCGCAGCTATCACAACACATTCCAGTGCACCGACACATGTCTGCCCTATGACTAGCAGATGATCCCGTGTCCATCGACTAAGGTCGCCTTTTTCCGACCTCCCTCCCTGCACTCTGGCCAGGCCTTTCTAGGGGGAAGGGGGGACATGATTGCGTCAGGTAGGCTGGAGGAGAAAAGAGAGGGAGGTTGGTAAGGGTTGGGGATCCGGAATGTGTCTACCCATCTACTACATGCACATGTGCCAATGCGCGCAAATGCAGGCCTTCCCACAAGTCGGAGGACACCAGGCCCCAGTTTTTTTTCGTTGTCCACAGTCCCCCCCCCTGCCCCGGCGTCCTCCGGAAGGGAATCCCGCCTCCTAGCCCCCGGTGAGAAAAGTGCCCGCGCACCTTATCTTCCGCATCCGGGCATTCGTTCCGAAATAATGCGTGGTAGGCCTCCGTTGCGACGATCCACCGTCGGCGTCCGATGGAGGAAAAAAAGGCGGGCTGGAAAGAAGAAGAGAAGAGAAGAGAAGAGGGCCTCAGCCACACCATGCGTGCGTACGTACGTAGGTACCAGCCTCGCGCTCGAGCCACCCCGCGGATATGTAGACCAGGCCACAACCGGGCCTGCGCGCTTCTGGCGCATGATACAAGGGCGGTGCAGGCGGGCTGCACATGCGACGGGCGTGGGGCGAAGCGGTGTGTTGTCTGTACGACCAGCCCATGTTATGGTATGAGGGGGGGGTTTGTCCTTGTCCTGGACCTTGGCCATCGCGGCCTTTACCGACCCCGCGTTTTGGCCTGACGGGGGAGTGCCTGGGACCGGGTTTCAGGGTGTGTTGCGTGATGGGGAGGGGGCCGGTGTATTCCCCCCTCCCTTTTTTTGGGTCCAAGTGTAGTTCTAGGGAGGGAGACGCTGGTTCTAGAAGGAGCAGGGCTGCTAGAGGCGGTGACGTTTTGGGATGGTGGTGCGGTGGGGCTGGGACTCTTTTAGGGTGAGGGTCGTCTGTTTGGGCGGTGTTATAAGTAGGTGAGT
>Ga0247757_10000573_pt1 | contig 29875 bp, 24 predicted proteins | sample UWRJL126311R4_FD_180929 | JGI IMG/M metagenome (GOLD analysis project Ga0247757, IMG submission 180929) | Plant litter microbial communities from Arlington Agricultural Research Station in Wisconsin, United States - UWRJ-L126-311R-4 | ecosystem: Environmental > Terrestrial > Plant litter >... | reverse complement strand
AGAAGCTTGCCCTTCACTTCAGCGAGACGACGGTAGAGATGATGATGAAGGCCCCGGATAAGACCCCGACCCCTCCCAAGCCAGCTATACCTCGTCCGACGATGAGCATGGCTAAGCTGTTTGCTACACCGCAGATCAGAGATCCAATCTCAAAGAGACCGAATACAAATAGAAAGACCCATTTGTGCGAGTGCTAAGAACAGAGTTTGCCGAAGAAGAGCTAGAAGCCTGCGCGACACGTTGAGGAAGAGTTGGATGCCCTGCGCAGGAGCCGACCTACCGCATGTTGTCATCAAGTGTGCAGATCCATACCAGCTGAGCGAAAATACCAGAGTCAGTGACTGGGCGCCCTAAAAACTGACCCACATTGCTCGCGAGGTACGTACCCTAAGCAAAAGCATGTGTTAGTAAAATTAAGGTTCTACTGGAGCTACAGACACATATTGATGTCTCGTAGACGTTGGAAGTAGTTGATTATGGTGGGGATGATGGTGACGATGATCTCAAGCTGTCAGTATTGTAGGCCCAGGAGCGTCATTGACATACCGCGTTATCCAAGGCGACGCAGAAGACAGCGAGGCATACCGCCGCCACGATGCTGACCAACTTTGCTCCGCGCAATTGGCCGTCATGCTGGGGCTCTTCCAGCATATCCTCGCTTTCTGCAGCGCTGAAGCCCTTCTGCAATTGTCCCCAGGTCGTCATGCTGGACGCTTCCGATCGCTCGACAACCACAAGTTGCTCCATGACGGGCTGGGTGCATGCCATCGCACAAGGCTATCCTGCGATAAGAGACCGGTGATGCGGCTTTTTCGGAGGATGCGTAGCCACCTCCATCGCACGACATTTTCTCTGGGGCCGTTTTTGCGAGCGGGCGCTGTGGATGCACATCGACTGCCATGGTCGGTAAGTGGTCGGAGATGACTAGGGAGGCATTCGTACCCGAGCAACACATTCACGACCACTCATGCGCGGTCGACATCGGCTACGCAAAATCCAAGCGCGTTTGTGAAGTCATCATCGAACAAGTGATGGAGGAGCAAAAGTTTAAATCGGTAATGACTTTACCCCACAGGTCCTGAAATGTGGGCAAGCGAGACAAAGGCCCCAGGCGCCGGGCACGCGGTGGACTAAAAAGCAAGGATTCAGTAGAACACCATCAACACCAAAACAACAGCACCACCTACTGAGTCCGTGCTGTTTTGTCCACCGCGTGGCGCCCTCATACTGCCTGCGCGGACGAGAGCCGCTTAACTCCGGGGCCCGCCTGGATTACCAGATTGTCCAGCATCTTCAGCACCTCCAGCATCCCCGGCATCCCCAGCGTCCGTAGCACGCCGACCATGGCAACCTACCTCATCACCGGCACTTCGCGAGGCCTTGGCTTGGCCGTCACCAAGAAGCTTCTCCTTCGCCCGGCCTCCGAAGTCTCCATGATCATCGCTGCAGCTCGCTCCGAGTCCGACACACTCAAGACCGTCATCTCTGAATCTAACGGTCGCGTACAGTTCGTGCCCATCGAGGTCACCGACGAAGAACAGGTCAAAAAGGCAGCCTCCCTGACCGCCGACATCTTGGGCGACAATGGCCTTGACGTACTCGTCAACAATGCCGGCATCATGCCCTTCACCAAGGGTGGCGTTCCTAACATGTAAGTTCTCGGATGCTGCCTTGCCACGACCCTCGAGCGAGCCATTAACCCCGGCCCGCCGCAGGACCGATCTCAAGCACGTCTTCGACGTCGACGTCCTCTCCGTCCACACCGTCACCACCTCCTTCCTCCCGCTCCTCGAAAAGGGCGCCCTTAAGAAGGTAGTCAACATCACCACAGCCATGGGCTCCATCGCCCAGGCCCCCACGTACAAGCTTACCCCGACCCCAGCCTAGTCCTCGCCGAGTCAGCTTATAGGCTAAAAAACATGGTATGGCTTTTATCTCTAGCGGTGGCTATAGCACTTTACCTTCCTCTGTGTTTGTATACGATCACCAAATGGGATCCATAGTCACATAATAAAGTCACATGACCATAATCATGGACCAGGTCGCTGAGGACTCTCATCCAGCAGCGATCCGTCTCAATATTTTTTTCTACATTACCTTGACCCCTCGTGACCTATACATGTCTCTTACGTATTATAGTAGCAAGGGGGGTGGCGAAAACATCCATATACTATCGTAGGCCCCACCGACCTGACCCCGACTATTAAACAGTCCGTTGCCCATTAATATAATGATACTCTTTCTTTTGAAAACTCGCTCCCTGAGAATACTTCTAGGCTCTGAAGAGGCTACTATTGCCCCCGTAACGTGGTTCAATCACCGTGTTCCCTGAAAAGCAGCAGTTGAACAATTATGGCTAAATTGATGACAGCATCTCAGCTTAGGGTGCACCTATTGCCGTGCCAACACCTCTACTCGGCCCTAAGGCTGATGGCTCAGTTTTCTCGCGAAAATACCGTGCTCCGCACGGTCCCACATACTTAATACAAGAATATACTCAATGCAAAAAAAAAATTCCCGCCTACTACGAATCTATTAAAACACGCTTACTTTATATAGAAAAAGTTCTCTAAGGGTTAAATAATATATTAACTTATACCTCCGAGCTAGCTGTATAGTAATTCTATAGAATACTTAAACGCTAGAGGTAAGTTTCAGTCGCATATAAGAATTATTAAAGGGCTATAAACGGCCTTAGAAGTAATTAGCTTTCTACTCGCGTCTATAGACCTATATTCGAAGCTATTATAAAATAATAATAATATAAAAACGTGGCTTAAAGAGCTTCTAGCTTAGAATTAAAGTCACAGTCAGGTAACGCCGACTTAAAGCTCTGAGGGCGAGGACTCAGAGGGCGAGGGCTCCTACTACTTAGAGAACTACTACTAGGGAAAACCGGTGGAAAGCTACTAGAAAGCTACCAGCTTGCTAGCGGGAAGCTAGCCATAACTATATATATATAAATAATACCTTATCGTCGAGGAATATACTAGAAATGTTCGTAATCTTTCTCTTACGCCTAATAGAATATATACGACGTAGCTTAGGATATTTTTACACGCGATTTGGTATAGAAAATATATCTTTAAGGATTTTTTTGCATTAAGCGTGTTTTTGTATTGAGTATGTGGGGCCGTGCGGAGCACGGTATTTTCGCGAGAAAACTGAGCCATCAGCTCAGCCTTGGGGCCGAGTTAAGGGAAGCTCCGCCCGCTGATTGGAAATACTATTCTCCGACACACATATATATTCATCCGTTTTCATCCAGTAACTGCCTTATTAAGGCCAGCCCTTTATACATAATAGTGGAATTTTAGATATATCTATAGTTATATACCGTTTCTATTTTATAATATCTAGTGTAGGTCAACCCTACCTCGTAGTCCTACGACCTGACTTAGCTTTTTTTAATACCTCTAGTCACCAGCTTAGCTCTTTTAGAAATTTATATACCTGGAAATGACAACGAATCCCCGAAATAACGATAATCCCCGAACGTACGATCTTATTGAAAATGCACAACAGAACCGTAAGGCAGACAATTTTATAAAAATCCTCTCTTCACCTTGGATTTACTATGCTCAACGTATTATTAGGAATCCTCGATTATCTCCGAGATCAATATCGTGAGCTAAGCTACACCCACCCAGACAAGGAACCAGACGAGTGGCGCGTCAACTTCGCTGGTTTGCAACGAATGATTCTTGCCAAACTCCAAGAAGACCTTATCACAAAGATCCACCAAATTCAGGATAATCAACATCAAGCGACCGTTCAAACCATAGTAGAGATTGAGCCAATACTAGCCAGATACAGTCAGTGATCTCACATCTAGTATGATCTCATAATAGAATTAATAAAGCTATAGCCGCTGCAGTGCGAGACTGGGAGTTTATGGTTGAGCACGCAGCCAAAACAGACGGCGACATCGCCAAGGACCTTTTTATAGCCAGCTCAAAAAATCCGTTGAGTTATAAATTGATGCAAGAGAAGGGATTGATAGAAATGGGCTGGGAGAGTTATTGCGTGCCAGAAGAACCAAAACCCGGTGACACGTATCTGCCAGGCGGGCAGCGACGACGAGTAAATGAAGAGAAGGAACGCCTTAGGCAGAAAGAGATGAGAATTAAGTCTTCCAGGGCGAGATGGGAACGGTTCGGGATGGGGGTATTTGGTGGGATTGCTTTGATTGCGCCGATGTTGCTGATGGTGCTACATCGGGACCGAACGACGGCATTAGTAACAACATCGGTATCGATGATTCTTTTTGCGATTATTATCTCTTTCTTACCGATTGCATCACCGGATGTTGCGCTTGTAGCGGTGGCAACATACGCCGCAGTACTCGTGGTGTTCGTTGGTGCAGCTTTGCCGCAGCCAACTTAGGCTAAGGTTTTATATTACTAACTACTGTTGGATAGGGAATTAAAGGGCTTACTAGGCTAGGTTATTCATATATTTAGTTAGTAGTATTTTTAGTAGTAAGGTAAAAACGTAACTAGCTGATTTGTTATAGTCTACTTTAATCGCCTGATTATAAAGGACTAACATGCCGTACACATAGTCCCGTGGGTCTGAGGCTTTTAGTCGCATGATTAGTGGCAGAACAAGCGTTCTGGCTGCTCTATTCATTTGATGTATTAGCGTTTGAGCCTCTGCTATTTCCTTGTATAATACACGAACGGAGATGGCAGGGAAATTACGAAAGACAAACAGGCCCTGGAAATGCCCCGGACACCAGCTCCTGGCGTTCGATATGCACGATGTTCCACACTTTGCAATGGGGTATTCATCTTAACGCGACCATATAAGATGTGTTTCGTAGATGTCCATAATATCCAGCAACTTTTCAATATCAAGAAAGTATTCGTCGCAAATCAGCACGACTTTCTACACAAGAACAACTTCTTGATAATTTAGACTCTTTCCTAGCAGGTAAGCTTCTTGAACCAATCTAATAAATTTCAAGACCCAAGTTAGAATTCCAGCTCGTCTATAGAGCCAGTGGCTAATGGCGAGGCGAGGTCTAGAATTCTCTAAATCTAGCGATAGTAACATATTTTCAGACAAGACAGGTCGTCTAAGTAATCTTGCCACTGCTTCTTAGATGCTAGTTTAACTAAAACCTCGTATATATAATTAAGTATCTTTGATAGTAATATATAAGTCGATTGTTAAAGGTGAGCTGTCTAATAATGAATTCTACAATTGATTATTATAGAAGTTTTTTGAATCTTATTTATTTATTTCACTTTTATATCTAGATAGATTGTTCTTCTATAAGGCCTTCCAGCTTGCTATATAAGCTTACGAAATTTTAGCGTGAATGCCCAGGAGGTGAGGCTGAAAACACATCTTCTTGTTCAACATCTTCCGGAAAGTCCTTATCTAGTATATTCATAGTAGCAAGAAGCTCTTTTATGACTAGTTTCATTTGCATTGTCAGCACGTCTTCCGATAATTTAGAAATTGGGAATAGTAATGAGGATTTACCACGCATGGAAAAATGGATGCCAATACACACCTGTGCGTCGCTTCCGAATGTCCAAATCCACTTCCTCAGCTCCGTGAGTGTCTCCCCGTCTGATTCAAGCCACCTTTCCGGTCGCCATTCTTCGGGAGAAGGGAAGGGGATGGGATTAAAGTGGAGGGCCCAGGCCGAGGAGCTGACGACGGTTCCGCCAGGGACATCAAAATTCTCCACCAGCCGACAGCCGACAGCCAGAGTCTAGCACGATGCGAGGGAAGGGGTCAGGACAGGGTGCACGAGCTCGCATGGTCTCGGTGACGACGGCGTCAAGCACTGTTAGATTTCCTAGGCGATGCGCCAAACTTTGGCCGCTTAGTTCAGCCAGAGTGAGTAGCTCCTTCCGGAGCGCACGCTGCCATTGCGGCTTTCGAGATAGCTCATACATGGTATACGACAAAAGTATTCCAAGGCCAATGTGGGTCGCCGAAAGATGGTCGTCGCACTCCACCGCCATAATTGAAGCTATGCCGCCGAGCGGCATGTTGGGATCGGCAGCTTTGAAACAATTGCAAAAATGATCGTACAAGCTACTGGTAGAAGAAGGTTTCGTCGGGTGTCTCCCATTGGTCCCTAGCATCGGAATCGAGCGGCGCGTTGCCGCCAATCAAGCTTGAGAAATAGTTCATCGGCCATTCGAGGCAAGTTCGTATGTGGGGATTCTGGTTACTAGCTATGGCCAACGTTGTGAGGGCAATCTCGAAGCCTGGGTTTCGCAGAGTGTCGGTCGCGTTCTCGACGCCAAAGAGCCAGCCAGACGCAACGTCGAGCATGCAGCGTTTAGCCTGATGGTACACGTCGACAGAGGTATCAGTCCTTGCCCACTCTGTCATTCCTTCTCTAAGGTGACGTTTCACGCGGGAGAGTGCAGTCTCGAGGGTCTGAGAATTGAGAATGTACGAATTAGAATAGGGGTGAGACAGCATTCGTCTACGTCTCTTGTGCTCTTAACTACCTATCATGGTCACCATAAAACCAGTCCTATACCGGATTAGCCATGGCCTTCTCTTCTTTGCTTCCAGGTCACAAATGCTGCAGAAAACTTACTTGTCGATCAAAGCATGGTAGAATGAGGCATCTTTATCGAACTTACTACTGTAGATTGGTGGACTACCAGAGGGCTAGTGGCCGCCACGCCGCGCGATTGCGCTACCAAGCGGAGCAAACTTCCTATACGAGCGGAAATTAAAGGATTCGGATAACGTCAATTATTGTCTCGAGTATATCATTTCAGTAGGCTTGGTCTCGGATCGTTCGCATCGAGCCAAGCTGTTACTTTTTGGTCATATTGCCAACGAGCCGTGCTTTGATACGCTGCGCATCAAAGAGCAGCTCGGATATATCGTCAACTCGGGGGCACGCATCTACGTGACGACGGGAATATGGTGCATCTCCCTGAAGAGCGAGAGAGATTGCAAATACCTCAAAGAGTGCTGTGATGCATTATTAGTGAAGCTTGAAAGGATTTGCGCGTGATGACCAACAAGACGTTCAAGGAGCTTAAGGTTGGATTGATCAGCAAACGCCTGGAAAAAATGAAAAACCTAGGACAAGAAATGGAGCGCTTCTGGACTCATATTACCAGTGAGGTATTCGATTTTGAGCAAGGTACGTTCACTACTATCCAAATCCTACCAAGTTATGTAACCTACACTCTCACTTCAAGTCCATTTACATTAACAAGTTTGACTAACGGAATGTCAACAGCCTATCGCGACGTCGAAAACATTGAACCACTTACGAGGAACGATATCCTCGAATTTCTCAACCAGAACATTCATCCTTCTTCTTCAACTCGCGTGAAGTTGTCTATATATCTCATTACACAGGCATCTACGAGAGTTTCTGCTGCAGCAGAAAACAGTACCCCTGCTAAAGAGAATAACACGTCAGCAATGCATGCAGAGAAGGATGTTATAGCAGTCAACGGAAATAAGCCTGCGGTGTCCAGTATAAATATTCCAGCCAAGGTTAAGGATGTCAAAGCATGGAAGGCGAGTCTACATCTTTCAGCAGCCGCAGCACCAGTAAAAGCGCTGAGTGGGTTTAAAGAGCGTAAAGGAAGATTATAATAGCTTTTTCTAAGTCCTCCACTCGGTCCGGTAGTGAGCTATTAGCAAAGCATTTCTTAGCTGATTATGTAACTATACTCCGAAGCATTGTAACTTTGGGACACGAGCGAATGCTAGCCGCATCGCTCTTCTGCTCGCACTTTTTTCTAATAGCAGAATTTATCTCACGTATCGCAGGGGCGTATATAGCATATACAAACTGAACAAAGATTATGTGCTGTTTGGCTTTTACTTGGTTATACCAAAGTGATGGGCATTCGTAAATGCTGGTGCGAAAAATATTGAAAGAGTCAAAATGGGCTTGGGTATCTTATATACACACACATTTACTATATATACTAATCGTATGCTCAGGTCGAATGAACGACACGAAATATAACCCCGCTACCCAACTAGCATCACTTTACCCGAGATCCAGATGAATTGATGTATATAGAAAGTTTAATACACTAGACAGAGGGGTGTAAGACGGCAAAACTAGCTCGGTCGATGAAGCAGATCTTTTGGCGGTGGGTTTTCTCCCTACTTGTACCAACGCGGCTTAGTTACTGATAGTTCTTGGTAATGGCCACATTACCGAGGCAATTTCTAAGTAAGAAAAAGATTTATAACAAACTCTCAAGGGTGGTGACAGTAAATTCGGCATTTTCACTACATTTGACGTGGAAATATTTGGTGAGTCTCTATAGAATGCTTACCGAGAATACCCTGAGATTGCAGGCGTACATGAGGCGCACATTCGTAGCCTTAAGCATTAGACGAGTAACTTCGACCCTTGTCCTAGTGATTCCGAATTCATTTGGTGGATATACCGTCCACACATCAATAAAATAATTATCATGTCGTTATCAGCTAATACAGCGGGTCAGGCCCAGCCACCGGCCCTGGAAAAACTCTTTAGTATGAATACAATGTATCAGAATTTGAAGTGGCCAAATTAGTGTTTAGTTCTGGCTACAAAATCATTTGGATATTAGTGAGTACGGAGTGTCCTTGTTTTGAAAGATTTAGACCTAAATATATATGCTAATTGAGTTTATAACTCCATATGCAAGACTTTCGTCTCAACTACACTACAGAAGATCTTAAGGCAGTAATGCTTCTTCTACTACTCGACAATCTAAATGTCTTCCAAAGGAATACCACACATGTATATCGATATTAAAACTTACTTGTCCCAGGCATCATGGTACCCATATCTTCTCAACAACCTCATGGTTGCACCAGCAAATGTATCTTCTAAATACAGTTTAGTGCTTACATATGGCAGCATTCCCTACCCATTTTTCGTAACAAACAGTATTCAGCTGCGGCTGAATGGGTCGTCAAAAGATTAACTTTCGCTACTTTCGATACGCGATTTGGTAAACGGCATGTTCCGTTCACCACGCCATCAGTTCGTAATTCTAGACCTGCTTTCTATTACCATTGCTGACTGGGTGATGTATGCCCAACAGGCTGTAGGCAGGAATCGTCGACTGTACAGATGGTGTGAGTACCCCCCAGAACGGATTGCAAACTGGTGGAGCGGGATGTCCAAGCTACTTTTAGACTTCTTCCCACACTTTAACAGGTATACGTATGACTTCTTGAAGCGAGCGCCCTGCTTGAATATGGAATGCAACTGCCCCGCTACTATTCACACATAGCTCTACCGCCACCTTTCCTATCTATCCTCAACAAAGTGCTTACCGGCAGTCATGATGTGTAGCTAGCCACAATTAATATCCTTGAGCGGTGTGACTGAGGTCCTAAATATGCATAGATCACCCGAGGAGCTTATAGTTCTCAGCTTAGCATTGGCACAACTTACTCATGCAATTCACCCACAGCCAGCCACAGTTACTGTTACCGAGCAGTGTGACCTAACGGATCCTCGATATGCACTCGCAACTAGAGGGAACTATGATTTTTGGCTTAGCCTTGACACAGCCCAATAGTGTACTTCACCCTTTGTGGAATATACGAAACGCTATGTAATATCAGCAGTAGCTATCTAAATGCTTCGCATAGTCTCTGAAAAAGTATAAAAGGGCATTGCTTCTCCACAACCACCGTATCTCGAATAAAGACTTCACACAGCTTACTACATTATAGAACCGGCAAGTTTTCTCGTCTTTAAACATCGGTGGTAACAGTACCATCAACAACAACACTTCAACTGTCATTAATAACAACACTGGGTCAAACTCTCCGACACCGAACTTCATTGAAACTCTTTTGACATGGATCAGCAACATCGTCACCGGGAGCCAATTTCCTGTACGCCTTCCTGATAGTCTTACAGCTCTCACTCTTGGCTTATGGCATCTTATAGATCACCGGGGATCCAAATAAGGATGAGCCTACTCTGCAGACAGCCGTTTTGCAGGTTGCAACTTCAGCATTCCTCCAAAAGTACAACTACGCATACAATGGCGCTAACACTAGCCCGCCCAACTACAATGGTGGTCAGTTCTTCGGTACTCCTGCGGACTTCACCAATGTCGCTCAGAAGGCGCTTAATATAAACATCAACATCTATGTAACCAACAACCTCTTTGTTACCGACTCTCCTATCCCTCAATGGGCCCTCAAGAAAATGCGCAACGATCTAGCCACCTGGGTTGAAGTAGTAGCTGGGCAGCCTGTCATCCAGGGATGGCAAATTGCACCATACACGAGGTACTACAATGACCCGTCTGGGAAGCAAAACGTTTCTGTTGATGCTCAGACCTTGTACACCATTATTGATGCTCTGGATCAGAATGGGAATCCACAGAAGACGCTCTTTTTGTCCTTCGTGGGTGTATGGTATGGTATCAATGCTATGTTTCAGCTTCCGTCACCACCAATCACAAAGGAGGAACCTGTTTGCAAAGAATAAGTAGTGGGATTTAACATCTGGGAGTAGAAATGCAACGAGGGATTAAGGAATTGAGTAACATGGACTACTAGTCTAGGGATACACTCTTTACTTCTCTGAATACTATTGTCCCTCAAGTGTCGAGAAACCCACGATGCCGAGAAATATAAGGGGCTATCTAAACCCCAGAGCCTGTATGCACGTGTTGCGCGCCATTAGTGAAAGGCAGAAGCTTGCTTAGCAAAGGCAGTTTGCTGCGCCGGCGATGTATATGATTAGAAATAACTACACTTGTATAATTGATAAGACTGATTTGCTATTAGTTGATTTATTTCAAAACTTGGAAACTATTCGTAGCTTTTTGGTACACACGTCGGAGTTCTAAAACAGGTCCTTAACCCTTAAGGTAACGTAATTGGGAAGGTGAGTAGGAGAGGTGGTATATGTATTACTATTGACTGATTATATCTTATGTATTGCTGAGATCCAGTAGTAGAACCCTACAGTATACAGAACCGTATATTGCCCTATAGCATAATATTATATCCTCGCTGACTTGTAATATAACGTGTTCTATCAGTCAGTGGCCAGTAGTACTCAAGGCCCAGCCCCACCCCAAAAAAAAAAGACCCGCTTTTTTAATCATAGCTTGATAACGTGATAACACTATAAAAAAATATATCCATATGATACGCGCCATCTAATAGTATATTGATTTCTCTTACAACTTTTCTCATAGTATTTACCGTATATTGGCGGCACTTATTACCTCCCTACTATCTATCCCTACTTACCCTTTACGATCACTCTAAATCCGGCTTGCATTTGTTTGTTTTACTTTTACCACCTTACTGTCGTTTTCTTTTTCCAATATTCCAGAAGACAAGTTCACGAGTCGTCTTCCATGTCAGAAGGAAATATCCTCAGGGCGTACAAGAGCAGGCTTATCAGAACATCAACACAATCAACACTTCCTGAAACAATTGCCTTAGTCTTATACTTCCTCTGTTTCTATTTTTTAGATAAGATTTTAGAGACTGATTTCAGTAGCAGCAGCTCTTATACAGTTTCTTACGCTGGGCTATTAGAGTATGCAGTCGCTTTGTTATTATTCGTATCTTGATACACGGCCTTGCAGCCTACAGTTGCCAAAGAAAATCTAGTTGTCATAATTACTGAATAAGTATCTAAGACTCACCTTTGGTAGTCTTATTGCGGTAGGTAAGAATATCCCGCTGCAACTGGTTGACAAGATTATTCGGCAGGCCGGGAACCGTAGCTACTCAGGTATAAGAGAAGCAATCGGTATACAGGCGATTAAGTAGATGGTTTACACTAAGAGTACTAGTGTTTTTTTTTTTTTTTTTTTAAGAGTACCTTACGCAATTTCAGCTTTCGGTATAGTGCATAGCGAGCCAAGCCACCACACGATTCGTGGAATTCACTACATCCCCAAGCAAGGACGGATAATCTAATTTCCATCGTGCTATTTACGGGATTTACAACACCTCTCCATAGTAGATAGCATTGGTGGGGTAGTGGTAGCACTCGATTGGTGTTCGGAGAAGCATTGTTGCGAGTATGCTAGCTTTGATCCAGATGTTGGTTAGGGATGCATACAGACTGGTAAGAACTAGTGATTCCGAAATAATCTTACCAAGAGTACCTGCAGCGTGAAGTAGTTGCCGAGTAAAAAAGTTTTTATAGTCAGCTTGGAATCTAGCTTTGGATAAATATTTTCAAGAGACTTCTTTCTCCACCCATTCTGTTATATTTCTGTCTAATGATCATGACAAAATCCAGTCTATTTGTTGTCTTCCTCGCTGCCTGTGGCATCAACGCAATAGAGATCTTTGTATCCCCAAGCGGGTCAGACAGCGCTACAGGAACGCAAACAGCGCCCTTGAAGTCGATTCAGTCAGCTGTAGATAAGGCAGTTCCGGGTGACACAATTTACCTACGCGCGGGAACATACTCGCCAACCAAGAATATCCAAATCCAGAAATCGGGAAGCTCCTCTAACCGCTACACTCTAAGTGCGTACAACAATGATCAAGTTATCATTGATGGCGAGGAATTACCGTATACTCCCGCCCCAGTAGGCGGCAGTATCCCCGCCGCCGATCGAGGCATATTGCATATCGAAAAAGCGAATTACTGGACCTTCAAGGGAATCATACTTATCAACGGGCCGTATGGTGTGTATATGTCGGATTCAAGCAACAATATCTTTGATCAGATAATCACTCACGACAACTACGAGACGGGATTTCAGATGCAGGGCAGCTCGAGCAACAATCAGGTACTATGGCTGGACAGTTATCGCAATCGAGATCCGAGGAAGAATGGCGAGAGCGCTGATGGCTTCGCTTGCAAAGAGGGCCAGGGCGATGGCAACATCTTGCGGGGTGCCAGACTTTGGGAGAATGTTGATGATGGACTAGATTTGTGGCAAGTATTCCTCCAAACTATATAACAGCTCGATTCTAAGTTAGAAACAGGGAGTTTAGGTCAAAGGTAACCGTCACTGATACTATATCTTGGGGTAATGGGTTCAACCGCTGGGGATTCAGCGACTTTCAAGGTGACGGCAACGGCTTCAAGCTCGGAGGCGGCGATGCGGCCGACAAAGCTCCCGCGAATCACAATATTACAAATTGCATTTCGTTCGCCAACGCGGCTAAGGGCTTCACCGATAACAGTCAGCCTGGAAACTTTGTTTTCCTTCAAAACACAGCGTACAAAAATGCCGACGTCGGGTTTAAAGTTACCACAGCTGTTTCACAGCTCACCAACAACATCGCCGCCATGAACAAAAAGACGTCCACCAACAGCGCTCAGATTGACCTGAGTAGCAGCCAAAAGCAAAGCGGTAATTCCTGGAGCGACGGTGCGATGCTGACCGATCCATCTTTTAAGAGCGTTGATGTTAGTCTGGTTCAAGGGACGCGAGCCGCCAACGGCCGAATTGCTATCAGCAACTTCCTAGCGCCAAAATCCGGATTTGGGATCGGCGCTTCCACTGCCTGGTCCTGAACCAGCGATTTCTGGTGATTTAGTCGTTTCTAAAGCCAAACACCTTTTTTACTTGTTCTCTTATCGCCTTCGCATCATGTCTGGGGGGATCATCATCATGTTGGGAGAAAGTGTATTCTGTATTTGAAAAGTGAATAAAAAACTTGCTTCTTTGCCATGTTTCAATCCAGGAGATATTACGTGGTTAAACGTATATGGTTAAACGCACAAGGTGTCGAATTAGGCAGCTGCACCTGCATTGTAATCTCATAGGTTAAATCTGTTCGTACCCTGCAAATTCGGATTCTACTGCTGCAACTCTTACCCATCATTATGTTTACTGCTGACGCCATTTGAAAGTCCTTATAGAAAGCTTTCGTCATGTGCCTATTGGGCATTTTACCCATGGGATTTAGGAAATATTTTCGCAACCCTGGTGACAGCATGTGATGTTATTTTGGTAGCAGAATTATGCTGTACGAATGCATGTGGACTTTAACATACTTTGGGCCAATCATTTCAATGAACCCGTTCGGAGCAGCCCTTTAAACACTATCTTCTATTTAACTTTATACCTCGTAGCAGCCTTTCCCACTCTTAGATTTCTGGTTTCCATACGCTCCCTGCTTTTCCTAAAAGACTTCACTCCTTTTCCGTACCTATATCCAAGCTGCAGCGCTCGCTCAGAATTTCAGTATGGTTCGGAATAGAGCTTTCATTGTGGGACCCCAGAAAACTTACCGAAACCCGACGACGAAAGCTTTGGGGAGACAAGGCAAGAGCACTTTTCGTGCATGAACAGTAAGCCAGAGAACTACTATACTTAGCCGACTCATACTTAGGCCATCGTAGATATACATAATAACGAATACGTACGAAGGGAAGCCCCGATTAAAGCAGATTCATTTTATTCCTACGTTCACCATGACCACAAAGATTTCGATCATTCAGTTGATATGATTACTCGCGATATTGAAATCTAGGAACCGTATTTACATGGTAGCGTAACGATGTGTGCATATGAAATCCAAAAGCTGACGTTTGCAAATGCTATGCAGAATGAAATATGCATTACCTCTCTAATATCAACATTACAACCTGGTGAATGTCACGTTATCAACCTGGACCTCCTTCGCTGAGCCTGAGCTCCCGCTGTAGGTGAACTCCAATCTCGCAATGACAGAGTTCGCCGTGGACGAAAAGATTCCGCTGTTCACGACGAAAACGGGCGTGAAAGCCGTAGAAGTAACGACTCCGCCGGCCAGAGGGGTGTCATTGACATACAATGTGGCGCTAACAGTGCCAGTTGTTGTCACGCGACGAGCAGCAAAAGAAACCTGGTAGTTGACACCCGGGCAGACAGTGATAGCCTGGATCGCTCGTTGGGGAAGATTTGCGTTGCCCGAGTTGATACGACTGCCGAGTGCAAAGCCACCAGCAACAGCAATGCGCTGGACGTCGGCATCACCAGCCGTAAGAACAGTCCACGATCCAGGAAGAGCTGATTCAAACCCACCATTGCGAATGGGATCGCCAGTAGGGCAGGCGGCAACTGTTGTTGCTGACGCACTCGCAGTCTGCGTAACAGTAACCGCCGGGAGAGTCACGGTGGTAGCAGGGAGCGTCTCTGTAACAGCGGGCAACGTTTCCGTAACAGCAGGCAAGGTCTCAGTAACAGCGGGAAGAGTCTCAGTAACAGCAGGTAAAGTCTCCGTAATAGCGGGCAAGGTCTCCGTGACAGCAGGCAGGGTCTCTGTAACGACAGGCAAAGTTTCTGTGATAGCTGGGAGTGTGACTGGGGGCAGAGTTTCCGTAACAGCCGGCAGTGTGATAGCAGGCAGAGTAACAGTGGTCGCTGGCAGAGTTTCGGTGACAGGAGAGCATACTTCAGTGACGGCAGGAAGTGTTACCGTTGAGGCAGGAAGTGTTGCAATTTCAGTAATGGTATTCACATCACCGGGAATAGTCACAGTTGTAATGGAAGCCGGCGGAGTGACCGTTGCGGTTTCGGTGATAGTATCCACATCACCTGGAACGGTTACAGTTATGACGGTGTCGGATGAGGTTGCTGTTATGATTTCGGTAATGGTTTCCACGTCGCCAGGAATGGTCACAGTAGTCGTGACAGAAGCAGATTCGGTGACTATGACGGAAGAGCAAACTTCAGTAACTCCAGGAAGAGTTACCGTTACCCCAGGAAGAGTGGCAATTTCGGTTATAGTATCGACGCCCCCGGGGACAGTCACGGTGACGACCGAGTCAGAAGCAGGCGCGGTAACCGTGATAATGGAGCCGCTTTCAGTAACAGTTATGAGGGATGCTGATTCGGTGACGGTAACGGCAGAGCAAGTACTTGGCAAGATCGAACTGGAGGAAGCGAGGGAGCTTGAAGAACTTATGATTGCTGATGTGGACGAAACAGACATGCGCGAGGAGCTGGAGACCGAAATAGAGGGGCGAGGAGATGGTGTCAAGGAGCTGGAAGAACGTGTAGTCGAGCCATGGATCGATGAAGGCGCAAGTGTCTTCGAAGATGAACTTCGGAGTGACGAGGACGTTGCGCATTTTGACGATGAAGCCCGGGTCGTTGTTTTAAGAGTAGTACGCTGATTCGGGCTTGGGGTGTAGTGGCTATAACAGGTACCAAAATCTTTCTGGCATTTGTTTACAGCGTCGCAATAATCTTTGGTACTCCCGCAGTAGCTACACGTCGTTAGATACCTGCCACATAATATGAACTGAAAGCGCATACCCATTTTGTGAGCAGCAGTTACCCCACTTGCTTCCCTGGCATGTTGCTCCTCCGAACTTGATTCCGCATCGCGAATTCTGAGAGACGGGCTTGCCCGTGGCTTCTACCCCCGTAAGGCCCAAGACGGCCAGAAGCACGACCGAGTTGAGATGCATTTTTGTCGGAAGTAACGATTGACAGTGGTAGGATTTCGACAAAGCAGACTCGAGCGAGCAGAAAGAGCGTACGGCGACGAGCAAAGGTCGCACAGGGCGCGAGAATTGCTAGGACTTGCACCCATACATATGTTTCCCGTGCACCAAGCTTCTAGGCAAGGCTGGCACACAAGGAGCGCATGGGCATGCACTATTGTTACCCAGTCGCATGCCTGAGCCTTCTGGCTTTTGTTTTTGTTCTGCTTTGGGTAATAGTAATCTAAAAACAGAATAATGACTCTACTTGAAGCTAGGCGCTAAGTGCCTTCACGGTGTTAAGCTAGCTTAAGATGAGGTAGCGCTGTCTAGGCCAGGGGGAACAAACCTTGAAGCGGACGTAACAAGCGAGCTTCTCGTAAGTGGCGTTCATGCCATAGTTGAAGTCGCGCCTAATTTTCTCTGGACGCGGCAAGAGACGCATATGGGCGGCTTACGCGTTTACTCTGTTGACATGAATACAGTCAAAGCTCATCGCAGGAATCTCTGACAGCAAGAAATCCGCTCTTTGCGTCTATACTAAAACCATTATCGAGCGGAATGCGTGCAGTTGAGGGGCAAAGTGGCGATGAAGATGATCTACGGTATGCCGAGGCACTAGGCAGAGCCGCGAAGTTGGTTTTTATGTAGCTCGCGTGTCGAAGGCGGACAAGGCTAAGCGAAATCCGCGGCGTCTGGCCCTGCGATGTGGAAATTAGAAGCTGAGTGTCCCTGGGTACCCAGCTCCTTTGCATGCAATCGCAGATCAAAGGAATGTTCGCATTCTGGGTACCAGCTGTCTACACCGCTCAGATGCCGCAGAGTATTTATCAAAGTAATCGATGCAGGTGTAAGAGTCCGTCACCCCATCTGCAGTTTCCAAGAAATCAGGGCATCGAGTTATTTACTGTAACAATAGCCAACTCGTTATCGTTGCGATTCACTTACCGTCCAAATCTTAGCGTTGAATCAACACCGATTTCAAGTTGGTGCGGATATGTGTTTACCTCCGCGGTCTAGGAACAGTATGTTTCTCATTACTTAATTTAACATGACCATTGTCTTGTGAGCTGTGCAATGTTTTCGCTATTAAAGGCAACTCCGATACTTGTAAGTAGACACGTAGTTATTACTTCAAGAGTATTCAACCCCAGAAAAAGGAGCCACTTATATTCAAAAGGGTAACTTTCACTATTGGACCGGATTGCTATCATACGATAGGAAATCTTTGTTGTGCACGATGACTTTGCTCCAGAGCTTCCCCCTTCATACACTGGTCTAAAAAACATTCTCCTACCAAAATAAACCCATCTTTATATTCACATTTTCGGAGTACGACGGGAATACTGCATCCAAACAGAACGCAGATTAAATCACCCTTCATAGCCCTGTTTGGGGCCATTCCAACCCGACCATTCGAGGTCGTCATTAGGCGCATTGACATTGTTTCGATAGTGTCGAAGAATCGGCCATAAAAAGTATCGTCAAAGTGCTCGTCCTGGTCCGGAATAGGGTGAGCAGATAAGCCTAGTGCACAATGCTCAAAGTCGCGTACAATACTTTCCAAGCTCCTTCCGTGAATCAGAAGCAGTCTTGTCATTTGAAACCAATCTTGAAATTTCTCATGGACAAGGAACTGTGATCCTGATACGAGAAACAGACAGAGATTGATGAAATCGTGATAAAATTGTGTAGTGGGCATAGAATATCGCAGATATCGATCCTGGCGATCGAGAACCAAACTTCTACAGACACTTGTAAGATCAGCTGTGGGTGAACATTGAGGGCCAAAAGTTTGCGAATGTTGCCCCGAACTTTGTACAAACTCAAAACCCCGAGAGGCTGCCAATCCGTCGATAGCGTCGATTATGCAGCCATGAGCCAGAAGAGCAAGACCATCAAATTCGTATAATGCTTCTCTGGAGCCAGATGCCGAATAGCTGGCATATTTTTCGCCATTGCTGATGTCCGGGAACGGCCGAAGGTTTCCAACAGATTTGTTTGAGCTTTGACTGACCATAAGTGGGACTACATTAGGCCGGACGCTATTACGCCAGTCGGGCACCCATGATGGCAGCAAAGAATCGGGAATAGCGGTTAACAAGGAAGCGAAAAGTATGATATCAAGAGATTTGTGGCGTACAATGAAGGATTGTGCGAAGCGCAAGTAAACCTCGTCTACGCTCCAGGAATAATTGATATCCAGACCATGGTTTTCTGTACAAAGTCCCGTAAGACCATACAGCCGATCGCGATCATCTGTAGCCTCATTGCTGCAAAAATAACTCGCTAAAGATAGGAGAGAGAGGTCCAGATCATCCTTCGACGTGTGCAGAGGTCCATAAATCAGTCGTAATCTTTGTCGGTTCCACCCGTGAAAAAAGGCCGCCGTTCCCTTGAACTCGCTAGAGTTGCATAGGTCTGCCATTTGCAGAGCACAAAGTATAGCGTACTGGCTTGTATACCGTACCCCACACCAGAATGACACGCTTGAAGGTATTACGAACTCTTGTATTGTCCAGATTCTGGTCCACCATTTGCGAAGAAAAAAGTGCCTGAGCGCTTTCCATTGTATCTGATGCTGCTGCTTTAGCAAGTTGTTGATGGTATTTTCGAGACTCTGGGTGCTTTGATGCATATCCTCGAGAGAGCGAACGAAATCTAGAGCACGGTCGCTATCACTTGACTGCTCACCCAACCATACAATCACTTCCTCAGCTTTCTGGTAAGTATCTTTCATCTGTCTCACCTGCTCATCTCTTTCTCGAAAATTTTTCTGATCAATACATATTGAGTCTATCCACCACCACGTTCCATCTATTAGGATTCCTTTTGATCTCAATGCGCGAACGAAAGACAACAAGGAATCCAAAATGGGCAGAAAATGCTTCCCAATCCGAATGGCCCAACTTCTGTCGAGACCTCGCTGATTCTCATCCCAAGTATAAGAGAGTGCTTTGTATTGACAACGGGCGTCATAAAGTGAAAACGTCTCGAGAGCTGCAGATAAGGTGTTACTATCCTCTACAAAGCGGAGCAGCCGAATCTGACCAGGCTGGATGGAATCGTATTTGTGATGCGGAGTCAGGTCCATTTCAAAGTTTCGTCGACTAAGCACATGAAGTGCGATTTCAGGTGTTGAGAGGAGTGACACATCTATTTAATTTGCGACGTGTTGCACATTGAACTTCCTCCAATGACGGGTAAAGGTTCTCTCCAACCGGCTATTTATAGCCTAGACCGAAGTTGGGCTCGCTCCATGTGCGGTTTCGACAGCCAATCACCATACACCAGGAGCTCGTAGGTTGATCATCACGCGATCGACCGAATGCCGTCAAATTTCTACTAACTTTTCTTTCCGTATCGATTGAACCTGTACTTTTTAAATATTCGATGAGAGTAATGGAAAGTAGATGTCGCAACAGGCGAGTTCAGGCGGATTTCACCCTTCACAATCGTTGTAATAGCTACTCGAATATCTTTTATAGTTCTCAATAGCGCTTCAGGCTAAACTCTTAAGTCACCCTAGTTTATTTTTTTTTCTAGGTAGTTACACGTTAGGTGCAACGAAAGTTCCTGAACGCTTTCAATGGTTTCAAACACACATACCAGCACAAGGGGCTACGCGGGGTTCCGCGTCGTGGAGATTCGACTATATCCTGCTATCTTATAATCAATAAGTACTAATATCAAGTACCAGAAAAGCGGAGGGTCTTGTGTGCTACAGCCTTCTGCCAATTTCAATGTGTAGAGCAGGCCTTATGGCGTGTAGCGCTAGGTCTGAGGGGAACGAGTGTAAAATTGCACAGGGCGTGCAGTGCTAACTACACGTTTAGAAACGAAGAAAAAGATATAGGACGTCTGAAGGGCCAGGGATATCTAGAAGGTACTACATGTAAGAGACCATTAAACCCAAATTCTTCTCTTCCTTCAAGCACTTGAACGAGCGTAGATATAAACTAACCCTTTCTTTCGTTAGTAAACTCTCTATAAAGCTTGTAGAGTTCGTACCAACCGCTACTAATTCACTTATACAACTGGTTGCTACTATAAAATAGCCGTATCATAGTATTAGTATACTCTTTATTGTCCATATCCATTAACCTTTTACCATGTTTATTCCCATAAACTGCTTGTAATATATAATGGCCTGCTCTTCGCCACCGGGGCCGACTATAGATATAGGTCTAGTATCTGCTTCATGCTCGGTGATGGCAATTTGCCAGCCACCTCCACACTACTGTGATCGCTTTCACATTTGCTGCTGCTTCTCAATGCCTTTCTGCCTTGGTTGGTGAACCTTCCGCATTCTTTTGAAGAGTAGTTCGCTTAATTTAATCCAGCTTAATGAATATAATCATTAGTCAAAGCATCATATAGATGAAAGAGAAGATGTATTTTAGCTAAGCAAAGTAAGATAAGAGTAATATGTTTTAACCACATTATTACAGCTTACTATATTAACTTAGTTTACTCAGCGACCTATCAAGGCTCATTTTGAAAGTAGAATCTTGTATAGCCTCGTGCTTACCTAGTAAGTTCTTACTCTCTCATTGCCTAAGATCCCCTTACTGACTACTTCGTTGTCTTTCGCTAAGCTCTACTTGTTTGCTATTTCTTAGGCCGGTTTATTAGGTACCATTTCTAACGTGGATCAAATGCTCCGATTATCGGTGCTAATGAACGATCCATGAGGTAGCAGTACTCATCTGCCTCCGCCTATCCGTACTCTTAGCGTTGCATGTGTTTTCCTATCGCGGTTAACCTTTCAATAGCTCCAGATGATTCATGAAAGTATCAGTAGAACGTAGCCAATTCCCCAGAACAGTTACTGACCTCGCCCTTATAGCACGGAACTGTATGATTTCAATTCTGAGCTTTAAATTTAATAGAGTTATGGGGGCTGGGGTCTTTAGAGTAAACCTCAAATTCCTACCTCAGTTTGGGAGATACTACTAGTCCGGTCGAAAAAAGCGATAGAATTTAAATAGCCTGCCTTACCTATAAGTCTTACACACTACGCAAGCATCTTTATATACCGGCTTTATATTCAGCTTATGTATAAATGCCGCTAGCAGACTTGATGTCAACCATGAGAAGAAAGATGTTGTCTCATAAAAGCATTTGCTATGTTGCCGACGACAGTATTATCCGTTTTTCTCAAGTACAGTATAAATCCTAGGGTGTCTTATGGAAGAAAGGTGAGAGGCCGGCTTCGTGGTCAGGTCATTAGGTCTGCCAGAGGTCTCGGGTTTATATGAGATGTGCGCAGCGGCAATATGCCCTGTATTTAGAACTTCTTTACCTATTCAAGCCTAATGACAAGCTTCATAGGCGGCTGGATCGCATCTGTACACAATGTGCTGATCCACCAAAGAGAATTTATTGAGGATGTTGTTAGCGAAAAGTCTGATAGGATAAAAGAAAGAACAATGGTGGAAATTGAAGGAGGCCGACGCAAATATTCAGCGAGCCCACAAATGTATTCTCTAAGAGGTCCCGACATTGCCAGAGATCGGGAACAATGGCCAGTATTAAGACTAACTACCTACACGTCTCTTTTAAATGGCACTACTTTGATGAGCTTAAGTCATCTCGGGCAGGCCAATAGGTTGTGGGTTCAAATTTAAACCTTAAAACTCCTGTTTACATGATCAATCGGAACTAAGCATTTGCCTTTAGAAGTTCAGAATTTTTGGAAGGAAGACAGTAGTCAAGAGCTAAGACGGCGCATACCTTCAATTCTAGCAAAATTAAGGGCACTACTAAAAAAACATGGGTGGTGCGTTCTTCAACTTCGGGACTTCAAGTTTAAGCATCAGGTGAGAACTCAGACGATGAGTCAGTAAAGAGGCGCAATACACATTCACACAAAACACGCAAGAAGAACATCAGTAAAATTCAGATAGGTAACGCTGAAATCTGTGCTGACAGCGGCGGCGAAGTCAAGACCTTGGACCAAAGCATCAAGGGCCCATGAAGCTGAAATGGAAAGCTCATGCCTTTGAAACTCGCATTCCAAACTACGAGAGTGAATTGGTAGTAATCTAAGCCCCCCTCGTATTGGTCGGGCTTTTAGCTGATCGATGTACTGATTCTAGTAGGATATTCCGGTTTGTTTTCGTTGGAAAAGAGACCGCCGGTTGAGAAACCGTTGTGTAATTGCAGACACATCATCCAATAATATACTGGGTAGACATGTCATCGAAACAGCTCAGCGCTAACTATGCTAAGAAATGTACCGTAGTAAGCAGTACATAACAGTCTCGTTGGGTGGCCTTTGCTTCAGGACGAGCCTTTGGCGCTGTGGGGCTTCTAGGAGCGGGGAACCGGGATCTCTCTTTTTCTTCCTTTTCGCAATCTTGTTGCCGTAAAAACTCAAAAATAAGAGGCAGCTATGGCACAGGCTCAAGCCCCCGGCTTATCCCACGCGGTAACCTGATTTGAACATTTATATTCTTAGTCATATAGTAACATAGTATTTTTTGGCCTTTTATATATAAATAGCCGGTATTATATAGTATAGTAACAGTGTTCAGCATTTAATACGCGCCACTAAGACGCAAGGGCCATCCGCTAACTCAGTCTAAGCTAATTAGGAGGATGTTTCGTGCGAACGCTCGTGTCACAGTTTCCTCTTATTTTCGAGTTTTTACGGTAACTTTGGTGTTAACAAAACCAAAAAAAAAAAAAGCCAAAGTGATGTGGCGCTGACAGTTACGCCACGATAAACATCCTCGTACTTTATCCGGCTTGGCAAATCACCAGAACGAGATACTGCACAAGCACAAAATCCATGATTATGATCGCTAACACATTAGTAATTCATGGAACGAGTGTGCGTCGACTCGTTGATTTATTTTAAAAAAAAAACCTTGAGCATAGAATGCTTGGGGTTACAAGGCGTTACAGACGTAACGACCCTCCATAGAATGAGTTACTAAGTGTGAAGATAGACGACTGGAAACAACCAGCTCTGGCGACAACTAGCGATTGTAGCCATCAAGATGATAGAGCAGATGCGGATCCTAAGATAAATCAGGATCAAAGACGCGTAAATGAAAGCTGAGTGTTGTAGCTATAGTAGATGAACAGCACGGTAAATGTCGAAGGCAGTTGCAAAGATACAGCGGCTATAGTTCCCAACAGCTGTACGGAACAACGCATGTCATGCCAACCCCCGAGGCATAGTGAAGCAAAAAATGTGGCTGAAACAAAGCAGAATGCACAGCGTTCGTGATTGGCATGCTCAACGCCACATTTTCTAGATGTAGAGATTATCGCATACGTATCCAGCTCCTTTTGACCAGTCAATTAGACTCTACCAATCGGATCTCTCCCGAGGCGTTCTTGGCGATGCCACCCTTTTATCCTACAAGGCCTGATGTAACAGGACCGCACCGGGGAATGACTCGGAATATTGGCGAAAAGCCACCACATGCGCCCTCAGTTCGTGCGAGATCCCCATAGCACGTCAGCAGCCACCTTATGTTATGCACAAATGATATGTCCTACCAGAACGCCATCATGAATCAGTGAACACACCACCTTGTGCGCACCCGTCTTTCTTCTCTTGGGGGTACCTAATATAAGCACTTTGCATTCCATGCTGCGGCCCCAGCAACGGCAGCCACCGTAGAGAAAGTTTCAGAATGTCATATTCTTACGAAATGCAATAACTAGATGAGATTGCTAAAGGGAGAGAACGAGATAATTGCAGTCGGTGAAGAAACGGTATAAGATAGATCTCGTCGCAAGAAATAAAACACGATGTTGCAATGCTGCTCGTTTAATGGCGACGACTTTACTGTACATTGTTCCATATATCGCTGAACATGACTATTGGTACCATCCCTCCCCCACCCGGGTCAGTGGCCAACTTCGATAACTCGCCAACTTTGGCTCCGATGATAACCGCCGTTATGGTTACTTTGATTGTCGTCACGTCCATCTTCATTGGACTTCGAATTTATACTATATTTTTCATCCTGCGTAAGCGGGAAGCTGCGGATCGTGAGTTCTCTCTAGACTATGGACTGACAATGAGAGCTCATCCAAATTAGTCATGTTAGCTGTTTCTTGGGTATGACTTCGCGACATTGAGCAATATTTAGCGTTGATACTTAATCATATCCCAGATACTCGCTACATTGTGCACTATACTTGCTTGCATTAGTATATCCACCAGGGCCATCTATATTTTCCTGGCTGACTTTTTAGTGACGAAGTTTGGTCTGGGCCGCCACTTGTGGGACGTTCCATTCTCAACGTTCAATCTTAAGTTTTGGAAGGTCGGCATGATCATACCATTAAGCATGATAGTGACCCCTAACTGAGACATACAGGTCGGAGCCTCTATGGGCGTATGTTACGGCATGTCTATCATGCTTACCAAGATGTCAATTTTGCAATTTTATCTTAAGTTCCTCACCACCCGTCCGCGTCTACGTATGATCATCTACGTCTCAATGGTTATAGTTGTTACATACAGTTTTGTCACATCGTTTGAATGGCTTTATGCTTGCCAACCCTTGAATAAGTACTTTGACTTGACCATCGAGGGCTCATGTGTCAATCCTACCAAGTTCACTGTGTTCAACGGTGTCATGAACGTTGTTACGGATGCAATGGTTCTGTTTTTTCCACTGGCAATTTTGAGCGATTTACATCATCTTCCTATCCGAGAGAAGCTCGCTGTAACGGGTATTATGATGACCGGAGGACTGTAGGTCGACTATCACCGTCTTAGAATACTGCTAACTTCTCGATAGTGTCGTGTGCATTAGCATAGTTAGAGCTAAGATGAATATAGACGCACTGTCTATGCAAGATATCACTTGGGTCTCAGCTCGATTGGTCTTGTGGTGGTAGGTTAATTTTATACAGGAAACGATGGTACACTAACTTATTGTTAAGGGTTGTTGAAATGGACATGTCGATTATATGTGCTTGCTTGGTGTCCCTAAAGCCATTTCTACGAAAGCACTTCCCTAGAATCTTGGGGACACCCCGTCAACGTCCTAATCTATCTTTCAAGTTGGAGGTTCCCCGTACCCCTAGTCATAATGAAGAGTCACCACCATCAAGAGATTCGGACAAAACGTCAACTATGGCTAAGTGAGCTCTCCCAGGATTAAACACTGGTGGCCCTTACCAACTCGGCGACTATTTTTCAATCCGATTTACACATACCACTCTTTTCTTTGAATGGTTGAGGTGAAAAACTGTTTGAGAAATTTGAGAGTAGGACTAGATGTAGCATCCACGATTTTTTTTCAAAAGCCTATTGATTTTTATGTTTCTTTTCACCATTCGAAGCACTTGCTGTTTTAACTTTTATTAATTATACTAAATAAAAGAACATTGAAGTTCTTCCCTAGTACGACCTTCGAGTTCTCATACAGTGGGGAAAACACTGCTTTCATTGAGGTCTTTAACGTACCAAATTTCAGAACTAGGATGGCGAATATACGTAGACCCTATCCACATGCTTACATGACGGACTGTTGGCCTGATTAAATCAGTACATTAGCTATTTGATTGAAGATCATTCTTACAGTAACTGGCTCGGGGATGCTCAGGCTACAAACGGAATCCACAACTTTATAGCGCCATGTACGACTCAAGATGACTGCAATTAAGCATCAACCTACAAAGGGAATTGATGTCATCTTTAGTGCTTTATGTAGCAGTTTAGGGGTATCAGAAATTCTTACTGCGAACCATACAACGCGCTTTTTCTAACACAATAAGAAAGTGCAGAAAAACAGCAAACTATTATACTCGGTATCTGGTACTCCACACAGTTTTACATCAAGTTTTCCATGCCTTATCATACGATACCTTTCTCCGTTCCTTTCGTCATCTTTTATGAGCCTTAGCCTTGCTGCTACGACGTGTTGATTCAATGTAGACCCTATTGATGTTGATTTCTTTCTGAAAAGGTATTAAATATTAAGGCCTTGCATCATGCGATTAACAGTTGAGAAGCAGTTGTCATAGCCCAAGCGTTAGACGCAGGCAGTGGCATTTTCAGCAAGAACTGTAAAAGATCTCGCGATAACGGAAAAGGTATGAAGCCTTAGCCTTTCGAAACAGGTGCATTGGCACAAGGATAGTCGGTTACATATAAACTTTACTTGGTAACCACATCTGAGTCGACTATGAAGGTGTACTTATCATAGACAATGAATAAGTTTTGAGGCCCATAATAGTATTAATTGACCCATAGGGGGTTGTTCAGCTGGGTAGGCATTTGATTGCGGTTTCAAGCCAATGCTTGCTCTGATTATTATTATCCTTACGCCTAGCCTGACCCGCTTTGATTCATCGATGTTCATTAAACTTTAGGATGAATTCAGCCAAATCTCTTCCGTAAGTGTCACTGAGCTATTATTTTGTATAAAAGTATCGATCGCTAGTCATCCACCTCCCAATATCCTGGCCATTCGCGCGAGATCACTAGACCTATTAAATATCGTCGTTTTCATCGTTGGCCTCCATTTTATGACAGTTTCCGTTGAACCGCGTGATGGAATTTGAATGTTGCTCACATCACTGTGTACCAAATTGTAAATCGACGTGCAAGTGCATCATAATTGAGACGAGGGGAAACACTTTTAGTCTCAGGATCATCGAGCAGGCCTAGATATCGGGTTGGGCTGGCTTTTAGGGATTGTACATTATCTATAAAGGTGGCTTTAACAGTCACCAATGCGCTCCAAACTGCACAGCCGTAGTAACTGATATTGTAATGAGATGAGGTTCGCTTCGTGGAGATACCAACAGGGCTTGACACAGAGATGCAGATAGCGATGGGAAAACTAGCTGGCATTCTTTTGCTGTGGTAGGGTACAGATGTCATCCATTATATTTTCTGGTCGGAACAGCAAACCGTTTGCGCCCGCCTACACACCAGTCCAGCAGCGCACCCAACACCACCGCCCCAAATATCGGCCCTGCGTAATTCACTGTACACATTAATTAGCTATAATCTCTCTGCTGAAAAGAGAAAAGAAAGAAGAAAGTTGGAAATAAAGATACATTCCTAACAAAAAACAAGTTAATTAGGACAGTTTGATAACTTACTATTGTCCCCTGTAGCTGGCAAAAAATTAGGCAGCGGCATCCACGACACTACGAATCCGAGATACACCAGAGCCAATAGATTTACGGGCACACCCAGTCTACCGAGTGAGAATGGGCCGTACACGGGCTTTGATCCGCGTATCTTACGTAGCAGGAAGAAGAGAATAGGAATAAAGTACGAAACGTGCAAAGCTAGTGCTTGCAGCGAGATGAGAGCGTTAAAAGCAGTGGCACTTGCTATGTAAATAAGGGACAACGCTATGACAATGCAAGCGATGAGAAAGAGGGCGTTGAGGGGGAGTTTGAGAGTAGGGTTGACCTTTGGTTGGGCATTAGCCACATGAGTTCACAAGAATCCGCCTGCAGATCGGGAGATGAGTGAAAGAAAGAGTACCGGTGCTCACATAGGCGAAGAAGCCCGAAAAAGGGAGTCCTTTATCGCAAGCAAACGCCCATACGAGGCGCGAAACAGATGCGAGGATATTAAACATCGCTGCGAAGATGACGACCGCGACGAGAGATACGAGAAGGTTCGTAGCAGCCTTTGAACCTGTTGCGTTGTATATTACATATATTAGGGGAAGGGGTGCATCGGCGGGTATTTTATCCAAAGGACCCATGTAAAACAGGAGAATGACGACGAAGACGAAGAGCATGAGGGCGTTGACGATGCAGGCTAGGAGGATGCTTCTGGGAACCCTCGTGCGGGCTTTCCTTACTTCGTCACCTAGAATAGTTAGAAGCGATCCTGAAAATAAAGAGACAGAGGAGATGGGACTAACTCATGTGAATAACGCTGTCAAATCCAGTAACTGAGAAGGTAACCGTTAACAGCCCCAATCCCCACGACACACCCGCATTCTCCCATCCGCTAACGTCATCGATCAACGTCCCAAATACAAATTCTCCGCTATTTTTCTTCCCGCACGCGACTAGCACTGCAATAAACACTACGAACAGAACGAGATGTAGGACACCTCCCGCCATCTCGATGCTATTCAGGAATTTGCGAAACCACAGATTCGCTACGAATGGTATAATGAGCGTACCGATCATGATGAGGCTAACATGCCACCTCTCGGGCGTGTAGGAAGGATTGTTGAAGATAGCAAGCGAAGAGATGAGATTCGCCAGTATACTCGGCGGTCCGCTGCATGCAAAGCACCACGCAGCCAGCGTGATCCATCCCTGCAAAAGACCCCAGAAGCGAGGCGCCGCGGGTGCAAAAGACGCAGACCAGCGGTACTGCGCACCAACTGTCGGATCGCTATAATGATGCAGTTCAGCCGAACACCTCTTATGGATTATGGGTGAGAGGACAAGCATGCTCACATAGACGCCAACTCCGCCAGCGATCCCCCCACAGCACACACTCCAAACCCCGCTAATATACACCCGTAAAACATCGACGATGGTCCGCCGTTTGCCAGTGCGAACTGAAACGTAACAGCAAACGACTCCCAGGACGCGAGGATGATGACTCCAAAGTTCATCACGGCACTCAGGTTGATGTACCGCTAATACTATCGTAAGCGAACCTCCGACTCTTCGTTAAACTCGAAGCTAAACCAGGCAAATCAGATAACGAGAGGATCGATACACACTAACCTCTAGAGCGTGAGGATTCCCAGGCCGAGGAGCGCCGTCTGACGTTGGCGCATCGTGGGCCGTGAAGACCCTCTCCGTCTCGTCTACCACGTGCTTCTCTTCGTCGAGACGCGGTGCAATGCACTGATAGATGTCTTCTTTCGCTGACATCTTGGCCATACACGATTTTCGTTCTTGCGCGTTGCAGTGTCCAGGTTTCTGATATCTAGAAGAGGTGTGGAGGGGTCGTGTATACGAGGGGCCGCCAAGAGATCTTAGGGCGTTGTCGGCCCGGCTATTCAAAAGGGTAAAAAAAGCGTAGAGCCATAGAAGGAAGCCGAGGAAAGACTTCGGAGTAAGTGATGGTCTCCCCGTCTTATTCGTACATAGATAGGATAGCCCTACATGGCTTCCGTATAAGCCCGCGTAGGCTTCGGTTTCGAGGACAGACACATGCACTATCGTCAATTGCTTGGCATACGGCATGAAAAGACGGCGACTCAAACTGCTTACCGGGCTGGACTAATCCACCGACTCTGCTTGCCTTTTCCCTTTCCTGGAGAAGGATCTACAAACGAATACGATCCCACCAACATCCCACTCAGCACTGCGGAACACCCCTGTCCCCCAAGCTCAGCCCAGCTCCCAAGCTCATCCATAGGTACACCACCCAAATATACCCCTCATCCCCCCTTCCCCTCAACATCCTCTCTCCTCACTTCAAAATGCCCCTCCGCACCCTCACCACCCTCACCATCCTCATCCTCCGCCTCCCCTGGCAAATCCTCCTGTCCCTCCCCCGCAGCACCCCCCCCCCCC
>Ga0247757_10000572_pt1 | contig 29892 bp, 24 predicted proteins | sample UWRJL126311R4_FD_180929 | JGI IMG/M metagenome (GOLD analysis project Ga0247757, IMG submission 180929) | Plant litter microbial communities from Arlington Agricultural Research Station in Wisconsin, United States - UWRJ-L126-311R-4 | ecosystem: Environmental > Terrestrial > Plant litter >... | reverse complement strand
GCAACCGATCATGAAACCTCGCGATCACCGCGACATGCTCAGCATCCAACGCCCCGTCGGCCTGGGCGGCGGCGGTGGCCTCCCACCGCGGCGCCAACGGTTCACCGGTCATCGCTTGGCGCGGCCCCAACGCCGCCGCCTCGGCCAACCGGCGTCGGGCATCCCGCGACGACACCCGCAGCGCGGTGGTCAGCACCGTCCGCCACGACGACTCCCCCAACTTCCGGGGCTCGGTCTCGGCCACCAGCCGGGCCAACACCCGATGCTCCAACGCCGGCACCGTCCGCAACACCGCCGTGAGGTCCGTTAAGAGCCCGACCAACTCACCATGGGTCAACCCGTCGCAGGCGTCGTGCAGGATCGCGAGCTGCGACCGGATCGCCTCCACCGCGCTCGCCACCTCACCCATACATCGAACACTAGTTCGAACCACCGACAAGTCAGGGTCGGCGGGAAAACATCTCGCCCACCTTTCCGGCACCGGTAAAGACCAGCGTCGGCCTCGAGAGGCACGCCCTATCCAGCGCCGCCGACATCGCTGCCGAAATCAGCCACCTCACCGGGTGGCGGGATCACTCGGGCGTTCCACGCCGGAGCCCTCTGACTCCACAATCGGGACCGCAACTCACACCCGGCGAGCGCGGAAGAGCTTCACCTCGGACTTGATGCCCTTCAACCGGCGGGCGCCGGCGAACGACCACGCGAATCGGTCGTCATCGCCGATGGCCTCGCGGGTCGTCTCGGCGACCAGAATCGTGCCTGGCCGCGCGGCCCCGGTCACCCGCGATGCGAGATTGACCGAACTGCCGAACCAGTCCCCCTCGCGACTGACCGCCATGCCGGTCGCCACTCCGGCACGCAGTCGGGGGAAGTCGGCGTCGTCGTCGGTCTCCTCGACCAGGCGCAGGACCGCGTCGAGCAGCGGCTCCGGCTCGGTACTGACCAGCATCACTTCGTCACCGATGGTCTTGATGAAACGCACGGGCGGGATCGCGACCTCGCGCGTCATGTCGGCCAACCGCTGCGACAGGTGCTCGAGTTCCTCGGGCGGCACGGCCTCGCCGAGGCGGGTGAAGCCAACGAGGTCGGCGAACGCGATCGTCACCAGTCGCGCCCCCGGTAGGTGCTGGCCTTCGGCCCGTTCGGTGGCGTTGACGGCCTCCGTCTCGATCGCGTGACGCAGCTGCAGCATCAGCACGTCCTGGATCAGCGGCCCCAGCAGGGGCGCCAGCCCGGCGACCAGAGACTCCGACGCCTGCGCGGTCTCCAATTCCGTTGCCGCGGGCTTCAATACCGCCGCCAGTGCCGCATACCGCATCGCCTCCGCCGCGCGGGCGAGACCCTCACCGAGCAGCCGGGTGATCTGCACCAGCTCGTCGGCGCCGATGCCCGCGGCCAGGAAGTCGGGCGTCAGCTTGGCGGCCTCGGCGTCGGCACGCAGCAGCACCGCGGCATCGGGATCGTCGATCCGCGGCAGGCCCATCGCCCGCTGGATCCGTTCGAACAACTCGAGTTCCACGCCGTACTTCTCGGCGGCTTCCCGCGCCGACACGTACACCCCGTCGTCACCGATGACGCGCCGCGACCCCAGCAGCATCGGCGCCGAACTCTCGCGGATCTGCTCGACGCTGACTCCGCGCTGCAGCAACCACGCGATCAATTCGGCGCGCTCGGCCCGCGCTTCGTCCTCGAGCCCGTCGAGCAGCCCGGATGCCTCTATGTCGACGTCATCGGCCACGGGCTCAACCTACCGTGCGCTATACAGGGATGGTGACCTCTCCGACGGTGCACAGCTTCCCACCGCTGGCAACGGCCGACGCCCGCACGCTGATACTCGGCAACGCGCCAGGCGTCGTCTCATTGCAGGCCCAGCAGTACTACGCACACCCGCGCAACGCGTTCTGGCGGATCGTCGGAGAGTTGTTCGGATTCGACGCCGCGGCACCCTACGACGACCGGGTCGCCGCGCTCACCGCAGCCGGGGTCGCGCTGTGGGACGTGCTGGGCAGCTGTCGCCGACGCGGGAGCCTCGACGCGGCCGTCGAACCGAACAGCATGGCGGCCAATGACTTCGACGAATTCTTCGCTTGCCATCCGGCCATCTCGGCGGTCTTCTTCAACGGCGCCGCAGCGGAGAAGAACTACGCCCGCCTGGTCGGCATGCGCCACCCCGTGCGCTACATCCGACTCCCGTCGACGAGCCCCGCGCACACCTGGCCCTTCCCCACGAAACTGGCTGCCTGGCAAGAGATCACGACCGCACGATGAGGGGTGAACCGATGTCCTGCATATTCTGCGCGATCGTCGCCGGCGAAGCGCCCGCCATCACGATCCACGAGGACGACGACTACCTGGCGATCCTCGACATCCGGCCTTTCACCCGCGGCCACACGCTCGTCATCCCCAAGCGGCACACCGTCGACCTGACCGACACCCCGCCAGACACCGTGGCCGGGATGATCGTGCTGGGCCAGCGCATCGCCAAGGCGGCGCGGACATCCGGTCTGCACGCCGACGGCAACAACGTCGCCATCAACGACGGCAGAGCCGCCTTCCAGACGGTGTTCCACATCCACCTGCACGTGGTGCCGCGCCGCAACGGCGACAAGCTGTCGTTCGCCAAGGGAATGCTGGTGCGTCGCGACGCCGACCGCGAAACGAGCGGCCGCATGTTGCGAGAAGCGCTGGCGCACATGGACACCGAAGACGACAACGCTGAGATGAGGGACTGAGGACATGGACATCGCCAGGTGGGTCGAACGCACCGTGGGCCCCCGATTGCTGAAAGCACACGAAGCGATCCTGGTACGCACGAACGGCGTTGTCGGGCACCGCATTCCGGTACCCGGCGTCCCGCCCAGCCTGATCCTGCATTCCGTCGGAGCCAAGACGGGCACCCCACGCATCAACGTGCTGTCGTACTTTCCCGACGGAGGCCACTACTACATCGTCGCCTCCAAGGGCGGCTCCCCCACGGCGCCGGGCTGGTACCACAATCTCAAGGCCCATCCCGACACCAGAATTCAGGTGGGCACCCGGGAACGAGCGGTGATCGCGACGCCGGTGCTCGATGACGACCCGGACTACGCACGCCTCTGGGAGATGGTCAACCGGCGAAACAGCAACCGCTACAACGACTATCAGCGGCGCACCACGCGGACGATCCCGCTGGTGCGGTTGACACCGACGGCCTAGAACAGCTCCTTGGCCAACAGCTCGAGCGTGGCCTCGCGCGCGGGCGATGCCGCCGGGTCGACCCCGCGGTGTGCCGAGGCGACCGGGTGGATCATCACCTCGTCGACGTCGAAGGCGTGCGCGAGCTCGCGCACCTGCGCCGCGGCCTCGGCCGGCGCGCCCACGACCGCCTGACGCAGCGCGGACTCCATGACCGCCTGTCCGCGCGGCGTCACCTGCGCCGCCTCGGCATCCTCGACCAGATCGACCGGCTCCAGCGGCAGACCGGTACGCAGCCGGGCCATCATCTGCAGATTCGGCAGCATCAGCCGCATCGCCTCGTCGTGGGTGTCGGCCACCACCGCGTTGACGGTCAGGAACGTCACCGGTTCGGGGGTCAGCTCGCTGGGCCGGAACTCCTCGCGGTAGGTCTGCATCGCCTCCGCGGTGCCCTGCCCGGCGAAGTGGTGGGCGAACACGTACGGCAGTCCCTTGGCCGCGGCCAGGTGCGCCGAGTACATCGACGACCCGAGCAGCCACAGGCGGGGCTCGGATGCGGCGGCGGGCGTCGCCTTGAGGATGTAGTTGTCGCGCATCAGGTCCCGCGGCAGCGCCACGCGCACTCCCCTGCTGCTCATCAGCGCGACGACGTCGTCCAGGTAGTCGGGGAACGCTTCGATGTCCCGGTCGTCGCGGCCGGCGGCGCCGCGCAGCGCCATCGAGGTCACCGGATCCGAACCGGGCGCACGGCCGATGCCCAGATCGATGCGGCCGGGGTGGGCGGCTTCGAGCAGCGCGAACTGCTCGGCGACGGCGAGCGGGGCGTGGTTGGGCAGCATCACGCCGCCGGAGCCCAGGCGCAGTGCCGTGGTGTGCGCAGCCAGGTGGGCCAGCAGCACCGGCGGGCTGGTCGCGGCGACCGAGGGCATGTTGTGGTGCTCGGCCACCCAGTATCGGGTGTATCCCAGCCGGTCAGCGGTCTGAGCGAGGCTCGTCGTCGCGGCCAGGGCGTCGGACGTGGTCTGGTCGGAGCGCACGGGCACGAGATCGAGGACAGAGAGACGCATTGAACGTGTAACGCATCAGGGCGGCCCAGCGTTCCCGAACGTTCAGACCGATGCGGCGGTGACGAAGATGTCGTCCATCATGGCCGGCGTCAACCGCCCGGTGAAGGTGTTCTGCTGGCTGGGGTGATAGCAGCCCAGGAGCACCACCTCGCCCGCCCCCTCACCCAGCGTCACCGCCACACCGTGGCCGAACTTCGGCGCGGGTGTGCCCACCGCGGTCCCGGTGCGGCGCAGCAGCGCCAGCGCCGCCTGCCAGGCGACACCGCCCAGCGCGACGATCACCCGGACGTACGGGCCGACCAGGCGCCACTCGGCGTCCAACCACGGCGCACACGCCGCGCGTTCCGCCGGGGTCGGCGCGTTGGCCGGCGGCGCGCAGCGGACCGCGGCGGCGACGCGAACTCCGTTGAGCTGCAAGCCGTCTCCGCTGTCGACGCACGTCTGCTGATTGGCCAGCCCGGTGCGGTACATCGACGCGAACAGGAAGTCGCCCGACCGGTCACCGGTGAACACCCGACCGGTGCGGTTGGCGCCATTGGCCGCGGGCGCCAGCCCGATCACCATGATCCGCGGCCGCAACGAGCCGAAGCCCGGCGCGGGCCTGCCCCAGTAGGGCTGGTCGGCAAAGGATCTGCGCTTGACCGCGGCCACCTCCTCGCGCCAGGCGACCAGCCGCGGACACGCCCGGCACACCGACACCTCCGCGTCGACCTGCGCCACGGTGGTGGCGGCCCCGGCCAGCACAGCCACCTCGGCAGGAGTCTGCGCGGCGACGGTGTCCGGCGTGGCCGGGTCGCCCGGCCAGCCCGAGCCCGGCCGCACCGGCGAGTCGAACAGCGCACCGGTGCGCGGATGCGGCAACGTCATCGGGCGATCTGTTCGTTACCGGATAGCACGGTTCATCGTTACCACGAAACGCCGTTCGGCTCACCCGCCCGCCGGGAATCGTCGCCCACCATGGATCCCCTAGGAGTTGGGCGAGCTGGGGAGAACCATGCGACGAGCTGCAGCGGCGGTGGTGGGCATCTGCGTCCTGGTGACGGGGTGCGGTGACACGATCAGCAACGCCGAATTGCCGACCCCGACGCCGACGATGATCCCGCGGCCCCTGATGGAACGTGAGTTGGCCGCGCTGCTGCTGAGCCCGGAACAGGTGGCCGCGGCCATGAAGTCACCGCCGATGGCGGTGACGGAGTCGCAGAGCGCGATGTCCGACAACAGCGCGATCATGGCCCCGCCGGAGTGCCTCGCCATCGACGGCGCAGCCGAATCCCTGGTCTACCGCGACAGCGGTTTCCGGGCGGAGCGCGACCAGAGCCTCAACGACGGCGACGGTTTCACGCACTACTCCAAACAGGCCGTCGTGTTGTTCCCCTATCTCGAGAAGGCCGAGGAGTTCTTCGACGCATCTGCTGACCAGTGGCCGGCCTGCCACGAATACACCCACACGCAGAGCCAGACCCGCTGGACCGTCGGCGCGATCCGCAACGCCGACCACGTGCTCAGCACCGTCGCCACCCTGCAGGAGGCGGCCGCACCGGGCTGGGGCTGCGGGCGAGCGCTCGCGCAGCGCAACAACGTCGTCGTCGACGTCAACACCTGCAGCGCCGACCCGGCGGACACCGCCGTCCGGATCGCCACACAGATCGCGGAGAACGTCACCGCGACCTGGTAGCGCCCTTGCTACCGTGCGCCCATGACTCGGCGCGCGCCGTTGCTGCTGATCCTGTTCGCCGCGCTGATGGCCGGCGCGGGCAACGGCATCTCGATCGTCGCGTTCCCCTGGCTGGTGCTGCAGCGGACGGGCTCGGCGCTGGACGCGTCGATCGTCGCGATGGCTGGCACGCTCCCGCTGCTGGTCGCCACCCTGATCGCCGGCGCCGCTGTCGACTACCTGGGCCGGCGCCGGGTGTCGATGATCTCCGATGTGTTCTCGGCGCTGTCGGTGGCGGCGGTTCCTGTGCTCGCGCTGCTGTTCGGCGCCAACGCCGTCAACGTCGCGGTGCTCGCCGGCCTGGCCGCGCTGGGCGCCCTGTTCGACCCGGCAGGCATGACGGCGCGCGAGACGATGCTGCCCGAGGCGGCACAGCGCGCCGGCTGGAGCCTGGACCAGGCCAACTCGTATTACGAGGCGACTTTCAACCTGGCCTACATCGTCGGGCCCGGTATCGGCGGTCTGCTGATCTCGGTGCTGGGCGGCGTCGACACCATGTGGGTGACGGCCGGGACGTTCCTGCTGTCGATCGCCGCGATCGCCGCGCTGCGCCTGGAGGGCGCGGGCCGCCCCGACCCGTCGACGATGAGCGACGGGGTGTGGGCCGGTGTCGTCGAGGGGCTGCGCTTCGTCTGGCACAACCGGGTGCTGCGGACGCTGGCCATCGTGGACCTGGTCGCGACCGGGCTGTACATGCCGATGGAGAGCGTGCTGTTCCCGAAGTACTTCACCGATCGCGACGAACCCGCGCAGCTGGGCTGGGTGCTGGTGGCGCTCAGCGTCGGCGGGCTGGTGGGCGCGCTGGGTTATGCGGTGATGTCGCGGTATCTGCGGCGCCGGACCGTGATGCTGATCGCGGTGCTCACCCTCGGGGTGGCGATGACGGTGATCGCGTTCCTGCCGCCGCTGCCGGTGATCCTGGTGCTGTGTGCAGTGGTCGGTTTCGTGTACGGGCCGATCGCCCCTATCTACAACTACGTGATGCAGACCAGGGCGCCGCAGCGCCTGCGCGGCCGGGTGGTCGGGGTGATGGGGTCGCTGGCGTATGCGGCAGGGCCGCTCGGTCTGATCCTGGCCGGGCCGCTGGCCGACGCGGCCGGTCTGCACACGACGTTCCTGGCGTTGTCGCTGCCCATGCTGGTGCTCGGCGTGGCGGCGGTGTTCCTGCCCGCGTTGCGCGAACTCGATCTGCCCGGCGGCGATCAGGCGGTGGAGACCGGGCCGCGCTGACCGGTCCGGCAAACAACGATCGTCATACGGTTAGACCAGCCCTGGCACGGGTAGACGGCTGCGGATGTGATCGCCGCCACAGCCGTGCCCAGACATCGACGCGAATGAGGTCAGCCGTGTACCAGCAGATTCTCGACCCGGTCGGGGGTTCCCTCGCATTCAGCGCCGCTGTCGCCGCGATACCGCTGTTGCTGCTGTTCGTCCTGCTCGGGGCCCTGAAGATGACGGCATGGGTGGCGTCGCTGATCTCCCTGGCCGTCAGCATCGTGATCGCCGTCGCGGTGTACGGCATGCCCATCGGCCAGACCCTGCTGGCCGGCACCGAAGGCGCGGCGTTCGGCTTCTTCCCGATCCTGTGGATCGTCATCAACGCGATCTGGGTGTACCAGATGACCGTTACGACAGGACATTTCGACGTCCTCCGGCGGTCGTTCAGTTCCGTCAGCGACGACCAGCGGATCCAGGCCATCATCATCGCCTTCTCGTTCGGCGCACTGATGGAGGCGCTCGCCGGATTCGGCACTCCGGTGGCCGTGACCTCGGTGATGTTGATGGCGCTCGGTTTCCGGCCGATGAAGGCCGCCGTGCTGGCGCTGGTCGCCAACACTGCCCCCGTCGCGTTCGGCGCGATGGCCACCCCGATCATCACGCTGGGCCGGGTGACCGAACTGCCGGTGGACACCCTGGGCGCGATGATCGGCAGGCAAACCCCGATCCTGGCGGTGCTGGTCCCGCTGGTCCTGGTGTTCATCGTCGACGGCCGCCGCGGAGTGCGTGACACCTGGCCTGCCGCGCTGCTCTGCGGCCTGGTGTTCGGGGTCGCCCAGTACGCGACGTCGAACTTCCTGTCCGTCCCGCTGGCCGACGTGGTGGCCTCGTTGCTGTCGGCGGCCGCCGTCGTGGGTCTGGTCCGCGTGTGGCAGCCGCGACGCTCACCCGCCGCGCAGCCCGCGGTCGTCGGCGGCGGCGACTCCGACGAAACCCCGCCGGCACCGCCGCGACGCGAAGCCACCGATTCGCGGGCCGACGTGGCTCGCGCGTACGCGCCGTACGGCATCATCATCGCGGTCTTCGTGGTGTGCCAGATCCCTGCTGTGAAACGGTTTCTCGACGGTGCGACCATCGCGTTCACGTGGCCCGGGCTCGCTGTCGTCGATGCCGACGGGGATCCGTCGTCGCTGACCAAGTTCACGCTCAACCTGCTGACCACCCCGGGCACGCAGATGTTCGTCGCCGGCCTGATCACCATGATCGCGCTGCGCCTGTCGGTGCCGCGGGCGCTGAAGGCCTACGGGGTGACGCTGCACCAGCTGCGGTGGGCGATCCTCACCGTGATGGCGGTGCTCGCACTGGCTTTCGTGATGAACCTGTCCGGTCAGACGATCACGCTCGGCACGTGGATGGCGGGCGCCGGCGGGTTTTTCGCCCTGCTGTCGCCGATACTCGGCTGGCTCGGCGTCGCGGTCACCGGCTCGGATACCTCGGCCAACTCGCTGTTCGGCGCCTTGCAGGTCACCGCCGCCCACCAGGCGGGTCTGTCGGAAGTGCTGATGGCGGCGTCGAACAGCTCGGGCGGCGTGCTGGGCAAGATGATCTCGCCGCAGAACCTCGCGATCGCCGCCGCAGCGGTCGGCCTGGACGGCAAAGAGGGCGACATCTTCCGCCGTGTCGTGCTGTGGAGTCTCGGCTTCCTGGTGCTGCTGTGCATCCTGTCCGGCCTGCAGGCCTCTTCGGTGCTGTCCTGGATGGTGCCGTGACATCGATGGCTGGTGCCGTGAACGAACCTCGTACGATCGACGGATGGTTACCGACGTGCTTGCTGACCTGATCTCGGCGCTGCCCGACGGCATCGTCGTCACCGACCCCGACATCCTGGAGTCCTACCGGCAGGACCGCGCCGCCGCTCCCGGCGCGGGCACGCCGTTGGCGGTGGTCCGCCCGAAGCGCACCGAGGAGGTGCAGGAGGTGTTGCGGTGGGCGACCGCTCACCGGATCGCGGTGGTCCCCCGCGGGATGGGCACCGGATTGTCCGGCGGCGCAACGGCTCTCGACGGTTGCATCGTGCTGTCCACCGAGAAGATGCGCGACATCTCCGTCGACCCGGTGACCCGCACTGCGGTGGCGCAACCCGGGCTGCTCAACGCGGAGGTGAAGAAGGCCGTCGCCGAATACGGGCTGTGGTATCCCCCGGACCCGTCGTCGTACGAGATCTGCAGCATCGGCGGCAACGTCGCCACCAACGCCGGCGGGCTGTGCTGCGTGAAGTACGGCGTCACCACCGACTACGTGCTCGGCGTGCAGGTGGTGCTGGCCGACGGCACCGCCATGCGACTCGGCGGCCCTCGCATGAAAGACGTTGCGGGACTGTCGTTGACGAAGCTGTTCGTGGGCAGCGAGGGCACCCTCGGCATCGTCACAGAGGTCACCCTGAAGCTGCTGCCCGCCCAGCACGGGGCGTGCACCGTGGTGGCGACGTTCGATTCGGTCGAAGCCGCCGCCAACGCCGTCGTCGACATCACCGGAAAGATCCGGCCCTCGATGCTGGAGTTCATGGACGCCGTGTCGATCAACGCGATCGAGGACAAGCTGAGGATGGGACTCGACCGCGATGCGGCGGCGATGATGGTCGCCGCCAGCGACGACCGCGGCCCGGCGGGTGCCGAGGACGCCGAGTTCATGGCCGCGACGTTCACCGAACACGGTGCCAAGGAGGTGTTCTCGACGTCCGACCCGCAGGAGGGTGAGGCGTTCGTCGCCGCCCGGCGCTATGCGATCCCGGCCGTGGAGGCCAGGGGTTCACTGTTACTCGAAGACGTCGGGGTCCCGCTGCCCGCACTGGCCGAACTGGTCAGCGGCGTCGAGAAGATCGCCGCCAACCACAACCTGCTGATCTCGGTGATCGCGCACGCAGGGGACGGCAACACCCATCCGTTGATCGTGTTCGACCCCTCCGACGCGGAGATGGAGCAGCGGGCGCAGCAGGCGTTCGGCGAGATCATGGATCTGGCTCTCGGACTCGGCGGCACGATCACCGGTGAGCACGGTGTCGGCCGGCTCAAGCGGCCGTGGCTGCCCCAGCAACTCGGACCCGAGGCGATGGAGCTGAATCGCCGGATCAAGAACGCGCTCGACCCCGACGGCATCCTCAACCCGGGTGCGGGGATCTGACCGTATCGGGTCCGTGACCCCCGCTGTTTCGTGATCACTTCGTTCCGTGTGGCATCACGATCAACACTCGCCACACCGTTAACATCGCGGCGTGCCAGCACTGCCGCCGCCCGATCCCCGGCGCACCCGCACGGTGTCGCGTCGTGATGCGCTGCGCTTCGCCGCCGCGGCGTCGGCGGCTGCCGGACTCGGCGCCACAGCGCTGGGCGCCGGTGCGCCCACAGCGTCGGCCGCGGCGCCGACGCTGATCGACTTCGCGGCCCAACAGATACCTGCCGAACACATCCGGGCCGCCGGACATTCTGGCGTCGTCAACTACGTCTCGCTGTCCCGGCCGGGATCGACGTTCGGCGCGAAGCCGATCACGCTGCCCTACGCCCGGTCCCTCAACGCCCAGGGCCTGGTGATCGTCAGCAACTACCAGTACGGCAAGCCCGGCGGCACCGCGCCCTCGGACTTCACCCGCGGCTTCCCCGGCGGCGTCGCCGACGCCCGCACCGGATGGAGCCTGCACAGCGCGGCCGGCGGCGGGCGCAGTGCACCCATCTTCTTCACCATCGACGAAGACATCAGCCGTGACACCTGGAACACCGTCGCGCTGCCGTGGTTCCGCGGGATCAACTCGGTGATCGGCGTGCAGCGCACCGGCGTCTACGGCGGCATCGACGTGTGCCAGTGGGCCATCGCCGACGGCGTCGTCGGCGCCTCGAGCGTGCCCGGCTACCGGTGGGCGTGGCAGACCAGGGCCTGGTCGGGCAACCGGATCCATCCGCAGGCGGTGCTGTACCAGCGGATCGTGGACACCGCGTCGAACCCCGGCCCGCTGGTCGGCGGGATGCACGTCGACGTCAACGACGCGATGGCCCGCGACGTCGGGCAGTGGAACCTGCACCCCTGACGAGTCAGTGGCGGCGGATGCCCTCGATGAGGATGCGCAGCAGCCGCTCTCGTTGCGCGGGGTCGCGGTCGGGATGCTCACCGATCCACGCGATCGCCCCCGCGGTGTCGATCACGTCGCCGGCATCGACGTCGTCGCGCAACCGCCCGGCGTCGATGGCACGCTGCACCAAAGCCCGCCCGGTGACCCGACTCTGCCGACACGCATTGCTCTGCACGGCCGGCGGGGTCGCCACCAGTGTGCCGGCCAACCCACTGAACGCGCTGCCTTCGTCGATGAACGCGGCGAGCCAGTTCTGCAGCGCCTGCACCGGGTCGGGATCCTCGAACAGCGTGGCACCGAGCGCAGCCAGTCCGGCCAGCCCGTCGTCGATCACCGCGAGGATCAGGTGATCCCGGCTGGGGAAATGCCGGTACAGCGTGCCGGGACCGACCCCGGCCGCTTTCGCGACATCGTCGAGCGATGCGGTGACGCCGTGCTCGCGAAACGCCGCGACGGCTGCGTCGAGCAGCGACCGACGGTTGCGCGCGGCGTCGGCACGCAGCGGTTTCGAGGTCTCGGTGGACAAGCGGAGACACCCTCCATATATTGTTCGGAGACAGTCTCCGAATTCTAGCCGAGGCAGGCCTTTATGTTCATCACCTTGACGACCGCACCCGAGCCGGGCGACCCGAACGGCTTCGCCGCTCTGCTCGACGGCGTGGATTCGGCCCACCGCGCCGGTTTCACCCGAGTGTGGACCCCGCAGATGCCACCGGTGGCCGGACTTCCGACATGGGATGCACTGACCGCGCTCGCCGTCGCAGGCGCGCGCACCCCCGACATCGAACTCGGCACCTCCGTGGTCGTCGCGCAGACCCAGCACCCGTTCGTCCTCGCCCGCCAGGCGCTGACCACCGCAGCCGCCGCCGACGGCAGACTTCTCCTCGGCATCGGCGTCAGCCATCGCTGGGTGATCAACGACGTCTTCGGCCTCGATTTCAGCGCCCCCGCCGCGTACCTGCGCGAATACCTCGAGGTCCTGGGGCCGGCTCTGGCCGGCAAGCCCGTCGACCACCATGGCGCCCGGATCACCGCGGTCGGCCAGCTCACGCCGCCGGACTCGGCCACCCCGCCGATCCTCGCGGCCGCGCTCGGGCCCCGCATGCTGCGGATCGCCGGCGAGCTCACCGCGGGCACCGTCACCACATGGACCGGCCCCAAGGCCCTCGCCGACCACATCGTCCCTGGCATCACGAAAGCCGCGGACGCGGCGGGCCGTCCCGCTCCCCAGGTGATCGCGGGCCTGCCGGTGAGTGTGACCGCCGACGTCGCCGGCACCCGCGAGCTGCTGGAACAGTCGTTCGGCGGCGCCGCGCAGATGCCCTCCTACCGGGCGATGCTCGACCTCGAAGGCGTCGACAGCGCGGCCGACATCAGCGTGTTCGGCGACGAGGACGCGGCGCTGGCCCAGCTGCGCCGCTTCGCCGACGCCGGCGTCACCGAGTTCACCGCCATGCCCTTCGGCGATGCCGAGGCCCAGGCCCGCACGACGGCGTTCCTGGCAGCCCACCGGGACGCGTTCGCCTGACCATTGACACAGAAGCTTTTTATGTCGTACATGTGAGACATGAAAGCCGAAGTGTCTCACGCAGCGCGGTTCGAGCCGGCCACCGCTGCGACCTGGCCGGCGCCCTGGGAGATGTACCGCGCCCTGCGCGACCGTGACCCGGTCCACCACGTGGTGCCCGACGGACATCCCGACGACGACTACTACGTGCTGTCCCGGCACGCCGACATCTGGGCGGCGGCGCGCGACCACGAGCGGTTCTCCTCGGCCCAGGGCCTGACCGTCAACTACCGCGAATTGGAGCTGATCGGCCTCACCGACAATCCGCCCCTGGTCATGCAGGACCCGCCGACGCACACCGAGTTCCGCAAGCTGGTGGCTCGCGGCTTCACCCCACGCCAGGTCGAAGCGGTGGAGCCGGCGGTGCGGGCGTTCGTGGTGGAGCGCATCGAGAGGTTGCGCGCCGACGGCGGCGGGGACATCGTGGCCGACCTGTTCAAACCGCTGCCGTCGATGGTCGTCGCCCACTACCTCGGCGTCCCCGATGCCGACCGCGGGAAGTTCGACGGCTGGACCGAGGCCATCGTCGCGGCCAACACCGTCGACGGCGGCATCGCCGGCGCACTCGGCGGCCTCGGCGACGCGCTCGGCGAGATGATGGCCTATTTCACCGCGCTGATCGAGCGCCGCCGCAGCGACCCGGCCGACGACACCGTCTCGCATCTGGTGGCCGCGGGTGTGGGAGCCGACGGCGACGTCGCGGGTCTGCTGTCCATCCTCGCGTTCACGTTCACGATGGTGACCGGCGGCAACGACACCACCACCGGCATGCTGGGCGGCGCGGTCCAGTTGCTGCACCAGCGGCCCGATCAACGCCGCACACTCGTCGAGGCGCCGGAGCTCATCCCCGGCGCGGTCGACGAATTCCTGCGGCTCACCTCGCCGGTGCAGGGCCTGGCCCGCACCACCACCGTGGATGTCATGATCGGTGACCGCACGATCCCCCACGGCCGCAAGGTACTGCTGCTCTACGGATCGGCCAACCGTGACGAACGCGAATACGGCGACGACGCAGCCGACCTCGACGTCACCCGCAATCCGCGCAACATCCTGACCTTCAGCCACGGCGCGCACTTCTGCCTCGGATCCGCGGCGGCGCGCATGCAGTCACGGGTGGCATTGACCGAACTGCTCACCCGCATCCCGGATTTCCGCGTCGACGAGGCCGGAATCGTCTGGGCCGGTGGCAGTTACGTGCGACGGCCGCTGTCGGTGCCGGTCACGGTGACGCGGTGACGGCGGGCGGTTGGCTGGCCGACGACCGCGTCGCGCTCGCCGCCGACCGGATCCTCGACGCGGCCGGTGACCTGTTCACCCGCAGCGCGGCCGCAACCGTCGGCATGAACGACATCGCCACGGCGGCAGGGTGTTCGCGCGCCACGCTGTACCGGTACTTCGACAGCCGCGACACCCTTTTCGCCGCCTACGTGCATCGGGAGAGCAGACGGCTCTCCCGCGAGCTGACCGAGCACCTGGCGTCGATCACCGATCCGCGCGAACGACTGATCGAGGGAGTGCTGCAGGCGGTACGCACCGTGCGGGACAACCCGGCGCTCGCGTCGTGGTTCGCCGGCACCGCACGGCCCATCGGCGGTGAGATGGCCGGACGATCCGAGGTCGTCAGTGCGGTGACCGCGGCGTTCGTGACGTCACTGGGCACCGACGACGCCGGCGCGGTCCAGCGCCGGGCACAGTGGCTGATCCGGATCATCACCTCCCTGCTGCTGTTCCCCGGGGCCGACGAGAGCGACGAACGCGGCATGCTCGCCGATTTCGTGGTGCCGGTGCTGACCGGGGTCAGACCCGCGTGACGCGGTGCAGCAGCCAGGCCAGCGGCACCGTCACCACCAGCGTGGCCGCGAACAGCAACCAGACCGAGCCGGTGTAGATGGGAAAGTGCAGCACCTCGACCATCACGAGTTCCATCGTGACGAGGTGGATCAGGAAGATCTCGTAGGAGATCTCGCCGAGGAACACCATCGGCCTGGTCGCCATCAGCCGGGCGTAGCGCCCGTCCTGGCCGCCCAGCGCCAGCGGGGCGACCACGAGCGTCGCGATGACCATGTAGAACCCGGACTTCGCGAGGGCTTCCCACAGCAGCGCCGGCGAGGTCGTCGGCTCCCCGCCGATCGGCGTCGACACGATCAGGAAGCAGGCCAGCACCACCGGCAGGCACGCCAGCGCGTAGGCCCGCACCCGCATCTGCGCCAGCACCGCGAGCACCATCCCGCCGACGAACCACGCCAGGTATCCCGGCAGCCACAGCCGGGCCCCGTCGGGCAGCCAATCGGTGGAGTGCACCAGCGTCAACCAGGCCGGGGTGATCGCCGCAACCACGACCAGCCCGGTCAGCAGCAGCCAGGGCCGCCACCGCCGACGGCACAGCACGACCAGCAGCAGATAGGCCAGCACGGGGAGCGCCACATAGAACGCCGCCTCCACCGCGAGGCTCCACATCTGGGTGAGGCCCTGGTGCAGAAAGGAATACAGGTAGTCGTCGGTGTAGATCTGGGTCAGGGTCAGGTTGCGCGCCAACCCTTCCCAGGTGTGGCCGGGATTGGGTCCGGCCGTGCGGAAGTGGTAGAGGAGATAGGCCGCGACGACCGTGACGACGTAGGCGGGCATGATGCGGCGAACCCGATGCCACGCATAGCGCTTCACCGACGGCGGCGCCGCACCCGCGGCGCAGGCCGACACCCAGGGGCCGAACAGCAGATAGCCCGACAGCACGAAGAAGATCGGCACGCCGATCTCCAGCCGCGAGTACATCAACCCGACGTAGCCCTGCCCGTACCGGCCGGTGGTGTAGGCGGCGTGGGTGAGCACCACGAGAAGTGCTGCCACGGCCCGGATTCCGGTGAGCGAGGAAACCCGCCCCGTGACGGTCACCGACTCCAGACCGCCCTGCGCCGTGGTGCCGTGGGACAGTGTCATGGGCCGGGCGTCAGTACGACTTGCGTCGAGCCTTCGGGCCGCGCTCGGGTTCCAGATGGATCAGCTGACCCTGGATGCGGGTGTTCTCCAGCTTCTTCAGCGTCTCCTTCGACAGGTTCGCCGGCAGCTCGACCAGCGAGTGGTCGGGCTTGATCGCGATGTGGCCGAAGTCACTGCGGTGCAGTCCGCCCTCGTTGGCGATCGCGCCGACGATGGCACCCGGCATGGCCTTGTGCCGCTTGCCCACGGCGATCCGGTAGGTCACCAGGTCGGTGCGGCGCTCCCGAGACTTACGCGGACCCCTGCCGTCCCCGCCGTCGCGCTCGGGCCGGTCCTTCTTCTCGCGGCGCTTCTCCGGCGGCGGCTCGGTCATCAGGAACTCCGCGCCGTCGCGGCTCTGCAGCGCCAGCGCGGCGGCGATGTCGGCCATCGGCACGTCGTGGTCGCGCTCGTAGCCCTCGATCAGCTTGCGGAACAACTCGAATCCCGGGGCTTCGAGCGCCTCGGTGATCGAATCGCGGAACTTCTGCACGCGCCGCTCGTTGACGTCGTCGACCGACGGCAGCTCCGTCTCGACGAGCTTCTGCCGGGTGACCCGTTCGATCGCACCGAGCAGGTGGCGCTCGCGCGGGGTGACGAACAGCAGCGCCGTTCCCGAGCGGCCGGCCCGGCCGGTGCGCCCGATCCGGTGCACGTAGGACTCCGGGTCGTGCGGGATGTCGAAGTTCACCACGTGCGAGATCCGCTCGACGTCCAGACCGCGCGCGGCGACGTCGGTGGCGACGAGGATGTCGATCGACCCGTCCTTGAGCGCGTTGATGGTGCGCTCGCGGACCGCCTGGGGGATGTCGCCGTTGATCGCCGCCGCAGCGAATCCGCGCGCCTTGAGCTTCTCGGCCACCTCCTCGGTGGCCTGCTTGGTGCGGACGAACACGATCATCGCGTCACCCTGCTCGATCTCGAGCAGGCGGGTCAGGGCATCCATCTTGCGGGGATACGACACCTGGATGTAGCGCTGGGTGATGTTCTCGGCGGTCTGGGTCTTCGACTTGACCGTGACCTCGACCGGATCGTGCAGGTACTTGGCGGTGATCTTCTTGATCGCCGGCGGCATGGTCGCCGAGAACAGGGCGACCTGCTTGTACTCGGGGGTGTCGGCGAGGATGCGCTCGACGTCCTCGGCGAAGCCCATCTGCAGCATCTCGTCGGCCTCGTCGAGCACCATGTAGTCGAGGTGGCTGACGTCGAGGGTGCCCTTCTCCAGGTGGTCGATCACCCGGCCGGGGGTGCCGACGACGATCTGGGCGCCGCGCTTGAGCCCGGCCAGCTGGGGGCCGTAGGAGCTGCCGCCGTACACCGGCAGCACGTTGACGTTGAGATGCGCGCCGTAGCGGCTGAACGCCTCGGCGACCTGCAGCGCCAGCTCACGGGTCGGCGCCAGCACCAGTGCCTGGGTGGTCCTGCTGGAGGTGTCGATCTTGCTCAGGATCGGGATCGCGAACGCCGCGGTCTTGCCGGTGCCGGTCTGCGCCAGACCGACGACGTCGGAGCCTGCGAGCATGGCCGGGATGGTCTCGGCCTGGATGGGCGACGGTGATTCGTAGCCGACGTCCTTGACCGCCTGCAGCACCGAGGGGTGGATCTGCAGGTCGGCGAACGTCAGGTCACCGGGCAGATCCACGGAGTCAGGGGTGGTATCCGAGGAGGTCATCGTGGGGGAAGTCTAGTGCCCTTTCCTGGGGCTTCCCCACAGACAGCCTCCGATGTGCTTCCTGGCGCTGCTCGCCGTGCGGACGGTACGGTCGCCCCCGTGAAATGGGCAGCAGTCGTCGGCGCCGCCGCACTCGTGGCCGCGGGCTGCGGTTCGGGTGACTCGACGGCGTCGAAGACCCCGGGCCCCACGGCCCCGCAGGCATCCAGCTCGGCACCCGCGGCGGCGGCTCCGGCGCCCGTCGGGCCGGCACCGGGGCCGTCGGCCCCCGTCGACCCGTGCGCGATCGACCTGGCCGCGCCCGAGATCGCCAAGGCGGTGTCCGAGCTGCCTCGCGACCCGCGCAGCAACCAGGGCTGGAACCCCGAACCGCTGGCCGGCAACTACAACGAGTGCGCGCAGTTGTCCGCTGTCGTCATCAAGGCGAACACGAACTCGGCGAACCCCAACACCCGCGCGGTGCTGTTCCACCGCGGCAAGTTCATCCCCACCGGCGTGCCGGACACCTACGGCTTCAACGGACTCGACAGCATCGGCACCACCGGCGACACCGTCGCGCTGAAGTACTCCAACGGCGTGCCTGGCCTCGACAGCATCGTGAAGTTCCGCTGGAACGGCAGCGGTGTCGAGCTGATCGGCAACACACCACGCTGACCCCGTCGCCGCGCCGGACGGTGTCGGAGGGCTGACCTACAGTGGCCACGTGTTCGTCATCGAGGGCCGGGTGGTCTACAGCGCCTCCGATCTCGCCGCGGCCGCCCGCTGCGAATACGCGTTGCTGCGCTCGTTCGACGCCAAACTGGGCCGCGGGCCGGCACCCGGCAGCGACGACGACATGCTGGCGCGCACAAGCGAACTCGGTGACGAGCACGAGAGGCGCCACCTCGACGAGCTGCGCGGGGACACCGACGGGGTCGCCGTCATCGGCCGGCCCGACTACACGATCGCCGGCCTGACCGCCGCCGCCGAGCAGACGCTGCGCGCGATCGAGCGACGGGCGCCGGTGGTCTATCAGGCCGCGATGTTCGACGGCCGGTTCGTCGGGTTCGCCGACTTCCTGCTGCTGGAGGATTCCGGCGGTTCGGAACACGCCACGCGCTACCGCCTGCGGGACACCAAACTGGCCCGCTCGGTGAAGGTCGAGGCGCTGCTGCAGCTGGCCGCCTACGCCGAGACCCTCAGCACGGCCGGGGTGCCCGTCGCACCCGAGGTGGACCTGGTGCTCGGCGACGGAGCCGTCGTCAGCTACCCCGTCGACGAGCTGCTCCCGGTGTACCGGCCCCGCCGCGTCGCGCTGCAGCGTCTGCTCGACGACCATCTGTCCGGCGGCGAACCGGTCAGTTGGGACGACACCTCGGTGCGCGCCTGCTTCCGCTGCCCCGAGTGCGAGCAACAGGTCCGCGCCCACGACGATCTCCTGCTCGTCGCGGGGATGCGGGTCAGCCAGCGCGCCCGGCTACTGGACGCGGGGATCACCACGGTGCGCGACCTGGCCGGCCATGACGGACCCGTCGACGGTCTGCCCGGCCGCACCGTCGCCGCACTGTCGGAGCAGGCCAGGCTGCAGATCGCCGACCGGGTGGACGGTAAACCGCCCTATCGGCTGGTCGACCCACAGCCGCTGATGGTGCTGCCGGACGCCGACAAGGGCGATCTGTTCTTCGACTTCGAAGGCGACCCGCTGTGGACCGTCGACGGTCGCGAGTGGGGGTTGGAGTACCTGTGGGGTGTGCTGACCGTCGCCGACGAGTTCACGCCGCTGTGGGCACACACCCGCGATGCCGAACGCGCGGCGCTGGTCGCCTTCCTCGAGCTGGTCCGCAAACGCCGGCGGCGCTACCCGAAGATGCACGTCTACCACTACGCGGCCTACGAGAAGAGCACGCTGCTGCGGCTGGCCGGGCGGTACGGCGTGGGTGAGCACGACGTCGACGAGCTGCTGCGCGACGGTGTGCTCGTCGACCTGTATCCGTTGGTGCGCAAGAGCATTCGGGTCGGCGCCGAGAACTACAGCATCAAGTCCCTCGAGCCGCTGTACATGGGCAACGAGCTGCGCGACGGCGAGGTCACCACGGCCACGGCCTCGATCACCGAGTACGCGCGCTTCTGCGAGCTGCGCGACGCGGGCCGCCACGACGACGCCGCGACGGTGCTCAAGGAGATCGAGGACTACAACCGCTACGACTGCAGGTCCACCCGGCGTCTGCGGGACTGGTTGGTGGCGCGGGCGATCGAGTCCGGTGTGCCGCCGCGGGGACCGGTGCCGGTGCCGGTGACCGAGGCGGCGCAGGTGGACACCGCCGGCCAGACGGCCGAGGTCGAGCGCCGGCTGTGCAGGTTCGCCGGCGACGGCATCGATGACCGCACGCCTGAGCAGACCGCGGTCGCGCTCGTCGCGGCGGCAACCGGTTTCCACAAGCGCGAGGACAAGCCGTTCTGGTGGGGCCATTTCGACCGGGTCAACAACCCGGTCGAGGAGTGGGCCGACAGCAGCGGGGTCTTCCTCGTCGCGGGCCACGAGCTCGCCGCGGACTGGCATCAGCCGCCGCGGGCCCGGAAACCGCAGCGCCACTTGCTGTTACACGGATCCATCGCGACCGGCGACCTCGACCGGGAGATGTACGCGCTCTACGATCCGCCGGCACCCGCCGGCCTCGCCGATGACCCCGACCGGCGTGGCTGGAACGCCGTGACCCTGCTCGAACAGGACGACGCGGACACCCCGAGCCAGGTGCGAGTCCTGGAACGGCAACCGCGCGACGGCGGTCCCCACGCGCAGGTGCCGTTCGCGTTGACTCCAGGACCGCCGATCAGCACCAGGCCGCTGGCCGAATCGATCGCGGTCACCGCCGCATCCGTGGCCGCCGCGCTCCCCCGCCTCGGTCCCGACGCGCTGACCGATCTGCTGTTGCGCCGGCCACCCCGGACCCGCAGCGGGCGTGCGCTGTCCGCGACAGGTGCCGTCGTCGGGGACATCACCGCGGCGCTGCTCGACCTGGATTCGTCCTACCTCGCGGTGCACGGCCCGCCGGGCACGGGCAAGACGTTCACCGCGGCCCGGGTGATCGCGACGCTGGTCGTCGAGCACGGCTGGCGCATCGGCGTCGTCGCGCAGGCGCATGCGGTGGTGGAGAACCTGTTCCACGGCATCCTGGCCGCCGGTGTCGAGGGGGCTCGGGTGGCCAAGAAGCCGAGCGCGGGCGGTGGCGGCCGGACCGAGATCGGCTGGACCGAGATCGACAGTGCCAGGTTCGCCGAGTTCCTCGCCACGCACGAGGGTTGCGTGGTCGGCGGCACCGCATGGGATTTCGCCAGCGCCACCAAGATCCCGGCCGCCGCGCTGGACCTTCTGGTCGTCGAGGAGGCGGGGCAGTACAGCCTCGCCAACACCGTCGCGGTGGCCCGGGCGGCGCGCAACCTGCTGCTGCTCGGCGACCCGCAGCAGCTGCCGCAGGTGAGCCAGGGCACCCATCCCGAGCCGGTGGACGGCTCGGCGCTGGCGTGGCTGGTCGACGGGCACCACACGCTGCCGGCCGAGCGCGGCTACTTCCTCGACCGGTCGTTCCGGATGCATCCGTCGGTCTGCGAGCCGGTGTCGCGGCTGTCCTATGAGCGGCGGCTGCAGTCGGAGGCCGAGGTGACGGCGGCCCGCCGGCTCGACGGTGTCGAGCCCGGGGTGCGCACCCTGGCGGTGGACCACCACGGCAACGCCACCGACAGCCCCGAGGAGGCGGCTGCGATTGTCGCGGAGCTGGGTGGCCTGCTCGGGCTGGAGTGGACCGACGAGCGCGGTACCCGACCGCTCGGGCAGCAGGACGTTCTGGTCGTCACCCCGTACAACGCGCAGGTGCTGCAGGTGCGCCGCCAGTTGGACGCGGCCGGGCTGACCGGGGTGCGTGTCGGCACGGTCGACAAGTTCCAGGGCCAGCAGGCGCCGGTGGTGTTCGTGTCGATGACGGCCTCCTCGGTCGACGACGCGCCCAGGGGAATCGCGTTCCTGCTCAACCGCAATCGGCTCAACGTCGCGATCAGCCGGGCCCAGTACCTGGCGGTGATCGTCCGGTCGGCCCAGCTCACCGACTACCTGCCCGCGACGCCGGATCGCCTCGTCGAGCTGGGTGCGTTCCTGGCGCTGACCGCGTGTGATACACCGTGCCCATGACGGAGCCCATGACGGAGCCCAGCGCCGAAGCACTGACCGAACGGCTCGTCGAGATCGTCGGCGCCTCCCAGGTGAGCACCGACGCCGACATCCTCGCCGGCCGCAGCGTCGACTACACCGGGCGCTATCGCGGCCGGGCCGCGGTACTGGTGCGGCCGGGCACGGCCGACGAGGTCGCCGCGGTGCTGCAGGCGTGCCGGGCCGCCGGGGTCAGCGTCACGGTGCAGGGCGGCCGCACGTCGCTGGTGGCGGGCACGGTGCCCGAGCACGACGACGTACTGCTGTCCACCGAGCGGTTGCGCGAGATCGACGACGTCGACACCGTGGAGCGCCGGGTGCACGTCGGCGCCGGGGTGACGCTGGCCGAGGTGCAGCGGGCGGCCACGGCCGCGGGTCTGGTGTTCGGAGTCGACCTGGCCGCGCGGGACTCGGCCACCGTCGGCGGCATGGCGTCCACCAACGCCGGCGGCCTGCGGACGGTCTGCTACGGGAACATGGGCGAACAGGTGCTCGGACTGGACGTGGTGCTGCCCGACGGATCGCTGGTGCACCGGCACAGCCAGGTGCGCAGTGACAACACCGGTTACGACCTGGCCTCGCTGTTCGTCGGGGCGGAGGGCACGCTCGGCGTGATCACCGGCATCGACCTGCGGCTGCATCCCACGCCCCGACAGCGCGTCACGGCGGTCTGCGGTTTCGCCGAACTCGGCGCGCTGATCGAGCTCGGGCGGGTGCTGCGGGACATGGCGGGCATCGCGGCGCTGGAACTCATCGACGCACGCGCCAGCACGCTGACCGCCGAGCACGCCGGCGTCGAGGCGCCCGTCCAGGGTGCCTGGCAGCTGCTCATCGAGCTGGCAGGCGATACCGATCTCACCGATGCGCTCGCCGACGCGCTGGCCGACGCGGACCTGTGCGGCGAACCCGCCGTCGGTGTGGACACCGGAGCCCAGCAGCGGCTCTGGCAAGTCCGCGAGGCCATCGCCGACGTGCTCGGCGTCTACGGTCCCCCGCTGAAATTCGATGTGTCGCTGCCCCTTTCGGCCATCACGGGGTTCGCCGCCGAGGCCACCGAACTCGTCGCCGGCCACGCGCCCGACGCCATCCCGGTGCTGTTCGGGCACATCGGTGAGGGCAACCTGCACCTGAACATCGTGCGCTGCACGCTCACCGGTGACCGCGAGCACGCGCTGTACACCGAGATGATGGGGCTGATCGCCCGCCACGGGGGCAACGTCAGCTCCGAGCACGGCGTGGGCACCCGCAAGCGGGACTATCTCTCGATGTCGCGCACCGACGCCGACATCGCCGCGATGCGGGCGGTGAAGGCGGCGTTCGACCCCACCGGCTACCTCAACCCCGCGGTGCTGTTCGACTAGCGCCTGTGGGTAGCGTGGCGCCGATGAGTAGCATCGAGGCCGATTACCTCGTCATCGGCGCGGGTGCGATGGGCATGGCCTTCGTCGACACGCTGCTCGCCGAGACCGACGCGACGGTTGTGCTCGTCGACGAGAACCATCAGCCCGGCGGCCACTGGAACTGGGTGTATCCGTTCGTCCGGCTGCATCAGCCCTCCGCGTACTACGGCGTGAACTCCCGGGCGCTGGGCAGCGAAGAATGGGTCGACGAGGCCGGGCCCAACGCGGGCTTCTTCGAACTGGCCACCGGGCACGAGGTGTGCGCCTACTACGACCAGGTGATGCGCCACCAGCTGCTGCCGACCGGGCGGCTGTCCTACTTTCCGTCCTCGCATTACCTGGGCGACAAGCGGTTTCGCACACTCGACGGCACCGAGCACACGGTGACCGTGCGGCGCCGGGTGGTCGACGCGACCTTCCTGCTGACCGTCGTGCAGTCGATGCGCTGCGCGCCGTTCACCGTCGCCGACGGCGTCGAGGTGGTCACGCCCAACGACCTGCCGCGCCGCGCCGCGGGCCGCGAGCACTTCACGATCGTCGGCGGCGGCAAGACCGGGATGGACTGCTGTCTGTGGCTGCTGCGCGGCGGCGTGGCCCCCGACCGGATCCGCTGGCTCATGCCGCGCGATTCGTGGCTGCTCAACCGCGCCAACATCCAGCCCGGCGGGCGGTTCGTCGCGGCACTCAAGAACTCGGTGGCCACCCGGTTGGCGGCGATCGCCGCGGCGACCTCGGTCGACGACCTGCTGCTGCGGCTGGAGGCCGACGGCAACCTGTTCCGGCTCGACCCGACGGTCGAGCCCACGATGTACCACTGCGCGATCGTCTCCGAACCTGAGCTCGCGGCGCTGCGCGAGATCACCGACGTGGTCCGGCTGGGACACCTGCAGCACGCCGACGCCGACCGGATCGTGTTGCGCGACGGGGAACTCCCGGTGCCTGCGCCGTCGCTGTACGTGGACTGCACCACCCAGGGGCTGCCCCGGCCGCCGTCGGTGCCGGTGTTCGACGGTGACCGGATCACCCTGCAGAGTGTGCGCGGCTGCCAGCAGGTGTTCAGCTCGGCGTTCATCGCCCACGTGGAAGCCGCCTACGGCGACGACGAGCAGCGAAACCATCTGTGTGCGCCGATCATGCATCCCGACGCCCCGCTGGACTGGCTGCGTATCATGTTGTCGGACAACAACGCTCAGGTGCGCTGGCTGCAGGATCCCGAGCTGATGGACTGGTTGCGCACGTCGCGGCTCAACGTGTTGCGTGACCTGTTCCCGCATCTGCCGGACAAGCCGCGGGTGCGGGACCGGGCGTTCGGCGCGGTGGCCACCGCGCTGACGGCGACCAATGAGCAGCTGGTCACCCTGATGGAGCGCGGCTAACCGCTGCCGCGCGAATGCCTGCCGCGCGACGGTGGGTCCGGTTCCGATTCGGCGAGCAGCTGGTCGAGGATGCTGCGCCACTCGTGGGTCGTGGTCTCCGCGTCGGCCGCGGGCTCGGGATCGACCCGCTCGAACACCTCGGTGTCACGGTCCTCGGTGTCACGGTCCCCGGTGTGATCCCGGTCGACGACGTACTCGACGTACTCGTCGTCGTCATATTCGCCTTCGTCGACCGAGTATTCGCCGTCAGGATCGGAGAACTCCTCCTCAGACGCCGGGACGCGGCGCGCCCCGCCGAGCAGGAACAGCGCCGCCACGACGCCGAGAAGCGCGACGAACGCGGGCAGCAGCATCGCCTGCGACATCGCGGCCGCGAACGGGGCCCGCACGGCCGGGGGCAACTGCTCCAGTGCGCCCTCCGGTCGCGGCGCTCCCCGATCCGAACCGGGCAGTTCGGCGGCCAGTCGCGACGCCATGAACGCGGCCATGCCGGCACTGCCAAGCACCGCCCCGACCTGGCGCGTGGAGTTGTAGACCCCGGAGCCGGCACCGGCCAGCTGCCCGGGCAGGTTCCGGGTCGCGGTCGTGGCCAGCGGTGACCAGATGAACGCCCCGGCCGCACCCATGGCTGTCAACGGCAGCGCCAGCCGCCAGATCGGCATCGTCGGCGTCATCTCGATCGACAGCCAGGTCAACGCGATCGCCAGGACCGAGAACCCGAAGCCGACCACCGGACGGGGATGCGCCCGGTCGACGATCCGGCCGACCAGCGGCGCCAGCACGCCGGTCGCGACCGCCATCGGCGCGGTCAGCAGCGCCGCCTCGGTGGGGGTGAGTCCGCACACCGCCTGCGCGTAGAACATCAACGGCAGGATCATCGATGTCACGACGAAGCCGATGGTCGCCGCACCCAGGTTGGACATCGAGAAGTCGCGGTCGCCGAAGATCTGGAGCGGGATCAGCGGCTCGCTGCGGTTGACCGACTGCCAGCACACGAACGCGACCAGCACCGCGATCCCGACCGCGATGGTCGCCCAGATCCACGGCGCCCAGTCGTGCGACTGCCCCTCCTGCAGCGCGAACACCACGAGGAACACGCCGGCCCCGGACAGCACCACGCCTGGCATGTCGAAGCGGTGGGTCTGAGTCGGCAGGGCGGGAACCAGTCGCGCGGCCAGCACCAGGCCGAACAGGCCGACGGGCACGTTGACGAAGAAGATCCACTGCCAGCCCAGATGATCGACCAGCACCCCGCCGGCCAGCGGTCCCACCAGCGTGGCCACGCCCGCGGTGGATCCCCACACGCTCATCGCGACGCCGCGGCGCTGCGCGGGGAACGTCCGGGTGATGATCGACAGGGTCTGGGGGGTGAGCAGCGCCGCCCCGATGCCCTGCAGCACGCGGGCGGCCACCAGCGTCTCGATGCTGCCTGCCAGGCCGCACGCCAGCGAGGCCAGCGTGAACACCGCCAGCCCCGCCAGGTAGACGTTCTTGGGACCGAACCGGTCCCCGAGGCGGCCCGCCACCAGCAACGGCACTGCGTAGGCCAGCAGATAGGCGCTGGTCACCCAGATCACGGCGTCGTAGCCGACGCCGAGCCGCGCCATGATCGCCGGGTTCGCGACGGCGACGATGGTCGCGTCCACCAGGATCATGAAGAACCCGACCAGAAGCGCCCACAGCGCGTGCCACGGATCGGCGCCGGGGCCGCGCTGGGTCACGGAATCGAGCGTGGTGGAAGCCAACTGGGCATCAATCGTCGGGGGCTGGGACGTCTTTGACGCTACGGACCGCCGAGAATCACGACAAATCGGCTGCCAGGGCGCCGGGGACGACGGCGGGCACCCGGTGCGCCCCGATGGCCAGCATCGCCGCCAGGGCGACGACCACACCGGCGGTCATGACGATCGCCATCGCCGGCGCGTCGTTGCCCAGCACCCCGACCAGGGGTGCGACGGCGGCGCCCAGGCCGAATTGGAACGCCCCCAGCAGCGCGGCGGCTGTCCCCGCGGCGTCCGGGTGGCGTGTCAGCGCGACCGCGGGAGCGTTCGGGATGACCAGACCCATGGCGGCCAGGATCACCCACACCGGCACCACGAACCCGAACAGCCCGCCGAGGTGCGCGGCGGAGATGCCGACGAACACCACCCCGGCCACGGATGCGGCCACCAGGGCCCACAGCATGATCTGTTGCGGACCGAACCGGCGCAGCAGCACCACGTTGCACTGCGTCGATCCGATCAGGGCGATGGCACCTGCGCCGAAGACCAGCGCGAACGGCGTCTGTCCGAGGCCGTAGCGGCCCTGCAGCACGAACGATGCCCCCGCGACGTAGGCGAACAGACCCGCCATGCCGAGCGCGCCGACCAGCACGAGCATCACGAACCGGCCGTCGCGCAACAGCTCGAGGTAGGTGCGCCCGATCCCGCGCACCTGCAGCGGGCGCCGGTGGCTGACCGGCAGCGTCTCCGGCAGCGCGAGGACGGCCAGCACCAGCAGCGCCCCCGCGAGGACCACCAGCACCGCGAACACCCAGTGCCAGGACGCCTTGAGCAGTACCGCCGCCCCCAGCGACGGCGCGAGCACGGGCGCGACGCCGAGCACCAGCATCAGCCGCGACATCACCGTCGCGGCCACCTTGTCCTTGTAGAGGTCACCGACGACGGCGATCGCCACCACCATGCCGGCCGCCGCACCGACGCCCTGCATGCCGCGGGCGATGCCGAGGACGGCGATGTTGGGGGCGAACAGGCACACCAGCGAGGCCACCATGTGCACGGCGATGCCGCCGATCAGCGGCTTGCGGCGGCCCAGCGAGTCCGACAGCGGCCCGATGATGAGCTGGCCGAGACCCAGACCCGCCAGCGTGCCGGTCAACGTCAACTGCACCACCGACGAAGACACCGTCAGGTCGTCGGCGATGCGAGGCAGGGCGGGCAGATACATGTCGATGGTCAGCGGGCCCAGCGCGACCAGCAGCCCCAGCACCACGATCATCCTGAGACGATTCGGCGGGGCGGCCGGTGCGGGAGTAGTCGGCGTCACGTCCACGTCAGGGGATACTGCCATGCAGGTGATTAGCGCCACTTCACATTGTTTTGTTCCCCCTGCGGGCGACAGTGATCACGCTAACAGCGGGCACTGCGCGTCGTTCGCCGTTCGTTTCCTCCGTGTTGCCAGGGATTAACCTGGGAGTCGTTCGGTCCGCGCGACGGAAGGCCTGGAGATGAATGCATGGTCACGGGCTAGACGCCAGGAACCGGCGGTCAGAGACGACGATCCCGGTGCCGCGGCGAGAGCGCTCAGCCAGATCATCGAACGAGGTGCCCGGGTGCAGGGCCCGGCGGTCCGGTCCTATGTCGCACGGCTGCGGTCGGCCAACCCGGACGCCACCCCCGCCCAGATCGTCGACAAACTCGAGAAGCGGTACATGGCCGCGGTGATGGCCAGCGGCGCCGCGGTCGGATCCGCAGCCGCCTTCCCCGGCCTGGGCACGTTGGTCGCGATGTCGGCGGTCGCCGGGGAGACCGTGGTGTTCCTCGAGGCGACCGCGGTGTTCGTCCTGGCGGTGGCGGAGGTGTACGGGATCCCGGCCGATCACCGGGAGCGACGCCGGGCGCTGGTGCTCGCGGTCCTGGTCGGCGACGACAGCAAAGGTGCGGTGGCCGACCTCGTGGGCCGGGGACGGACGAGCGGGGGCTGGTTGTCCGACGGCGCGGCGTCGTTGCCCCTGCCCGTGGTGTCGCAGCTGAACAACCGGTTGCTCAGATACTTCGTCAAGCGGTACACCCTCAAGCGCGGGGTGATGATGTTCGGCAAGTTGCTGCCGGTCGGCATCGGCGCCGTGGTCGGCGGTGTCGGGAACCGGCTGATGGGCCGCAAGATCGTGCGCAACGCCCGCGAGGCGTTCGGTGCGCCGCCGCCGCGCTGGCCCGCGCCGCTGCATCTGCTGCCGCTGCCGCGCCAGTGAGCCTCACCGCCCGGCCCGCCGAACCGACGACAGGACCCAGAAGGACCTATCGGGACCCATAAGGACGTTGCCTGGTCTGGCTGGTCACCCAAGCGCTAGCCTTGACGAGGCGGAAACTCGGTGAGGAGTCCACCGGGGGTTCAACACAGGGGTGGCCGGCTGCCACTGCGGCACTGGCCTGAACGAAGAATCGAGGCGAACGACAGCCGTGAATTCACCTTCACCATTCGGTCAGAACGAGTGGTTGGTCGAAGAGATGTACCGCAAGTTCCGCGAGGATCCCTCGTCGGTGGACCCGAGTTGGCACGAGTTCCTCGTCGACTACTCGCCCGAACCCACCACCGAGGCCGCGGCCGGCGTCACCCCGGGCAGCAATGGCTCGTCCGCCCGCTCGTCGGGCCCCGTCAGTCCCCCCGAACCCGCGCCGGCCCCGGCGCCGAAGGCCGCTGCGAGCAACGGCGCGGCCCCCGAGAAGACCGCGAAGCAACCCGCTCCCGAGAAGACCGAGCGGCCCGCGCAGAAGGCTGACGAGAAGAAGGCCGACGAGAAGAAGGCTGAAGCCAAGACCGACGTGAAGACGGACGCGAAGACCGAGAAGCCAGCGACCCCCGCGAAGCCAGCGGCCGAAGGCGACGAGGCTCAGGTGCTGCGCGGCGCCGCAGCGGCCGTCGTCAAGAACATGTCCGCCTCGCTGGACGTGCCGACCGCCACCAGTGTGCGGGCGATCCCGGCCAAGGCGATGATCGACAACCGCATCGTCATCAACAACCATCTCAAGCGCACCCGCGGCGGCAAGATCTCGTTCACGCACCTGCTCGGCTACGCGATCGTCCAGGCGGTCAAGAAGTTCCCGAACATGAACCGGCACTTCGCCGAGGTCGACGGCAAGCCGAACGCGGTCACCCCCGCCCACACGAACCTCGGGCTGGCCATCGACCTGCCCGGCAAGGACGGCAAGCGCTCTCTGGTCGTCGCGTCGATCAAGAACTGCGAGACCATGCGGTTCGCCCAGTTCATCGCCGCATACGAAGACATCGTCCGGCGCGCCCGCGACGGCAAGCTCACCGCCGAAGACTTTGCGGGCGTGACCATTTCGCTCACCAACCCGGGCACCATCGGCACCGTGCACTCGGTGCCGCGGTTGATGCAGGGCCAGGGCGCGATCATCGGCGCCGGGGCCATGGAGTACCCCGCGGAGTTCCAGGGCGCCAGCGGCGAGCGCATCAACGAGGTCGGTGTCGGCAAGCTCATCACGCTGACGTCCACCTACGACCACCGCATCATCCAGGGCGCGGAGTCGGGTGACTTCCTGCGGACGATCCATCAGCTGCTGCTCGACGACGATTTCTACGACGAGATCTTCCGCGAGCTCGGCATCCCCTACGAGCCGGTGCGCTGGCGCATCGACAACCCGGACTCGATCGAGGACAAGAACGCCCGCGTCATCGAGTTGATCGCGGC